>Ga0136639_10000317_pt1 | contig 15557 bp, 2 predicted proteins | sample AntDrymUQ8592106_2_FD_113739 | JGI IMG/M metagenome (GOLD analysis project Ga0136639, IMG submission 113739) | Polar desert sand microbial communities from Dry Valleys, Antarctica - metaG UQ859 (21.06) | ecosystem: Environmental > Terrestrial > Soil > Desert | place: Antarctica: Dry Valley...
AAAAAAAAATGCTAAATTGTAGTTATGTTGGTTTTTATTCTGAATCTCTTCTCTTCTCTTCTCTTCTCGAGAGAAGAGAAGAGAAGAAGACCGAGTCTCTTCTCGAATCTCTTCTCTTCTCTTCTCGAGAGAAGAGAAGAGAAGAGAAGAGAAGAGAAGAGAAGAGAAGAAGAGAGTCTCTTCTTCTCTCGAGATTCGAGAGTCTCTCGGAAGATTACCGAGAGACTCGGCTGCTCTTCTCTTCTCTTCTCTTCTCTTCTCCTTTGGTAAAAACCTTCTTGCCCCAAAGGGTAAAAACCCTTAGGGTTGCTAGGGCATAACTACAATTTAAAGCTAAAATTAGTCTAAAGGACGCATAGATAATACTGGTTCGTCGAAACGGTCAATACCTTTTTCAAAACCAGCAGCAGCTGCACGAGCACGACCTGCGTGCCATAAGTGACCAATGAAGAAGAAGAAACCTAAACAGAAGTGAGAACAAGCTAACCAAGAACGAGGAGATACAAAGTTAACACTGTTAATTTCTGTTGCAACACCACCTACAGAGTTTAATGAACCTAAAGGAGCGTGAGTCATGTATTCAGCAGCGCGGCGTTCTTGCCACGGCTGAATGTCGTTGCGCAGTTTATCTAGCGAAAGACCATTGGGTCCACGTAAAGGCTCTACCCAAGGACCACGGAAGTCCCAGAAACGCATTGTTTCACCACCGAAGATGATTTCACCAGTAGGAGAACGCATTAAATATTTACCTAAACCAGTAGGACCTTGTGCAGAAGCAACGTTTGCACCTAAACGTTGGTCACGTACTAAGAAAGTAAATGCTTGAGCTTGACTAGCTTCAGGACCTGTAGGACCGTAGAATTCACTTGGATAAGCAGTGTTGTTGAACCAAGACATACAACAAGCGATAAAGCCCATTACAGCAACAGAAGCTAAACTGTATGATAAATAAGCTTCACCTGACCAAACTAAAGCACGACGAGCCCATGGCCATGGAGTTGTGTAAATGTGCCATAAACCACCTAAAAGACATAAAGAACCGATCCAAATGTGACCACCAATGATGTCTTCCATGTTATCAACACTTACGATCCAACCGTCACCACCGAAAGGTGATTTTAATAAGTAACCAAAGATTACAGCAGCGTTAGTTGTTGGATTAGTAATAACACGTACGTCACCACCACCCGGAGCCCAAGTGTCGTAAACACCACCAAAGTACATAGCTTTCCAAACTAAAAGCCAAGCACCTAAACCTAACATGATTAAGTGGTAACCTAAAATGTTAGTCATTTTGTTTTTGTCTTTCCAAACATAACCAAAGAATGGGTAAGATTCTTCTAATGTTTCAGGACCAATTAATGAGTGGTAAACACCACCAAAACCTAAAACAGCTGAAGAAATTAAGTGTAAAACACCTGATACGAAGTACGGGAATGTATCGATTACTTCACCACCTGGACCTACACCATAACCTAAAGTAGCGATGTGAGGTAATAAGATTAAACCTTGTTCGTACATTGGTTTTTCTGGTACGAAGTGAGATACTTCGAATAAGTTCATAGCACCTGCCCAGAATACAATTAAACCTGCGTGAGCTACGTGAGCACCTAAAAGTTTACCAGAAAGGTTAATTAGTCGAGCATTTCCTGACCACCAAGCAAAGCCTGTTGATTCTTGGTCACGACCACCTACTGTTAATGTTCCATTAAAGAGTGTTTCCACTTGGTAATACCTCCTTAGGAATTTTATAAAATAGAGTTGATTTAAAACAACTAGTATTAACGTTAAAAACCGTATGGGTTTAACGTATGTTTAAACTACTAACAATTGTTTGTTTAGTATATTAAACTATTAAATAATAAGAAACCATTTAGTAAATCGTTATAAACCCTAAGAGTTCTAACTTTTTATTCTGATTTTTATAAATTTTAATATAATGTTTATAAAAACCCTAGCAAGGGTATCTCTGGCAATTCTTAGCAGCTAGTTGCTGGGCTTGAGCATACCTGCTCAAGCCCATAAACTAGCTGCTAAGTGGTTAAAATAAACACTAATTTAAAGCTAAAAGCAACTAGTTTAACTAATTAGCTATGATTAACTTTTTAACTTTTACTATTAAGCAAGAGTTGGGTAAGCCCAACCCTAAATTTAGTTAAAGTTTTTGAATATGTTAATCTGCTTTATATTTTATTTTTAAATAAGATAGTAACAAAAAAAAAGAATCGTTTCGTATATTATAATTTTGTTCTCCTTTTGTTCTCCTTATGCGCAAAAGGAGAACATAAGTACGATTGTACTCTACGCTTATCTACATAGTTTTCTAAAACTAGTTTTTATAGCCCAAACGATACTATTTGTAGTGTATAACATTTAGCTATTGTCGGTACAATGTTATAGTTTAAACTAGTCAAAATCTTGGTTTGCTTAAGCAAAGAAGTTTGGATACTGTTTTATTAAAAGTATAAGTTCATTCCTAGTTCAATTCAGGGTTAACTGTGTTAAGTTCTGGAGAAACTTAGCTTTAACTAGAGCCTACCATAAAACTATATTTTATATAAAAACTAAAAGCTTTTATAAGAAAACAATGTTGGTTTTTATAAATATGTAAAAGGTTCAGGCAACACTGGGTGTTGTTGTAAACCAAAACGTTATACAGGTTTTGGTTTAATGTTTTAATTCTTTAATTTATTATTATATAGATTTTTAATTAAAATTCTAATTAAAAATCTATAAAAACTATTTGCAAGGTTTAAGCTAAAGCGTTAAACCAAAAAAAATAAAAAAAAGTTAATACTAGTTTAGTTGTAGGGTTTATAATAATAGCATTTAACTCTTCCCAGAGTTCAAGCTAAAACTAAGCTAAGACTAAAACTAAGCTAAAGTGTACCCAGAACCTAAGCTTAGCGTAGCCTGAGCAGACCTTTGTCTGCCTAAAGTTTTTGCCAGAGATCCGCAACCCCTGCTTTAGGCCTTAGGCTTTAGGCCTTAGGCCTTAGGCTTAAAAGTTTTGGTATGTGGGGTTAAGTCTAAGGCTATGCTTAGACTTCTCTGCGAGCAATTTAGCATAGCCTTAGCTTAAGGTTTAAGGGGGGGGGAGTCTCTCGGGGATCTCTGGGGGGTTAGCCTAAACCATTCTAAAATATTTTTAAAATTTTCTAATAGCGCTATTTAGATATAATTCTTTAAGTAGACCTTTAGTCATATATTTTGATACTGTATAATCTAATAACTCACGATTTTGATCTAATAACATATAACTTTTTACAACTGATTCAAAAATTAAATGATTAAAAATTTCTGTTTGTAAAGTTTGATCCATACTAAACCAAGAACTCCAAGTGCCGTAAGTAAGCATCCATCTACGATGTTTTGGATTATAATGCTGTTCAGCATCAGGGAAATCGATTAAAATATCTTTAAAAGGTTTATCAGAATAATTCTGTTTAAAATTATTAGCATTATTACTATTTATAGTTTGATTGAATTCTAAAGACGGGTTTAATTCTGTTTCACTTTGTGCCAGAGATCCGAGAGACTGCCCCGGATCTCTCATCTCTGGGGCAAAGTTTAGATTATATACCTTGTTTTTTAATTTGTTAAAGAATATTGTTTGATTTTTTGTTGCAGCTGTCATAATACTAGGAGTATTCATATTATCAATAAAAGTAAAACGCCAATCAATATCACTTAAAAATAAAGCTTCAGGACTATGCTCAGTTAATTGACCATTCCACCATTGATTATTTAAATAATTACGATGACGTTTTAAAATTTTACTTTGGTAATGCCAGTTAGCACTGCTAATAGCCCTTAATGGGTTTTTATAATTTCCTAACGCAGCTAATGAATTGCTATTTACAACATTAGATCTAGATTGATTATTTTGATTTGTTTTATAGATACTCTTAATATAAGCTTGTTTATTATGAGTTTCTAATTTTTCGATTATTGAAACCGATACTTTACGTTCAATATTTTCTTTTAATGTTTTTTTAGCATTTTCATAGCGTTTTGCTGGAATTAAAATATTTGATAAAGGGGGACTAGGTGGTTCTTCTAACGATGAATTATCTATAAAATTTAATAATTTAGGTACAATTAAGTTTTTATTATATAAATAACGTTTTTGGACAAAAGATAAGGCTAAAGAAGTAGCTGCTCTCCACGTTTGATCAATACCATATAAACTAATAATATTTGAAGCAATATCTTGAACTGCTAAATAATGGCCTTCTAATTGCATAGCCGGGAATTTTGCATTTTGTGTTTTTACAAAATCATGTCTTCTTTCCGCGAGAGACTGCGAGAGATTCCCCGAGTCTCTCATCTCTGGGGCTGCTCGGAGTCTCTCGGAATCTCTGGCTTCTCTCGTCTCTCGGGAACTCTTTGGTTCCTCTTTAAGGACCTCAGGCGAAACCACAGAGTTTGTATTGTATTTACTATTTTTAGTCTTACCTTTGTTTTTTAAACTAGACATTAATACCAGACTTTTTAATACACCACTATTAACAAAACCTTCACTTAATTTACCACTTAATAAAGCACAAATTGTGTTTTGTATTAAATTTGTAGACGAATATAAACTATTGTACTGTAATAAATTGGGTATTAAATATGAATTTGTTTCTGTTAGAGATATTGTAGACTCCAGAGTGCTCTGATTATAATAACTTGGGGTTAAATTAGATAAGATAAAACTATATTTATTTGTTATTAATTTTTTACCTATTTGATTGTAAGAAATAGTAAACATTTGTTTTATTTGTTTTTTAAAATTAAAGTTTTTTGCCGAGAGATCCGGCATTAAATTTGCCGTCTCCACCTTTTGCCAGAGATACCCTTGCTTGGTTTTTACCTTTGGATCTCGAGAGATTGAGATTAAAAACCTAGAGGCCCTTTGAGTTTGCTTTTGAACAGAATAATTAGCAGTTACTATAGAACTAAAAATATTAGTATTTTGGTTATTTACAAAATCTAAATTTATAAAATCTAAATGATCTATTGTACCGTTATAGCCTAAAATTGTTTTAGAAGCAGAACGTGTTCTAAAATTCAAGCGTGATTCTGTTCCAAAGGCATTGCGAGAGATCCGAGAGACTCGGTTCCGCAAAGCGGAAAACCCTAGCAGTCTCTCATCTCTGGGGATAAAATTATTTATAAAACTGTTTTGATTAAGCAAAACAGTTTTAGAATCCATAAGATTAGAACCACTTGTATTAAATACTCTGTTTAACGTTTGTACATTAGGTAATAAACCGTTTAACCCAGATAAAATGGGTTCTGTCGTTTTAGTAAATTCCCATCGAGTCCAAATATTAGACAGTGTTGGAATACAAATTGTTTCATCAAGTCTTCCAGGACGTCGTAAAGCTGGATCTAAAATATGCGGTAAGTGAGTAGTGGCAAATACAACAAAACCTCTATTACCTCGTACACTATCAATAATAACCAGTAAATCTGTGATCATATCTAGTTTTGCTGACATATTGGAAAAGCTTAAATCAGCTAAAGCTGCTACTTTAGCACGAACCGAATAAGAAATGCGAGCGGAGCCAGAACCAGCTACTGAATCTCTTCCAAGTTGTTGTTCAGAATTTGATAAACCTAACCAAGGCAATTCTTTAACTGTTTTCTTAGGTTTAAGTTTTTTCTGTTCTTTTAAAAGTAAAATAGTAAAAGGTGAAGTAGAAGGTGGTGATAATAATTTATTTAGATTATTGGAAGCTAATTGTAAAGAACTGCCTAACGGTTTATTTTTATTCATAATATCAAAATTTGAGGCTATTGTACTACGATTACTTGTTATTTTTTGTAAAGTATTTGTTAAACTATATTCAGAGTTTTGAGTTGATTGACCCGGACTTGAGATTTTATCCATTTCTAAAGAGTTTAAACTATAAGCTAAAGGATGTGTTGGAATAGTAGAAGACTTATGACGTGTAGCTTGTTTTAAAAATAAATCAAAAGAGAAATGATTTGTCGGTATTGAAAGTGAAAAATCTCCTTTAAAAGGCTTTTTATAGTGTGTAATACCATGCATACTTAATTGGTATAAAATCTGATTTTTTTCATGAACTGCTTCACCATTACGTTGAGCACCAAAAGTATAATCTGTAGATTTGGATAATTCATCTCCAGAAGCATTATCCGAACCACTATCAGATATTAATAAAGGTCTTCGTTCACCAATTAAATGTATATCTTCAAGTAAGAAAAAGCATGGAGTATTTAAACTTATAGCTTCAAAAACATCTTTTAACAGTTTAATACCTACAGCAAAACCACGATTAACAATGGCGTAACGACTAGCGTTATCTGTAATAATTTTAATTTCAGTTTCACCAGCTAAAGCTTGTATTAACAATGTTTTTTGTGTACGTTCTAATGCAGTGTTTGTACTAGTATTTAAAGTTGAACCAATTACTAAAACATTTTTTGATATTTGTTTTTTAAATAAACCAGAATAAATCTGACAAACAATTGTACCTAGTGGTTGTTGCACTAAATTATAATATCGAATTGCACTTATATGAGCAAAAGATTTAGGTGGATGGTAATCTAAAAATAAATCATTTTCTTTTGATTGATACGTAACAAATTGATTTATATCTATAGAATTGTTATTTACAAACTTATTTAATTTAGCGTCAGGTAAAAGAGAAGTATATTCTATATTGTTTTGATTTAAACTATTATTTAATTTTGTTGTTTTAATCCCGCTTTGCGGGATCTCTCGCATGTGGTTAGATATATTATGAACAAACCTTTGCAATCTATTGGTTTGTCCAGTATGGGCAAACCGAGAGATTGCAAAACCTTTTATTTCGTTCAATTTAAGCCTTTGCGGATCTCTGGCACTTAATTGACTATTGTACAAATTATTAGACTTTTGCTTTTGTTCCGAGAGACTTCCTCCTTTCTTTCTGCTATGCAGAACCCTTCGGTTTTGCGAGAGATCCAAGAGATGAGAGATTCGGGATCTCTCATCTCTTGGAATTATTTTGTTAGTAACATCCATTTTAGTTTTAGTTGTTAAAATAGTATTATCTGCTAAAAATTTATCAATTAGAACATTTTGTTCTTCTTTAATATTTGATAAAGACGGCACGTTAACATTATATTTATCAGCAGCTTTTATTAAAATATCAGACCAAATATCCCAAAATAAAGCACCTTTCTTTTGTCTGTTAAGTAAGTCACTATCGGGTCTATTTAATATTTCTAAAAACATATCGTTTAAATATAAAATACGTTTATATAATAATTGTCCTAAAATTAGATTCCATATAATTAAAACAGAATTTGTAACGGTTGAATTAATTATAGAGAACTGTATAAACCCATTATTTTGAATTAATGTAGGGCTTAACGTGTTAGCGTTTAACCATATTTTACTTTGTCTCGATACTTTTGAAAAAGTGTACCATACTTGTTTTTCTGTTTTTTCAGGTGTAAACGCTAATAAATCTGAAGACCATTCAACTAAAAATGCGTAAGCAATCCAATCCATTGTTAATTCTGCAGGTTTCTCAAAAAAGCTATAAATAATACGTAAAACATATTCAAACGAATATACGACTTTATAGCTTGTATTTATAACAAACTTCTGCATTGCTTTAGTTATTTTTGTATTATATTCAGTTAATTCTAATTGCGAGTCTCTGGCATAATAGAGTGCCTTCAGATTTAGTAGTTTTCTATTTAATACAACCTTGGATAAAGTTTGTTTATTAGTTAAATTTCCATTTATAGTTTGATTAGAGTCTTTCAAAGCTGTAGAAATATAGAATTGTTTAGTTTGTAGAAGCATATATAAACCTTTTACAAAATTGGGTAGTAAAGATAGTCCTTTGAATCTAATGGGAGCGGATCTCTGGCAAGAGTTTAAGTCTTTAGATTCTAACCAAGATTCTATATTGTTCGATTTGTGGGTAGTACTATAAATAGGTACAGTTTTTCCGAGAGACCCAAGAGATGAGAGCTCCATCTCTTGGGCTAAGTTTGGCTTGTACAGGCTTGTACTAACCTTTCCAGGTAAAGCTTTAAATGTATTCTTTTTAGTCAATTTAAATACTTTAGCAATATTAAGTTTTTGGTTATTAATTCGATTTGGTATTATAGAGTTTAAAAACAATAAATTAGTATAATTTATTGTATTTACATTATTTAGCCTTGGGCTAAAGAATGGTGTAATCTTTTGATACAGACTATTGTTTAACCCTAACGTGTTGGATTTAGATTGTATAATATTGGTGCCAGAGATCCGCAAAGCGTTTTGTGTTATATTTAAGTTTTTATAAATAAGTTCTAAATAGATGTTAGATAATTTATTTATTAAAATGTAATGGAATTTAATAAAACAACGTATTTGACTAATACTCACCAGTGAAATTAAAGCACAAAAATGAAATAGTAAAGATACAATTGTAATATTGTAATTACTAAATAAGTTTAGACCGAGGTTAGATTCTGTAGACTCGAACCATTGTGCTCCCTTGCTTCCTCTCTCGGGGAAAAGCGTAGCGGAAAAGCAAGGGAATCTCTCGGAACTAAAGTAGCCATTGTTTTGCTCTTTTTGCACCTTTGATTGCGAGAGACCCAAGAGATGAGAGACTGCCAGAGATACCGAGTCTCTCGGGGGCAAGCTACCGCGCCACCAAGCTAAATTAACAGTTGGTTTTGAAATAAAAGTGTTATTAAAACCTGAACTATTTACTTTATTGTTTGCTTTCGCATGGCATCTCTTCCGAGAAACTCGGAAGAGATGCCCTTTCCTTCTTTCCGAGAGACTCCGAGAGATTCCTTTCACCATAGCGGAACCCGAGAGACTCGGATCTCTCGCAAGTCTCTCGGGAATATCTCGGGACACAGAGCGGATTTGTATTTTTTGAGAAGAGATGCCAGAGATCCGCAAACTAAAATCTTTTTTTTGTCGCGGGAGAGAAGCGATAGATGCTAAATAAGCTAATTTTTGTTCTTTTTGATGTAGCTTTTGACTTAATAAAGCTTTATAAAAAGTATTATTAAATCTATTTAATGATTTTGCACTAGTATCAATAGTATCAAAACGTGGCGGTCTTTTATAGTCTTTAGTTAGAGACTTTAGATAGATACTTGATAACCCTGTGTTTATTTTATTTTTTAGTCTTTTTTCAATGTATTTTGTTTTATTATTTTTACTTTGATTTCTAAGTTTTTGACTTGTCCACAGATTTAATCTTTTTGTTGTACTTGACCAGTAGTTAGTTTTATTTAATGCCCAATTTAAAGGTTTAACATTTGGCTGTATATTTAATGTTTTCAATTTATTAGTACCCCAAGTATTTAGATTTTGTTTGCTTTCGCCTCTCTGGCTTTGCGACTGTGCTCCTCCATTCGGTATAAGAGTTGTTGGGTTTAAAATACTATTTAGAGAAGAACCTAAACCTAATGTTTGGTTTTGGTTTTGGGTTTGGGTTTGGGTTTGGTTGAATTCTAAAGGATTAAACCTAGCATAGGCTTGTTCAGACCTACGTGGCATCTGCAAACTAATACCTATTTGAGAAATAAAAGGATTTAAAAAACTTTGATTCCAAGTATTAGTACTTGTAATATTATATAACCAAATCCAAAAATCGCGTAAGCTATTATTTTCCGTTTTTTTAGGTGTATTTGTATTAGATGGTTTTTCAAAATTAACATACTGTTTACTATTTATTGTTTTAAAATTAATTAAAGCTTTTTTACTAGTAAGAGAATGAGAATGAGAATGAGAATGAGAATGAGAATGAGAATAAAATCTGTTTTTTAGATACCTATTGTTAGAACGAAGAGCGGATCTCTGGCCAGAGATGTCTTGCCTTAACATGCTTTGGTTCAAATTTTTAACTTTCTTAGCATTTGTCCATAAATTTAAAACCATATTATTATACAGATAAGTTGTTTTAGCCTTTTGGAACTTACTGTCCATTGAACTGTTAATATTATATATATTTTTAAATTTTTTAAAAGAGAGAATAAAAAATGGATTATTGGTACATCCACTTTTTAAAGGGTTTACATTATATAAACTCTTAACGCTTGTTTTGCCCATACGAGACAAACCAAGCAAAGAATTTAAATTATTTTGTGGGTAGCCAGAGATGCAGACAAACTGGTTTAATTGATTTAATTCTAGAGAATTTAACCTATTTTTAGAATTCAAAAATAAAGGTTTATATTTACGTTTTAAATAGATAGACTTTAAATATAGAACATTCTTGACAGTTGGTAATTGTATTGTATTAGGACTACCAGCTATATTTAAGCCTAAACGAAGTCTTAACCAAGAAGGGCGAGGGTAAAAACGTTTACGTTTTTTCTGACGGCGACTTTCTAAACGTTGTTTTTTAGCTTTGCGTTTTTGTTGAATTTCTTTTTTTGTATTAATATATTTGGTGTAACTAGGATCCATATAGTTAGTGGTATGCATTGTGTTAAAATTGTGATGGTTAAACGCTAAAGCGTCTAACCTTTCTTTGTCAGTATAACTTGGGTCATACCAAATCGATTTAGTAATTGTAGGTTTAATATTATCGAGTTTTTGGTTTTCCTCTTTTGCAACTCGAGAGATCCCAACCCTAAGGGTTGGGATCTCTCGGGTATCTCTGGCCTCTCTCGTCTCTCGGGAACTAGACATTTTGAAAAACTTTTTATGCTTTAAAACGAGAGGTAAAGCTTTTGAATAATTGTACTTTATTTGATTGGTTTGTTTTGCTAAAGACTGTGTTGGTTGCAAATCTCTGGCAAGGTTTTTTCCGCTTATGCCAAAACTCCCCAAAGGGTATCTCTGGCCTCTCTCGTCTCTCGAAACAGGTGTGGGCAAATCTTTAATGCCTGTGAAAACCATGTATTGTTGAGGAATATACGTATTAGCTGGGGTTTTGCCGAGAGACTCGAGAGATCCCCTCTGGCAACCCGAGTCTCTCGGAAGAACCGCAAGAATATTAGTAGAGTTTTTTGAATTAATTAAATTTAATGTATTTGTTTTAAATTGTTGTGTAAACGTAGACCATGAGTGTGTTCTATAATAAGGGTTTTGAGTGTTAAAAATAAAATTCTTTATTTTGTATTGTATATATTTAACATAATTATTAAATAATTTTGTTTGTTGCACAACAATACTTTGGGTGCCTTGATTTAAAACATGGGGTGTTAATACTACGTTCGTTGTTGAAAGGTTTGTAAAGTTTTTGTGGTTTTGCGCAGGACTTAAAGGTTTGTCCAGGTATGGATGCGTAGCAGCCTCTAAACCCTGTAAACCAGTAAACCTACCAGATTTATGTAAATCTGGTCCCGAGTCTCTCGGGAACAACTCTGTGTTGTTTTCTTTTAAATTGTTTTGATTATTATATATATTTAAGATAGGATTGTAATTAGTTGGTTTAGCCGCGTTTTTATGGTTAGATAGAGTCTGGGCTAACCTTTCTTCTAACATAGCATTATTAGACACTATTCTTGTGCTATAGTTATTTTGGAAACCAGATAAAGAGCTACTTGTACAAATAGGATTTTTTAATTTAATAAACCTAAACCCATTGTACTCTGTAATAGGATTTTGTAGATTAGTTACACTATTTATTTTAGTTTTACTATATTGTTTTTTTAATAAAAAGCTATAAATAGAGTCTAAATTAGAGTCAAAAGCTCGATAAGATTTGAATGGTTTGTTTCGCCTTTTACTTCTGAGAGATTCCCTTTGGCTAATCCCTTCAGGAAGGCTAATTTGGCTAGGAACCCTTCCAACGCAAAAACCTAAATAATTTGTTTGGTTCAACGCTAGAGGGTTTACTCCTACACTTAGATTATTTAGTTTTATATTATTTAATTTATTATTTAATAAATTAAAAATATATTTTTTATTCAATAAAACATCAGTGGGTAAAGTTTTAGTAACACCTTGGTTTAAAAAGCTTGGTTTAATAACAAATTCTGCTGCGCTGAATAAATCATGATTTAACACTAAAGTGTTCAACTCTGGGGCTTTAGAATCTCTTAACTTTTGGTTCCCAGAGATCCCTAGCAACCCTAAAGGTTCCGCGGTTCCGCGGTTCGAGAGACGCGGAGCGGAGTCTCTCGGAGTCTCTCGAAGTCTCTCGGAGTCTCTCGGAGTCTCTCGGAGTCTCTCGTGAGGAACAGTGTTAGCTGTAAGCTTTCCGTTAACTAGAGACCAATTATAATTTGTAATCAGTTTATCTAAAAAGACTACCCTAACTTGTTTATAATCTGTTATAGGAGTAGAAATAGAGTGGTTTTGCAGGTTTTTTTGCAAACCCTTAAAACTTTTGTTGCCAGAGATCCGAGAGACTTGGGGCCTTTCGGGTTGCGAATCTTGCCAGAGATACCCTAAGGGTATCTCTGGCAGTCTCTCGGCAATCTCTGGCAAACCAAAATCTGGAAACGAGGCATTTGTACCAGAAACTAAAATAAAATGGTTAGTATTTAATAATTTGGTAGGTTTTTTTATCTCTGGCCTCTCTCGTCTCTCGAAATTTGCAGTAGAGAAAAAACCTTTATTTACAGTTAATCCATTTACTAGTTTAAAACTTATAAGAGTGTTTAATTGAGTCACACCCTGCTGTTTGTTTTTAATAACACTGTTTGATAGTCTTTGTTGCTGGGTTTGGTTAAACTCACAAGGATTGTTTGAATCCGAGCCAGAGATGCCCCGAGAGACTCGGGGCAACCTGAGTCTCTCGGAGTCTCTCGGAACCCAGTATTTTAATAGTTGTAAATGGTGCAGATTTAAAGCTTTATTTTGTTCGTCTTTGGCTTTAAAATTTAAATCATGCGAGTCTCTTCTCTCCGCATTGATTTTTTGACCAGAGATCTCGAAGAGAGGAGCCAGAGATGCCAGAGATCCGAGTCTCTCGGATCTCTGGCAGTCTCTCGGGTATCTTTGGCTAATAAAAAGCGAAACAAAAGAATTAAACCCTTGCGGATCTCTGGCAGTTGTTTTTAAACTATAATTGTGTTTGAATGAACCGTTTATTGGTGTCAAGTTTGTGTGCAAGCTTGGGGTGTTTGCTGCTAAACCTCTTTTATGAAGAGACGGTAAAGCTTGAGCATTTGAATAGAATATATTTAGATTATTCCAATACCATAAAAACATTGATTTTTTCAGCTTATGAGTTGTTTTAAGGGTTAGCTTTGCCAGCGATCGAGCCGGAGATGCCCCGAGAGACTCGGTTCCGCAGTTCCGCTCCGAGAGACTCCCTTCGAGCCAGAGATGCCCCGAGAGACTCGGATCTCTGGCATCTCTGGCTCGAAAAGCGGGTTCCGCAGTTCCGCGAAGCGGAGCGGAGTCTCTCGGAGTCTCTCGGAGTCTCTCGGAGTCTCTCGGAAAAGAAGCTGCCCCGAGAGATACGGGGCCCTTCACAACCGAAGGGAGCTTCTGAGTTTGCACAGGCTTGTGCAAATCTGCAAAACCATTTGTTAAAGCATTATCTAAAACACGGGCTTGCTTCGCATAAGCATTTATTATTTGACCAAAACTTTTATTAGAATGTGGGGCCCTGTTTAGGTAAGCAATTGCTAAAATATCAAGATCCGTAGAAATAGTGTTTGTAAATGTATTATGCAATTTAGTGGTATTCACAAGCCGAGAGATTACAGGGTATTGCAAACCCTTAAAACCTTTCTGTAATACATTATTAACTGAATTACTAAACCAAATTTGTTGTAATGGTAAAAGATTTGTTTGGTTTTTTTGATTGTAAATATTCGATTTATTTGATAGACTCGATAGGTTAGTTTGCCCAGTATGGTCAAACCAAGCAGTCTTTTGAGATTGTATATTAGAAGTAACAATAACTGGCGTTTGTTTTAAAATGTTGATGTTAGTTAACGCTAAAGCGTTAACGCCTTGCTGCGAACTCAATGTAGAGTTTGCTAATATAGTGTAAAAACCCATAAATGGAATTAGCCAATATGATAAGAAAGATTTCTTTTGACTAAAATAAGCTAATCCGATAGGATTTGATAAACTATTTTTAGATACACTAGCTTTATCAAATCCTATCGGATTTGATACACTTAAACCGTTTGTATTCGAATAGCCCGTTTTTAGACTATTTAAAGTATTAAAATAAATGTTAGGTTTATACAGGCTTGTAAAAACGTTTTGTTTATTTAAACTACTTTGTTTTGCCAGAGATACCCGAGATACTGCCAGAGATACCCCCCCGAGAGACTCGGTTGCCAGAGATACCGGATCTCTCGGATCTCTGGCATGTTTTTTTAAAGTTTGTTTTGCTTTATTTGTAACCGAAGGGAGAAATGGGTAGCAAGAGTTCATTACAGAATAAGCTAAAGATTGATCACCAGCTGGTGATCTGCGTAATAAGATAACCATTATTTTTTGTAAAAACTGTAACGATTGTGGGCTTGTTTTTAAAAAAATATAATTAAATGTAGACTGTTGTACTTTTAAGTTATCTGTTGTTTTAATATTGTTTATAGAATCTAAATTAGAGTTTTTATTATCTAACGTTCTACTTGTTTGTATTTGTACGTTTTGTACCAGCTTGTACGAACCATTAGATTTTTGGTTAGAGTCTTTAGAGTTCAGACTTTGGTTGTTACAGGCTTGTAAAAAACCTTTGGATTGTTCAGCTATAGGCAATCCCTTGCTTGATTTTTCCAGTATGGTCAAATCTAGCCCATAATAACAATTAAACAATGTTAAATTTTTAATAAAATTTGTTTGTTTAAGATTTAATAAAGTCCCCTGGTTTATACTTTTGTAAGAGGTTGTGGGAGGACTGTAAATATCAATGCCTTTATTGACTTGTGAAATATTTGTATTAGCATTTAAACTATTGTCTAAATTTAATAAATTTAATCCTTTATCTTTTAAATATAGTTTATTAAATTTATTATTTTCTAACTGTATTACACGAGTTGCTAAAATTCTAATAAGACTTTGATTTAATTCTTTATTTGTTTTTTGGTTTAAGGCATTCGTTTTTAACCCTGCATTCACAAAAAAATTTGTTTTACCAAGCTTTTTTATTGCACACACAGTACCGTTGTTTAACCTAGTTTTAGCAGTTAATGTCAACAACGGTTTTTGTTGTTGATTTAAAGCTTGTAATTTTGTTAAATTGTTGTTTATAAAAATCATATAAATGCGGAACACACAATAGATTGGCTTGACAATTTTAAAGTTTTTTAAATCTTTTAGAATTAACCGTTTTTTAGAGCTTTATAGCTTTTCCTCCCTTGCGACCCTTATCTCTCGGGTTGCTAGGGTTGCTAGGGTTGCTACGCTCTCGCAAAGCGGGATAACGAAGGGAGGGGTTGACAGAGATTCCCGAGAGATTCCCGAGAGACTCGGGGAATCTCTCATCTCTCATCTCTTGGAGCAAAAACCGCTTTTCCCGAGAGACTCCGAGAGACTCATAAGGAGCAGCCCCTTTGGGGCCCTTTGGGGCCCTTTCCTTCCGAGAGACTCGGCTCTTCCCGAGTCTCTCGACGGAGCCAGAGATGCCAGAGATACCCGAGTCTCTCGACGGAGCCAGAGATGCCAGAGATAC
>Ga0136639_10000318_pt1 | contig 15547 bp, 15 predicted proteins | sample AntDrymUQ8592106_2_FD_113739 | JGI IMG/M metagenome (GOLD analysis project Ga0136639, IMG submission 113739) | Polar desert sand microbial communities from Dry Valleys, Antarctica - metaG UQ859 (21.06) | ecosystem: Environmental > Terrestrial > Soil > Desert | place: Antarctica: Dry Valley...
CCGGGAGGAGGACCGTATTTGTTGGCCAGGTCGAAGTGGGTGACCCCAGGTCGAAGGCGCGTTGCAGGATGGCGCGCTGGGTCTCGATCGGGCGCGCGTGACCGAAGTTGTGCCAGAGGCCGAGAGATAGCAGCGGCAATATGAGGCCGCTCCGTCCGGTGCGGCGGTACGTCATGTCGACATAACGGTTCGGAGCTGAAACGAAGGTCATGCCGTTACTCTGAGGGCGTGCAAACTTATGTGGTCGCAGGTGGATGTTTCTGGTGTCTCGATGCTGTGTATCGGGTGTTGCGTGGCGTGAGCGAGGTGGTTTCCGGGTACACCGGGGGCGACGCGCCGAGGCCTACCTATGAGTCGGTGTGCACGGGCCGCACCGGTCATGCAGAGGCCATCGCCGTGACGTTCGACCCGGAGGTCATTCCGGCCAGCGTCATCCTGGACGTGTTCTTCACGCTTCACGATCCGACCCAGCTGAACCGCCAGGGCGCCGACGTGGGGACCCAGTACCGGTCGGCCATGTTCTACACCGACGACGAGCAGAAGCAGCTCTTCGAGACCGCTCGCACCCGCGCCGCGAAATGGTGGGGCGACGGCATCGTCACGACGATCGAGCCGCTCGGTGAATACTTCGTGGCCGAGGACTACCACCAGGACTTCTTTGCCAAGAACCCCGGCCAGGGCTACTGCATGGCCGTTGCACTGCCCAAGGTGAACAAAATCCGCAAGTCCTACGCCGAATATCTCCTCTAGCGGACCGGCCAGCCCTCCCCAGACGCGCGGCGCGGTCACTCGGCACAGGTTCCGCCTGGCGCGCCCGCGCGTCGGTCTACCGCCGCACACTCGGAGAACGTGATCTGGGGCGGCGGAGACAGGCACGAGCCGTCGCTCCCAGGTCGCTCGATCCGGGCATCCGTCCGGCGCCCGCGGGATAAGGGAGACCCAATGACTGACAGCATCACCGTGACCGGCATCGTGGCCACCACGCCCCGTCACCTCGTGACAAGTTCCGGACTGGCCATCACCTCGTTCCGGCTGGCGTCCAGCCAGCGCCGGTTCGACCGGGTCAAACAGACCTGGGTCGACGCTGAGACCAACTGGTACACGGTCTCCTCCTTCCGGCAGTTGGCCCACAACGTCGTGCGCTCCGTGCAGAAGGGCGAGCACGTGGTCGTAGCCGGCCGGCTGCGTATTCGGCCCTGGGAGAATGCCGACCGCAACGGAACCTCGGTTGAGGTTGAGGCCGACACGGTCGGGCACGACCTGGCCTGGTGCAGCACGGTCTACACGCGCTCGCCGCAGCTCGGGGCGGCGTCGGCAGAACCCCCGACCGAGCCCACGCACGGATTCCTGCCCACGGAGGCTGACGGTGCACCTCAGGCCGACGCCGTTGCCGATGCCACAGCGCTGGTCGGGGTCGATTCCTAGGGGACATCTGGCAGACTCGGAGGTCTGACCGCTCCGCGGTCGCGAGAGGACCACGTGCCGGCACCATCAGATCGGAAATCCCGGAGACGCCGCACCGGAATCCGTTTCGGGCGCACCGGGAGCGCCCTCCTGCTCGGACTGGTCGTCGGCGTGAGCCTGGCGGCCTGTGCGGCGGCTCCTGCCGCGACACCAACGGCCACGGCCACCTCGGCGGCCACTGCCGACCCGAGCGAGATACCCGTGCCAGAGCCCGAGCTACAGCCCGAGAGAGATGCCGCGGCGAACCTGGCCTACTTCGATACCATCGCGACGGCGGTCGTGGCCGCCGACGATAACGCCGGAGGGCAAACGTTCGTGGATGCGCTGGTGGCCGCGGGCTTTGACAAGAACCAGATGGAAGTCACCTTCGACGAGACCACCGTGAACCTGGCTGCGGACTCGATCCAGTTTGCCGTTCGGTTCAACGGGGAATGCCTGATCGGGCAGAACGGACCGGCCACGGGCGGGTACCACAGCGCCGTGACGTCGATCCTCGCATCGGGAACGTGTCTGGTTGGGGCCACGCGGCAAATAGACTGGTAAGCACTATGGCTGAATTTATCTACACGATGGTCCGCGCTCGCAAGGCGGTCGGCGACAAGCTGATCCTCGACGACGTCACCATGTCATTCTTCCCCGGCGCCAAAATCGGTATCGTGGGGCCGAACGGTGCGGGAAAATCTACGATCCTGAAAATCATGGCCGGGCTGGATACCCCCAGCAACGGTGAGGCGAAGCTGTCGCCCGGTTACTCCGTCGGCATCCTGATGCAGGAGCCCGAACTCGACGAGACCAAGACTGTGCTCGAGAACGTGCAGGAAGGCGTGGGCCCGATCAAGGCCAAGGTCGATCGGTTCAACGAAATCAGCCTCGCGCTCGGCGAACCCGACGCAGACTTCGACGCGCTGTTGGCCGAGATGGGCACGCTTCAGGAAGCCATCGACGCGGCCGACGCGTGGGACCTCGACTCCCAGCTCGAGCAGGCCATGGACGCCCTTCGTACCCCGCCGGGCGACTACTCCGTTTCCGACCTTTCCGGTGGTGAGAAGCGCCGCGTGGCGCTCACCAAGCTGCTGCTACAGAAGCCCGACCTGCTTCTCCTCGACGAGCCCACTAACCACCTCGACGCCGAGAGCGTGCTCTGGCTCGAGCAGCACCTGGCCCAGTACCCCGGCGCCGTTCTCGCCGTCACTCACGACCGGTACTTCCTCGACCATGTGGCCGAGTGGATCGCCGAAGTCGACCGCGGCCACCTGTACCCCTACGAGGGCAACTACTCGACCTACCTCGAGAAGAAGCAGGAACGACTGCTGATCGCAGGCAAGAAAGACGCGAAGATGGCCAAGCGCCTCGCGGACGAGCTCGAATGGGTGCGCTCGAATGCGAAGGGCCGCCAGGCCAAATCGAAGGCGCGGCTCGCCCGCTACGAAGAGATGGCGGCGGCTGCAGAGAGCACCCGCAAGCTCGACTTCGAGGAGATCCAGATCCCCGTGGGCCCGCGCCTGGGCGCCCAGGTCATCGACGCCAGGAAGGTCAAGAAGGGCTTCGGTGACCGCGTCCTGATTGAGGAGCTCTCCTTCACCCTCCCGCGCAACGGCATCGTCGGCATCATCGGCCCCAACGGTGTGGGTAAGACCACGCTGTTCAAGACGATTGTCGGACTCGAGCCGCTCGACCAGGGTGAGCTGAAGATCGGCGAGACGGTCGACATCTCCTACGTCGACCAGAGCCGCTCCGGGATTGACCCGAACAAGTCGCTGTGGGAGGTCGTCTCCGACGGTCAGGACTACATCCAGGTCGGCAAGACCGAGATTCCTTCTCGCGCCTACGTATCAACGTTCGGGTTCAAGGGCCCTGACCAGCAGAAGAAGGCCGGCGTACTCTCTGGTGGAGAGCGTAACCGCCTCAACCTGGCCCTCACCCTCAAGCAGGGCGGCAACCTGTTGCTACTCGACGAACCCACAAACGACCTGGACGTCGAAACCCTGGGCTCGCTCGAGAACGCGCTGCTCGAATTCCCCGGTTGCGCCGTGGTCATCACTCACGACCGGTGGTTCCTCGACCGGATCGCCACCCACATTCTGTCTTACGAGGGGACCGACGAAGACCCGGCGAACTGGTACTGGTTCGAGGGCAACTTCGAATCGTACGAGCAGAACAAGATCGAACGCCTTGGTCCGGATGCCGCGAAGCCGCATCGCTCCGCGTACCGCAAGCTGACCCGCGACTAGGGCCCGCGATGAAGCTGCACATTCCGGTGAGGCTGCGCTGGTCGGACCTGGACGCCTACGGCCACGTCAATAACGCCGAGCTTTTGCGCGTGCTTGAGGATGCGCGCATCCAGGCGTTCTGGCCGGATGAGGACGGCGCCGGGCCCGGTGCGTTCGCCGGCACCGCGGTGCTTGACGGGCGACCGGGCGCGGCGACCCTGACGCTGATCGCGCGAATGGAGGCCGAGTACCTGGCTCCGATTCCGTATCTGAGGCAGCCACTGGACATCCGTCTGTGGCTCGGCAAGCTGGGCGGCGCCAGCCTCGAAGTCTGTTATGAGGTCTGGTCGCCGATCGGACTGGAGCCGGTGGTGCTCTTCGCGCAGGCGAGCACGACGATCGTGCTCGTCGACGCCGCAACCGAGCGGCCGCGCAAGATCAACGACGTCGAGCGTAACGCCTGGACGCCGTATCTGGACGAGTCCATCCGGTTCACCCGGCGCTGAGTTGAGTGGAGTTGAGTTGAGCCACCCCCCGATGATCTAGCGGGGGTTCTCGGTGAAGACGCCCTCCCAGACTGCCCGGCTGCCGGACTCGCCGGTGAGCACGGTCTGGTAGGTTGCCATCCCGCCGATACCGACCGCGAGCAGCACCAGGATGACGGCGACCGAGCGGCGTCCTGCTCTCGGTCTTTCGCTCGGCGCGGTGTCGGAGCCCGCCCGACGGTCGGCCAGGAAGTACCAGAGCCAGATGGCGATCGCGAGCACGCCGAGGGACAGCGACCAGGGCCAGAGTGAGTTGCCGAGGGTCGCATGGGTCTCGATCAGCGGGGTGCGGAAGACACGCTCCTTGAGCCACTGGCCCGCCGTCATGGTGAGCGGGACCAACCCGATGATGGCCAGACCCATCAGTGCAATGACGCTGCCGAGACGGCGCCGCGCCGTCGGCCACACTGCGGCGAGCAGCACGCAGAGCGCGGTCACCGGCACAAGTACGACGACCCCGTGAACCAGAAGAGCGTGCAGCGGCAGCCCGTTGACGTTGAAGATGTCCACAGCACTACACGGACGTGATCGAGTCTCCGTCTACCGTGACCTGGAGCGCCGTCAGCGCCGTGGGCGCGGGCCCGGCGGTGACCTCCCCGGTGCTGGCGTCAAAGCGGGAGCCATGACACGGGCAGACGTATTCCTTCGCTTCAGCATCGGGCGTGACGACACACCCCTTGTGGGTGCAGATGGCGCTGAAGGCAACCACGGTACCCGCGGTCGGCTGGGCAACGACGATCGGCTTGCCGTCGAGGGTGGCCGAGATGGAACCGCCGACAGGGACATCGGCGAGCTTGGCGATCTCGGCGTTCCCCGTTCCGCCGTCGCCTGCCGCCGGGGTGCCCGTATCCGTTGTCGTCTCGGTGGCCGCCGGTTGAGCGCTGCACCCGGCAAGGGCAACAACGGAGCCGCCCCCGACCATAATCACGGTGCGACGGGAGATATCCGTTTGCAGTGTCATGGTGCTCCTTCGATAGTGGGTCCACGATATGCGTGATATTGGTAAATACGAGGCGGCACGCCGTTCGGTTCACGTGGCACCTGAACCGACGACACGTCCCTTCGCGTTGGCTACAGGAGGAGAGTCCGATGGATGCTCGCACCGAACTGCTTCGGGCCCTCGTCGACGAGCACGCCCCTGCCCTGCGGCGTTTCGTTGTGCGGCTGACGGGCAATGCGGCCCTCGCCGACGATGTCGTACAGGAAACGTTGCTTCGCGCGTGGCGGCGCCCGCAGGTACTCGACCAGTCGGAGTCTTCGGCTCGGGCCTGGCTCTACACCGTTGCCCGCAACCTGGTCATCGACGAACACCGATCGGCCCACGCCCGCCACGAGATCGCCACGGATCGGGTGCCGGAGCGGGCAACGCCGGACCAGACCGATGTTCTCCTCTACTCCTGGCTGATCGCTGACGCCCTGGAGTGTCTGTCGCTCGAGCACCGGATCGTCATCATCTGCTCGTACTACCGCGGCCACTCGGTCGCGGAAACCGCCCGGCTGCTTGACATTCCAACCGGCACGGTGAAATCACGCCTGCACTACGCGCTGCGCGCCTTGCGCCTCGCGCTGCAGGAGAGGGGAGTGACCGCACGATGATCGCCCCGAGTGATTCCTACGTCGCGTGGGATGCTGCCTACGTGCTGGGCGCACTCTCCCCGGATGATCGTCGGGACTTTGAGCGGCATCTCGGAGGGTGTGAGGCCTGTTCCCGGGCCGTCGCCGAGTTGGCGGGCCTGCCGGGACTGCTGGCGGCCGTGCCGTTGGAGCAGGCGCTCGCCGGTGAGGGCCGCTCGGGGGACGATTCGGGGGACGACGCGACGCTCCCGGGTCTGCTGGCCGCCGCCCGCAGGGAGCAGTCCCGCTCCCGTGGGTTGCTGGTCTCCGCTCTCGTCGGGGTCGCGGTCCTCACGGCCATCGTGGCGCTCGCGGTGACCGGCTGGGTGGGTCTGGCGGGACTGCCGGGGCAGGGTCCTGTCGCCGAGCCGACGGCATCCGCGCCCGCGGCGACGCTGGCGATGCGTCAGGTGGTGCCAAGTCCGCTCAGCGCCGACCTCCGCCTCGAGGTGCAGCCGTGGGGAACACAGATCATCACCAGGTGCAGCTACGCGCAGGTTGAGGGGGCCACCGGCGCACGCGGCTACGCACTGTATGTGACCGATAAAAACGGTGAGGCGAGCCTCGTCGCGAGCTGGATCGCTGCGCCAGGCACGACCGTCACGCCGGTCGGCACGACGAGCCTCACCGAGGCGGACATCGCGACCGTGGACATCCGTTCGGTGTCATCGGGGAAGGTGCTGCTCGAATCCCGCCTCGAGCCGTAGGGCAGCGCCGTTAGTCGACCTCTTTCGGCAGGCGCACCATGCCCTCCTGGGCGACGGTCGCCAGCAGGAGGCCGTTCCGGCTGTAGATGCTGCCGGTGGAGAGCCCGCGGCCGCCCTGGGCGGTCGGGGAATCCTGCACATAGAGCATCCACTCGTCGACCCGGCCGAAGCGGTGGAACCACATTGCATGGTCCAGGCTGGCGACCTTGAGGCCCGGCGTGGCCCAGGCCACACCGTGGCGGCGCATGACGGGCTCCATGATCGAGTAGTCGCTGGCGTAGGCCAGGGCTGCTCGGTGCAGATCAGGGTCATCGGGCAGCGGGCCCATGGTCTTCATCCATACGGCCTGGCGCGAGGTGTGCTCGCCGTCCACCTTGAGGTAGATCGGCGAGGGCAGGTGACGCATGTCGAACGGCCGCTCGTTCGCCCAGTAGCGGGCGATGGAGTGGTCGACGAGGGCCAGAGACTCCGCCGCCGTGGGCAGGGAGTCGGGGTCAGGCAGGTCGTCCGGCATCTCGATCTGATGTTCCAGACCCTCATCATCGTCCTGGAACGACGCGATCATCGACAGGATCGGGTGCCCGTCCTGGTAAGCCTGAGTGCGGCGGGTGGAGAACGAGCGGCCGTCGTGGATGCGGTCGACCGAGAACGTGATCGGCTGGTCAACGTCGCCGGGGCGCAGGAAGTAGCCGTGCATGGAGTGCACATGGCGGTCGTCGGGCACCGTGCGGATCGCGGCGACCAGGGACTGGGCGAGTACCTGCCCGCCGAAGACGCGGCCGAGCGGCATCCACTGTGACGCACCGGTGAAAATGTCCTCGCTGGTGCGGGCGCCCGTGTCGGTGAGGTCAAGGGCGGCCAGAAGGCCTTCCATCGGCAAGTCCATGTGGCCTCCTCAGGCGCGTGACGGTTCAGGTCGGGGCGTCGGTGTGACGCACACCGTACCTTGGTAGTTTAGGAGCAGATGAGTAAGTCATTTTCTCTCCCAGATTCCCTGTCCCTTCGCGACCTCCAGGTCTACCTGTCTCGTGCCAGCCGGGTGGAAGACGGTTCTGTGCGCCTGATTCAGGCTGCCGGGGTGCTCGCCGTCTACACCGCGATCCTCTATCCACGTGGTCTGCTCGATTCCAGCCCGACCGTGCTGGGCCTGCGCACCTTCGCGCTCACCACGCCGGTCGAGCTCGACGCGGTCGTTCCCGTGCGGTCCCTGCTCGACCGCCTCGCCCGCCTCACCGCGGCCGTGCAGGCGGAGAAGGTGCCGGTGGCCGTCACCGTGCCCCTCGAAGTGACCACCGTGACCTGGGCCGGCATCTCGCCACCCCAGGGCGGTTGGACGCTGCTCGGTGAAACGGATGCCGCACTGCTCGACGGCGCCGCCCAGGCCGGTATCGAGGAGGTCGCCGCCGTCATCCCCGCCGGGACCGGTGGACAGATCGTGCAGCGCGTTCGGTCGGAGGTCTGGAGCCGCCCGATTCCCGGCCTGGAAATCGTGCCGGCCGGTGCCGCCTTCGCTGCCGTCAGCCTCGGATTCCTGCCGAAGGACGAACCCGTGCGCCTGTTCGAGACCGGACTGTGGACCCGGCTCAGCACGAGCCGTGGCCACATCCTCGTGCGTCGCAAGCCATGGTCGCTGCAGGCCTGACCTGCAGGCCAAACGGCCGGCCTGGTCCAGGGCCGCTTCGCCGGGCGCGCTATCTGGCCGCCAGCAGCGCCGCCCAGAGGTCGGCGCGCGCGTGAAAGGCGCCGAGGTCGCGGCCGAGCAGCTGCTCGGCGTGGCTGATCCGGCCGCGCACGGTGTGCCGGTGCACGCCGAGCTCAGCCGCGGCCGGGCCGAATTGGCCGTTGTGCTCGAGCCACACGCGCAGGGTCATCAGGAGCATCGTGCCGTGCGCGGCGTCGTGGTCCAGGAGCGGCCGGAGGCTGGCGCGGCCGACCTCTGAGGCATCCGTTCGGGCCAGGAACGCGAGCACCCCCTGCCGGGAGATGACCTCGAACTCGACGATGCCCGGGACACCCTCGTTGGCGCGCTCGAGCGCCTGCCGGGCCTGGGCCGCCGCATGCGGCAGCGCACGGTAGTCACTCTGGTCGGAGACGCCCACGTGCAGGCCGAAGCCCACCAGCTCGTTGAGCAGGGGCGTGGCGGCACGATCGGCGATGAGCAGCACCTGGCGGCCGTCGCGGGCGAAGAAGAGATGTCCGGGGCGTTCCTCGACTCGCAGCTCGAGCATCTCGGTGAGGGCATCCAGCCGTTCGGGCGGCGGGGAGACGACGGCAACCCGCACCGGTTCGGCCGGGAGGGAACCCCACAGCTCGCCGGAAATACCCTGCACCAGTGGCAGGTCGCCACCGAGCAGCGCCTGCAGCAGGCCGGATCGCAGATGCCCCCGGGCACGATCAAGGGAACTGTTCTGCTCAAGCGCGAGCCCGGCGAGGGCGATGACACTCGTCACCACCTGCTGGCTGGCCTGGTCGAGTTCGGTGATTCCGCCGAGGGCCAGCACTCCGCGCAGCTGGTCGCGCCGGCCCAGCGTCTGCAGCGTCAGGGTCTCGCCGCCCTCGTCGAGGCTGGTGCCGGCGCGCTGCCCGCGTCGGAGCAGCCGGCCGGCCTCCGCCTGCACTCGCGGCAGGGCAGGGGAAGCCTCGGCGCCGGAGAACGCGTCGCGGGGGAAGACCCGGTCGAGCGTGCCGCTCGCGTCGAAGAGTGCGACCCACTGGCCCAGCTGCCGGGACAACTCGCTCAGGGTGTTGCTCAGGCCATCCGGTCGGAGAGCAGCATGCGAGATGGCCCGCTGGGCCTCGAGCGCCCAGGTGTTGCGGGCGTAGCGCAACTCGGCGACCAGGTCGCCGGCCGCGCGGGCCACGGCGATGAACGGTGTGTCGTACGGCACCTCGACCAGAGGCAGTCCTGCGGCAAGGCAGGCCGCTACGAGGGCCCCCGGGGTGCCTGCTCGAACGACCTCGGTGCCGAAGCCGAGGCAGGTGATTCCCCGGCCCGTGAGCCGGCCTACGTAGTCGCGGTAGTAGGCATCCGTCGTCGTATCGGCGAACTGGGTGCCCGTGGTGAGTAGTACCTGGCTGGCGGAGAGGAAGGGCGTCGGGTCTCTCAAGTCAGAGCTGTGCACCCATTCCACGGGCTGGTCAAGCGCGTGCGCGGGCAGCTCCGATTCGGGCGTGACCAGGCGCAGCTGGAGGCCAGGCTGAGCGAGCAGGCGGCGCAGGGTGGGCAGAAGCGGCGGAGCCAGGTTCGGAGCCATGCGCTGAGTGTACAACGTGGCGAAAGATTTGATGAGTGTTGTACAAGGTGTCAAAGGCCGCGGACGGCCGCCCTGCGTAGCCTTCTGGAGTTGGCATCGCCGCCGGCCCCCGCACCGATGCACACGCAGAGAACTGGAGCAGCCATGACCCTCCTCGACACCCTTCCCCTCGAGATTCCGTTCGGTGGACCGTCCCTTCCCCAGGTGCGCCGCCTTGTCACGGTCATCCCCGGCCCGAAGTCCCAGGAGCTCAGCCGTCGCAAGAACGAGGCCGTTTCCGCCGGGGTGGGCGTCACTCTGCCTGCCTACATCGTCGCAGCCGGCGGCGGCGTGCTCGTCGACGTCGATGGCAACTCCCTGATTGACCTCGGCAGCGGCATCGCGGTGACCGGCATCGGTAACAGCGCCCCCGAGGTCGTCGCCGCCGTGGCTGCCCAGCTGGCCCAGTTCACGCATACCTGCTTCACGGTCACGCCCTACGACTCCTACATCGAGGTGGCCGAGACGCTCAATCGGCTGACCCCGGGTGACCACGCCAAGCGCAGCGCACTGTTCAACTCCGGCGCCGAGGCCGTGGAGAACGCCGTCAAGATCGCCCGCCACTTCACCGGCAAGCAGGCCGTCGTCGCGTTCGACCACGCCTACCACGGCCGCACCACTCTCACCATGGGTCTGACCGCGAAGAACCAGCCCTACAAGAACGGCTTCGGCCCCTTCGCCGCGGAGATTTACCGCGCGCCCACGTCGTACCCCTTTCGCGACGCCGGACTCGACGGGGTTGGCGCAGCCAGGCGCGCCATCTCCCAGATCGAGAAGCAGGTCGGTGCCGACAACCTGGCCGCCCTGATCATCGAGCCGATCCAGGGTGAGGGCGGCTTCATCGTGCCCGCGCCCGGCTTCCTGCCTGCCCTGGTGGACTGGTGCCGTGCCAACAGGGTCCTCTTCATCGCCGACGAGGTGCAGACCGGCTTCGCCCGAACCGGCGACCTGTTCGCCAGCAACGACGAGGGCATCATTCCCGACATCATGGTGATGGCCAAGGGCATCGCCGGCGGGCTGCCGCTCTCCGCCGTCACCGGCCGCGCCGAGATCATGGATTCACCACAGGTCGGCGGCATCGGCGGCACCTACGGCGGCAACCCGCTCGCCTGCGCCGCGGCCCTGGCCACCATGCAGAGCTACGAGACCGAGAACCTGACCCAGCGCGCCCGCGAAATCGGCGCCATCCTGACCGGGCGGCTGAACGCCATCCGTGCCGTCGACAAGCGAGTGGGCGATGTGCGCGGCCGCGGCGCCATGATCGCCATCGAACTGGTTGACCCTGTGACCGGCGACCCGGATGGCGCGCTCACCGGCCGTGTCGTGGCTGCTGCCCACGCTCAGGGTGTCGTGCTGCTCACCTGCGGCACCTATGGCAACGTGATCCGCTTCCTGCCGCCCCTGAGCATCCCCGATGACCTGCTGGTGGAGGGCCTGCAGGTGCTCACGAGCGTGCTCGCCGCCGCATGAGCCTCCTCGACACCGTGCCGGCGGCGACGGTACTCGCCCCTTGCACGCTCGCGACCACACAGTTCGCCGCGACGGCGAGCCCGCCTGCCGCCCCACTTGCCACCCCACTGCACGACGCCCGATCCCAGCTGAGCGCCGCCATCGGCGTACTCGGCTACAGCGCGGGCCTGCACGCCCTGCTCGCCACCCCGCGCCGGGAGCTGACCGTGGCCGTGCCCCTGCGCCGCGACGACGGGAGCACCTGCCTGTTCACCGGGTACCGGGTGCAACACAACCTGTCCCGCGGTCCTGCCAAGGGCGGCCTGCGCTACAGCCCCAATGTCACCCTCGACGAGGTGCGAGCCCTGGCGATGTGGATGACCTGGAAGTGCGCCCTGCTCGACGTGCCGTACGGCGGCGCCAAGGGTGGGGTCGCAATCGACCCGCTGCTCTTCTCGCAGGCCGAGCTGGAACGCGTGACCCGCCGCTACACGAGCGAGATCCTGCCCATCATCGGCCCGGAGAAGGACATTCCGGCTCCCGACATGGGCACCGACGAGCGCACCATGGCCTGGATCATGGACACCTACTCGGTCAACGTCGGCTACACCGTTCCCGGAATCGTGACCGGCAAACCGATCAGCCTCGGCGGCTCGCATGGCCGGGCCAGCGCCACCTCGCGCGGGGTCACCCACATCGCCCTCGCGGCGCTGACGCACCGCGGCATCCGTGTTCACGGTGCCACCGCGGCCGTGCAGGGCTTCGGCAAGGTCGGCCACGACGCGGCCGTGTTCCTCACCGCCGCCGGCGTTCGGGTGGTGGCCGTCAGCGACCAGTACGGAGCGGTCTACAACGCGCAGGGGCTTGATGTCGAGCGCCTCGGCGCGCACGTCGCGGCCACCGGACGCGTCGTCGGCTTCGACGGCGCCGAACCATTGGCCGGCGACCTGCTCCTCGAACTCGACGTAGACCTGCTCGTGCCGGCCGCCGTCGAGGGAGTGCTGCACGCCGGGAACGCGGCCCGGGTCACGGCACGCGTCATCGTCGAGGGTGCCAATGGCCCCACGTCGCCTGCGGCTGACCTCATCTTCGCTGCGAACGGGCAGCTCGTCGTGCCCGATATCCTCGCCAACGCCGGCGGCGTCATCGTGTCCTACTTCGAGTGGGTACAGGGCAATCAGGCATACTGGTGGAACGCCGCGGAGGTGGAGCAGAAGCTCGCCGAGCGGATGCTGGCCGCCTGGCGCCAGGTCGTCGACTACGCGGCCGCCCGGGATCTGTCCCTTCGCGCCGCAGCCACCGTGCTCGCCGTCGAGAGGGTGGCGGAAGCGCACCTGTTGCGTGGCCTGTACCCCTGAGCATTATCCGCATGACATCCTTCCCACCTCCCGCATCGCATCGGAAAGAGACTTATCGTGTCCACTCGTGAAACCGAACTCCTCGCCCGCGTCCCGGACGGCCTCTACATCAACGGCACCTGGCAGCAGGGCGGCGGCGAGGCCATCGAGGTCACCGACCCGGCGACCGGTGTTGTGCTCAAACGCATCGCGAACGCGGATGCCGCCGACGGCATCCGTGCCCTCGATGCGGCCGTCGCGGCGGCCGAGTCCTGGGCGGCCACCGCGCCGCGAGCACGGGCCGAGATCCTGCGCCGAGCCTTCGACCTGATGCAGGAGCGCCGCGATGATTTCGCGTTGCTGATGACCATGGAGATGGGCAAGCCTCTCGCGGAGGCCAGTGGAGAGGTCACCTACGGCAGTGAATTCCTGCGCTGGTTCAGCGAGGAGGCCGTGCGCATCAGCGGCCGCTTCGGGCTGAACCCTGAGGGCACCGGAACGATGGTCGTCTCGCAGCACCCGGTCGGTCCCTGCCTGCTGATCACCCCGTGGAACTTTCCGCTGGCCATGGCCACCCGCAAGATCGCCCCCGCGCTTGCCGCCGGCTGCACGGTCGTCGTGAAGCCCGCCGAGCTGACACCGCTGACCACCCTCTTCTTCGTGCAACTGCTCGAAGACGCCGGAGTGCCGGCCGGCGTCGTCAACGTGATCACCACGTCGACTTCCGCTGCCGTCGCCGGGCCGATCATCGCCGACCCCCGGTTGCGCAAGCTCAGTTTCACCGGCTCGACCGTCGTGGGCCGCAAGCTCATCCAGCAGGCCGCCCAGGGCGTGCTGCGCACCTCGATGGAGCTCGGCGGCAACGCCCCGTTCGTCGTCTTCGAAGACGCCGACCTGGACAAGGCCGTCGACGGCGCGATGCTCGCCAAATTCCGCAACATCGGCCAGGCCTGCACCGCAGCGAACCGCTTCATCGTGCACAAGTCCATCGCTGCCGAATTCGCCCGCCGCATCACTGAGCGTGTCGGCCAGCTGAAGATCGGCCGCGGCACCGAAACCGGCGTCACCATCGGCCCGCTCGTCAGCGAGGCTGCCGTTGCCGGCACTGACGCGCTCGTGCAGGATGCTCTGGCCCACGGCGCCACCCTGCTTGCCGGCGGCAAGCGGCCCGAAGGTCCCGGCTCCTTCTACGAGCCCACCGTGCTGACCGGCGTGGCCCCGGCCAGCGCCATCCTGACCGAGGAGATCTTCGGCCCGGTCGTCGGCATCGTCACGTTTGCCGACGAGGCAGAGGCCATGCGCCTGGCCAACGCCACCGAATACGGGCTGATCAGCTATGTCTTTACCCAGGACCTCGCCCGCGGGCAGCGGATGATCGCAGGGCTCGAAACCGGAATGATGGGCCTGAACACCGGTCTGGTCTCCAACGCGGCAGCACCGTTCGGCGGTGTCAAGCAGTCCGGTCTGGGTCGCGAGGGTGGGCTCGAGGGGATCCAGGAGTACCTGTCCACCAAGTACACCCTCATCCCGGTCTCCTGACCTTTCGCACCACCCGCGCTACCGCAGTCTCTTTCCTCTCACACCAGTAGAACGCAACGGAGCACTCCTTGAGCATCATCGAACGTGACATCGTCATCATCGGCGCCGGCGCATCCGGTCTGACCGCCGCGACCGAGCTGCGGAAGGCCGGTCTGACCGTGGCCGTGCTCGAAGCGCGTGACCGCGTCGGCGGCCGGCTCTGGACCGACGACATCGACGGCGCCATGCTCGAGATCGGCGGCCAGTGGGTCTCACCCGACCAGGACGCGCTGAAGGAGACCATCGCCGAGCTGGGACTTGAGACCTTCGCGCGTTACCGCGATGGCGACAGCGTGTACATCAACGCGGCGGGGGAGCGCACCCGGTTCGAGGGTGAGATGTTTCCGGTCTCGGCCGACACCGAGCGCGAGATGCTGGCACTGATCGCTACCCTCGACGAGCTTGTTGCGCAGATGGACCCCGACCGCCCCTGGGCGCACCCGCGGGCGGTGGAGCTCGACCAGATCTCCTTCCGCCGCTGGCTCGAGCAGGAGAGCGCCGACCAGGAGGCCCGCGACAACATCAGCCTGTTCATCGCCGGGGCCATGCTGACTAAGCCGGCCCACGCCTTCTCCACACTGCAGGCACTGCTGATGGCGGCCAGCGCCGGCAGTTTCAGTAACCTCGTCGACGCCGACTTCATCCTCGATGAGCGAGTCGTCGGTGGGCTACAACGGGTGCCGATCCGTCTCGCTGAGAACCTCGGCGACGACGTCTTCCTCGGCCAGGCCGCACGCACCGTTCGCTGGGGCGACGCCGGCGTGAGCGTGCTCACCGACGACCTCGAGGTACGCGCACTCCGTGTGATCGTCGCCGTGCCGCCCGTGCTGTACACCCGGATCTCCTTCGACCCGCCGCTGCCGCGCCGCCAGCAGATGATGCACCAGCACCTGTCGATGGGGTTCGTGATCAAGGTGCACGCGGTCTACGAGAATCCGTTCTGGCGGGAGGACGGCCTCTCCGGCACGGCCTTCAGCCCCTACGAGCTCTCCCACGAGGCCTACGACAACACCAACTTCGGCGACCCGCGCGGCACTCTGGTCGGCTTCGTCTCCGATGAGGCCGCCGACGGCGTGTTCACCGTGTCGGCCGAGGAGCGTAAGCAGCGCATCCTCACGTCGCTCTCGCACTACTTCGGCGACAAGGCCCTGACGCCCGTTGTCTACTACGAAAGTGACTGGGCCACCGAGGAGTGGACCCGCGGCGCCTATGCGGCCAGCTTCGACTTGGGTGGGCTCGCCCGCTTCGGCGCGGACCTGAGTGTCCCGGTCGGCCCGATCTTCTTCTCCTGCAGTGACCTTGCCGGAAAGGGCTACCAGCACGTCGACGGCGCCATCCGGATGGGACGCC
>Ga0136639_10000319_pt1 | contig 15495 bp, 15 predicted proteins | sample AntDrymUQ8592106_2_FD_113739 | JGI IMG/M metagenome (GOLD analysis project Ga0136639, IMG submission 113739) | Polar desert sand microbial communities from Dry Valleys, Antarctica - metaG UQ859 (21.06) | ecosystem: Environmental > Terrestrial > Soil > Desert | place: Antarctica: Dry Valley...
GAGGACCTGCGCCCCGGCTCGTCCGGCGGCATGTACCTCTAGCTCGTCGCACGGCGGGTGCTTGGCGGGTCTGCTGCCTGAGCGGTGACTTGTGGGGGATGTTCGAGCAGACGCATCTCCTAAAACCCACCGCCCAACCAGGGCCAGCTGTGACGCGGCGGCCGAGCGGTGACTCCTGGGAGATGTTCGAGCAGACGCATCTCCTACAACCCACCGCCCAACCAGGGCCAGTGAGCGCAGCCAGACGTCAGCGGCGCGCGTTGAGCCGTCCGACGAGGATCAGCCCGAGGAAGCCGACGAGCACGAGCGCGACCCCGGGGGCAGCGGCCCGGCTGACCGAGGTCGGAGCCGCGGTGTCGACCTCGGTGAGGACCGCCGGCTCCGGGGCCGCGGGCGGGGTGGCCGGGCGGCCCTTGCCGAGGACACCCTGCACCTCGGCGATCAGCGCTGCGGTCGCCGCGCGGGTGCCGGAGCAGCCGTCGTCGGACCAGGCACCCTCGACGGCACCGTCGGCGGCGACGATGAAGACGTAGCGGGAGTCGACCTGGAGCTGTCCGAGCCCGCAGGTGGCCTGCGTGCGCTGGGTGGTCAGCACGGTCTGGTCGACGTCGTCGATCCGACCCTTGTAGACCCGGTCGAGCACGACCTCGTTGGTGATGGTGATGACCGCGTCCGACCCGGTGCCCCCGACGGTCCCCGCGACCTCGGACCGGGTGGAGGAGGCGACGGTGCCGGTGAAGACGGCATCGGCGTCCTTGATGCGCTCCATGAGCGAGCCGGACGAGCCGGCTGTCTGCGCGCAGGTGCAGGCCTGGGCGGGGGCGGCACCGACCGTGACGAAGCAGCCGACGAGGAACACGGCGACCAGGAGGCGGCGGAGAGGGGCGAGCACGGGCACATCACAACAGATCGATGGTGATCGACACCAGTCGAGAGGCCCATCTCAGGCGCGGATCACCCGCCGGCACCGAGACCGAAGAGCTCGCTGAGCACCGCGGCGACCCCGTCCTCGTCGTGGTGCGGAGCGACGTGGTGGGCAGCTGCGAGCACGTCGGGGTGGGCGTTGGCCATCGCATAGGCGGTGCCGGCCCAGCCGAGCATCGGCAGGTCGTTGGGCATGTCGCCGAAGGCAATGACGTCGGCCGCGGCGACGCCCAGGTCGTCGCAGAGCAACGCCAGCGTCGAGGCCTTGGTCACGCCCGGAGCGCTGATCTCGAGCAGCGAGGTGCTCGAGGACCAGGTGATGACCAGCCGGCCCTGCGTCGCGACCTCCGCCTGCGCCCAGAAGTCTTGCGGCCCCAGCACCTCGTGCCGCGCGAGCAGCTTGAGGACCGGTCGGTCGAAAAGCTGCTCGAGCGGCGCCCGCCGGCTGTCCTCCGGCACCAGGTAGCGCTCGAGGAAGTCCGGCTCCAGCCCGATCCCGTCCAGGGCCTCCACCGCGAACGTCGTGCCCGGGATCCCCGCACGCAGCGCAGCGCAGACCTCGAGCCCCAGGGTCGCATCGATCGGGAGCTGGAGGCGTGCGCGTTCGGCCGCCACGTCCCAGACGACCGCGCCGTTGCTGATGACCGCGAGTCCGTGGGAGCCGACGTGCTCGAAGACGTCAGCCGCCCAGCGCAGCGGACGCCCGGTCACGAAGACCACGGGCACGCCGCGGGCCTCGAGGGCCTGCAGGACGCTCGCCGTACGATCGCTGATCGTGCCGTCGGTCCTGACCAGGGTGCCGTCGAGGTCGGTCGCGACCAGACGCGGTCGGCTCATGGGCGCGGCAACGGCCGGGCCATGACCAGCTCGCCGTCCTCGTTGCTGCCGCGCAGCTCGGTGAAGCCGCACTTGGCCAGGACCCGCACGCTGGCACGGTTGTCGGGTTGCACGCTCGCCCGCAGCCGTACGCCGACCAGGTCGGTCTGCGCGAGCAGCGCACGCAGCGCCTCCGTGGCGACCCCACCTCCACGCGCCGACTCCACGAGGCCGTAGCCGACCTCTGCCTCGCCGTCCGTGGGTGGGCCGAAGCAGCCGATCGAGCCCACGGCCAGCATGCCGAGGACCACGTGACGGGGTCCCCAGGTTTCCCCGGCGCGCACCATGGCGGCAGCGTCGACGTCGTCGCGGCGCGGGTAGTCGGGGTGCCAGCGGTCCTGGTGACGCCCGGCGAGCATGTCGCCCGCATCGGTGGTGCTGATCGCGATCAGCCGAAGACGCTCGGAGCTGATCAGCGCCGGCAGCACCGGGACCGGAGCCGGCTCCTCGCTCACCGGAACCAGCGGTCGATCTCGAGGGCTGCACCGTCCTCGTAGACCGACCCGGTGACGGCGTCCGCGGCGTCGAGGACCTCCTGGACGGCCTGGCCCATGGCGACGCCACGACCGGCCCACTGGAGCATCTCGATGTCGTTGCGACCGTCGCCGATCGCCAGGACGTCGGCGGCGCCCAGCCCGAGCACGCTGGCGACGTGCTCGAGACCGGAGGCCTTGGAGACGCCGACCGGGGAGAGGTCGAGCCAGGCGGTCCAGCCCACGACGTAGTTGGTCCCGTGCAGGCCGAGCTGACGGGCCAGCTCGACGAACTGCTCGGCGCTGGCGTCGGGGTCTCGGATGATCACCCGGCTGACGGGGCCGGCCACCATCTCCTCGACGGGGGTCACGATCATGTCGCCGGAGAGCTCCCCGTTGGGGAAGGGGGTGCTGACGCGGTAGCCGACGCCCCGCTCCTCGACCGCCACCCGTGCGGTCGGCTGACGCTCCAGGATCAGCTTGACGGCCGGGCCGGCGTCGAAGGTCTCCTCGTGGACGACCTCGAACGGCGGGTAGCGGAACACGACGGCACCGTTGCTGGCCACGATCCACAGGCGTTCGGCGTCCTGGCCGCGCAGGTCGAGCAGGTCGGCGATCGGGGTCATGCCATGGGGCGAGCGCCCGGACGCGAGCACCACGTGGGCACCGGCGTCGAGGGCGCGGTGCACGGCGTCGTAGACCGCCGGCTCGACCTGCTCGTAGGTCAGGCCCTCGCCCTCGATCCACTTCAGCAGCGTGCCGTCGATGTCGAGGGCGACTATCGCGGGCTGCCAGTCCCCCGGATTCGAGGCTCGTGCCGCGTGCACCTCAGCCACCGGTGACCGGCTCCAGGACCTCGCGGCCCAGCCACTTCTGCAGCGCCTGCGGCACCCGCACCGAGCCGTCGGCCTGCTGGTGGGTCTCGAGGACCGCCACGATCGCACGGGTGATGGCGCACAGCGTGCCATTGAGCGTGGCGACTGCCCTGATCTCGGTGCCGCCGTCGTCGGTGGCGAACCGGCCTCGGGTGTCGAGCCGTCGCGTCTGGAACTCGGTGCAGTTGGAGGTCGACGTGAGCTCGCGGTACTTGCCCTGGGTGGGGATCCACGCCTCGCAGTCGAACTTGCGCTGAGCCGAGAGACCGAGGTCGCCGGCTGCCACGTCGATCACCTGGTAGGCCAGCTCGAGCTTGTCGAGGAACGCCTTCTCGATCGATAGCAGGCGCTGGTGCTCGGCGTAGGAGTCCTCGAGGGTCGTGTAGACGAACATCTCCACCTTGTCGAACCAGTGGACCCGGATGATCCCCTTGGTGTCCTTGCCGTGCGAGCCTGCCTCCTTGCGGAAGCACGGGCTGAACGCCGCGTAGCGCAGGGGCAACGAGGAGCCGTCGAGGATCTCGTCGGAGTGGTAGGCAGCCATCGGGACCTCCGAGGTCCCGACGAGGTACATGTCCTGGCCCTCGATGCGGTAGACGTCGTCGGCGGCCTGACCGAGGAAGCCGGTGCCGTCCATCGCCCGGGGCTTGACCATCGAGGGGGCGATGACCTGGGTGAAGCCGAACTCGCGGGCGGTCTCGTTGGCGAGGTTGATCAGGGCGAACTCGAGCTCGGCACCGACCCCGGTCAGGAAGTAGAACCGCGAGCCCGACACCTTGGCACCGCGCTCGAGGTCGATGGCACCGAGCATCCGACCGAGCTCGACGTGGTCGCGGGGCTCGAAGTCGAAGGTCGCGGGCGTCCCGACGGTCTCGAGCACGACGAAGTCGTCCTCGCCCCCGGCCGGCACCTCGTCGGCGGCGAGGTTGGGGATCGACAGCAGCGACTGCTGCCACTCCTCCTCGGCCACCGCCTGGGCGGCCTCGGCCTCCTTGACCTGGGCCGCGAGCGCCTTCGTCTGGGTCAGCAGGGCCATCTTCTCGTCGCCCTGCGCCTGGGGGATCAGCTTGCCGAGCTTCTTCTGCTCACCGCGCCTCACCTCGTAGGTCGCGATGGCCTCGCGGCGCGCCGTGTCGGCGGACAGGGCGCGATCGACCACCTCGTCGGACAGCCCGCGCTTGGCCTGAGCGGCTCGGACGCGGTCTGGGTCTTCACGGAGGATGCGCGCATCGATCATGCGCCCAGGCTATCGGGGGATGATCGGCGCGCTCATCCCCCGTGCTTCCCGGTTCGTGCGCGGGTGAGTGCGTCGCTCATAATGGGCGCCGTGCTCGACCGTCCCCGCCTCCGCCTCCTGACCTGGTCCGCCCTGTGCTTCGTCCTCGTCGGGCTGCTCGCGCTCGCCGTGATCCAGGAGTGGTCGCCGCTCACGAGCTTCGACGACCGCGGCGACACCGTGCGGAGCTGGGCCGTCGACGACCGCGACCTGCGCTCGTTCCTCCGCATGGTCGAGGTGGCCTTCGGGACCCTGGCCATGACGGCGTACACGCTGGTGCTGGGCGTGGCGATGTTCGTCAAGGGCTACCGCCGGGCTGCGTTCTTCGCCGCGGGCGTGATGCTGCTGACCTCGACCGCGACGACGCTGATCAAGCTCGGGGTGGGCCGCGCCCGGCCCGAGTGGCAGGAGCCCGACTGGTTGCTGGGCAACAACGCCTTCCCCTCGGGCCACGCCTCCTCGGTGGCCGCGCTCGGCGGCATCGTGCTGGTGCTGGTCTCGATGCTCGTACGACGAGCCGCCATCCGCCGCTTCGCCGACGCGGCCGTTGCGGTGGTGGTGGTCCTCGTGTGCCTCGACCGGGTGCTCCTGGGACGGCACTTCCCGACCGACGTGATCGGTGGCGTGCTGCTCGGGACGGGTTTCGTGCTGCTCGGACTGGCGCTCTACAGCCCGCAGCCACGCAGCCACGCCGAGAAGATCGAGCCGCTCACCGAGGTGCTGCCGCCGGGTCGCAAGCTCGCGGTCGTGCTCAACCCGATCAAGGTGGAGGACGTCGGGCAGTTCCAGGCGATCGTCACCACGATGGCCCTCGAGGCCGGCTGGCAGACGCCTTCGTGGCACCTGACGACCATCGAGGACCCCGGCACCGGTCAGGCCGAGCAGGCCTCGGTCGGGGGGGCCGGGCTGGTCATCGTCTGCGGTGGTGACGGGACGGTGCGCGAGGTGTGCGCCGAGCTCGCCGGCACCGGCATCCCGGTCGGGATCGTGCCTGCCGGCACCGGCAACCTGCTCGCCCGCAACCTCGACATCCCGCTCTACGTGCGCGCCGCGATCGACGTCGCGCTCACCGGCCAGGACCGGGCGATCGACATGGTCTCGGTGAGCGGCGACGGCATCGAGGACAGCAGCTTCATGGTGATGGCCGGCATGGGCTTCGACGCGGCCCTCATGGAGGGCGTCAACGAGGACCTGAAGAAGAAGGTCGGCTGGATCGCCTACGTCATCTCCGGGCTCAAGTCGCTGATGTTCCCCGCGATCCGCGTCGACATCTCCATCGACGGCGGCGACTACACCCGCCACCGTGCCCGTACGGTCGTGGTCGGCAACGTCGGGTTCCTGCAGGCCGGCATGCCGCTGCTCCCCGACGCCACCATCGACGACGGCCAGATCGACGTCGTGATCCTGCACCCCCGCACGTTCTTCTCCTGGATCCCGCTCGCCTTCCGGGTGCTGGCCAAGCGCTCGCACACCGACGACACGATCAACCGGATGACCGGCCAGCGCGTCAGCATCAAGGCCGCCACCGACACCCCGCGCCAGCTCGACGGCGACTCCATCGGCCCCGGTCGCGAGCTGCACATGGAGTGCATCCACGGCCGACTGCTGGTCCGCGTCCCGCGCTGAGCGGCTGGGCTGGCTGGCTGGCTGGCTGGCTGGCTGGCAACACTTGTAACTCAGTGTTACTCGCGCTCCCAGGTCGGTATACCGGCATGGGAGCGCGAGTAACACTGAGTTACAACTTCCGGCCGCAGCCACCCACCGCCCTCCATGGGGTTGACTGGCGAGCATGAGCACCCGCCCCGCACCGGTCGCCGCCTGGCACGCCGTCGCCGAGTCCCGTGACCCGGCCGGCCTCGACGCGCTGCTGGCCGACGACGTCGTCTTCCGCTCGCCCGCGGTCCACACCCCGCAGGAGGGCAAGGCGATCACCACGGCCTACCTGTCGGCTGCGTTCGTCGTGCTCGGGCCGCACCTGCGCTACCTCGAGGAGTGGTGCTCGCACGACAGTGCGGTGCTGGAGTTCGAGTCGGTCGTCGACGGGCTCACCGTGCACGGCGTCGACATGCTCCGGTGGCGCGACGACGGGCGGCTCACGTCGTTCACCGTGATGGTGCGCCCGATGAAGGGCCTGCACGCGCTGGTTGCCGCCATGGCGGCCGAGCTGAGCGGCTCGCCCCGGCCCTGACCCCGGCCCTGACCCCGGCCCCGACCCCGGCGCAACCACCACACCGGTGAGTCATCCTTTCGGCCATTTCGGATCGCCCCCTGGGTCATGAGAGCCCGACTTATCGCCCGTGGTGCCTCGGGTCCGCGACTGTCACGCTGAGCGACGACGAAAGGGCCTGCCCGTGAGTGGCACACGCCGCGACCCCATCCCCTCGCGGTCCGCGAGCGGCCCCGGGCGTCGACGACCCCTGACCGCCCCGGAGTGGGAGCAGACCAACCGCCTCGGGCTGCTGCTCCTCCATGCCCTCATCGGCCTGCTGGCCGGACTCCTGATCCTTTTCAACGGCACAGCCGAGGCCTTCGGGCAGTACGGCGACCGGATGCGGCTGATCACGGGCGGCCTGGCCTTCGTGGGAGGCGCCGTGCTCGCGGCCGGTCTGGCCTGGCGCTCGACCACGAGTGTGCTGGAGATGTTCGGCCTGGCCATCCTCGCGCTGTGGAGTCTGGTGATGGCTGGCGGGTTGATCCTGGTCTCGCTGGGCTCCGGCGTGCTGAGCATCGACTGGCCCTGGAAGGCCTTCTCGACGATCCCGTCCGAGCGGCTCTACCCGATCGCGATCTACCTCGGGCTCTTCCTGATGACCTCGCTGCACCTGTGGACCGCGTCCCGGGTGCGACAGCTGGACCTGACCGCCCGCCACCGGAGGACGGCGACGGGCGGTCAGCGGCTGTCGGACCCGCAGCGGGGACCAGTGCGACCCGGTCAGCAGCGCGTGATCGAGACTCCTGACCCGGCGTCGTCCATGGCGAAGCAGCCCTCGCTCAGGGCCTGGAGGGTCGGGGCACCCTCGATCGAGACGCTGCCGCCCAAGGCCCAGCGGTAGAGCCGGTACGTCACCTGGGTGAAGAGGGAGCCCTCCGGGCCCACCTCGTTCGCGATGCGGGTGAAGAGCGCGCCGTCGGGCCCGATCCAGGTCTGGTAGGACCGCTCGCTCGACCCGATGAAGCCGTTGCCGAAGGGAACCGGCCCCTCGGTGCGGGCCGCCATCAGCCGGCCGTCCCGGACCGTCAGCAGGGTCATCGTGTTGCTGTCCCCACCTTCCTGCGTGACCAGCAGGCTCAGCTCGCCGCCGGGGAACGAGACGGGCGTGGTGTAGATCGCCGGCTCCCAGCCGGGCTCGACGGCCAGGCGCTGGGTCGCACCGCCCGGGAGGGTCACCACGACCTCGGCGTCGCCCTCCTCCACGGTGCCGTTGCTCGACGTACCCTCCAGCGACACTGTCGCCGAGCCGCCGCCGACCTCCACCTCAAAGTTGTCGCCGAGCTGGGCCCGCTCGGTCACCTCGGGGTAGACCGCCGGGATGGCTTCGCCGGCTCCGTCGGCGCAGTCCACGACGGGCCGCGACTCGTCGAAGGGCGCGAGCACGTCGACGCACTGCCGCAGGGGCTCACTCGGCACGAGGGCGCCGTCCTCCAGGGACCAGGTCGTGACCGAGACGGGGTAGACCATCGGGGTGTTGAGCGGGTTGCCACCCGAGAAGGAGTCGTCGGAGAGGTAGGAGCTCAAGGTGCCGTCCTGGACCCAGACCCGGGACTCGAAGCCGCGTCCGGTGGAAGGCTCCTCCACGATGCCGACCAGGAGCGGCGGGGTCTCCGCGACGTCCGGCTCGACCAGGCGGTCCCCGGCCAGGTCGAGGGCTGCCACGCTCAGGCCGTCGCGATAGACCAGGACCTCCTTGCCCGGGTCGCCGTCGAGCTGGGCGGGGCCGAAGATGTTGGCGCTGACCTCACCGCTGTCGAGGAGGGCGAGGGCCACGGCGCCGGTCGAGGAGAGCTCGGCCTCGACCCGTAGCCGCTGGCCGATCAACGGCTCACCGGGCTCGGCGCGCACCCGTACGACGTCGGGGGTGCCGTCGCCGTCGACGTCGATGCGGCTCGGGCGGTCCGGGGAGGGCCAGTCGGCACCGATGTCGGCCTGGGGCGGCAGCGCCGTCGGCACGACGCTCGGTGCGGGCGCCGGCGAGGGCTCGCCCGCGTCATCACCGGCGTTCACGAGGAACGGTGCGGCGATGACGGCGGCGCACGCGGCCGCCGCTGCGACGTACGTCGCGGGGTGCCGCAGCCAGGTGACGGAGGCGGGGCGCGGCACGTCGGCAGGGCGGAGGTCCTCGGGCTGGACCTGCTCGGCGCGGGCCTCGAGGGCGGCAGACAGTCGGTCCTCGATGGTGCTCATCGCTGACCCTCCTTGCTGAGGATGTTCTCGAGGGCGTCGAGAGCGCGGCTGGCGGTGGACTTCACGGAGCCCTTGGAGATGCCGAGGGCGTGGGCGATCTCGGCCTCGGAGAGGTTCGACCAGTAGCGGAGCACCAGGACCTCGCGCTGCCGTGGGGCCAGGTGCTCGAGGGCCTGGTAGACCTCGCGGTGCTCCTCGGCGAGGACCGCATGGCTTTCCGGGCCCTCGGGCGGCGCCTCGTGGGGTGGCACGTAGGCCCGCGCCGTACGTCGGCGGCGCAGGGCCGAGCGGGAGCCGTTGACCACCGAGACCCGCAGGTAGGCCAGGGCTGCCGAACGGTCGTCGAGTGCTCCGCGGCGCGCCGCCATCCCCGCGAAGGCGTCCTGCACGACGTCCTCGGCCGAGGCCAGATCATCGACGAGCAGCATCGCCAGCCGCACGAGGGAGAGTCGGTGGGCGGCGTAGAGCTCGGCGAGCTCACCCGCAGCCCAAGTCGGGGTCCCGCCCTGGTTGCGGGATGCGCCCGAGCGCAGCTTGGCCATGGGGCCGCCTCTCACCGTCACGTCTGTGATCATGTGTGATGAGACGTCACCGGCAGCCGGAGGTTGTCTCCCCCCGGACTCGTCCTGGCCGCGCCTAGGCCCGGGCGTTGGCGATCGCCTCGTCCTCCTCGGGCGAGAGCTGCTGCTCACAGCGCCACCCGGCGACGTTCTTGGCATAGCTGCGCGCGTCGGAGCGGCCGTGGATCGAGGTCAGCACGACGCCGTCACCGCTGTCGTCGAGCAGCGCGAGCGACCAGGACAGGTGCCCACCCATGTCACCGAAGGCGTCGTAGCGGACCACCGCGACGTGCCGCAGCGCCCCCCGGGCCTCCGCACGCAGGGCCGCGACCTCCTGCCGCAGGCCGTGGACGTCCTCGGGCAGCGCTTCTGCACCCATGGCGCGACGCCGGGCGCCCGTCGTACGCAGCGTGAGGACGGAGAGGGAGATCGCGACCAGCGCGACCACGAGGCTGAGCACAGCGAGGAGGACCACGGCCCCGACCCTAAACTCATCGCGTGACTTCTCCTCGACGCATCGCCTACCAGGGCGAGCCCGGCGCCAACTCCCACCTGGTGTGCCGCCAGCACTACCCCGACTGGGAGGCGCTGGCGTGCGCGTCGTTCGAGGACGTCTTCGCAGCCGTCGAAGCCGGTGAGGCCGACCTGGCGATGATCCCGATCGACAACTCCATCGCCGGTCGTGTCGCCGACATCCACCACTTCCTGCCCGACTCGGGGCTGCACATCATCGCCGAGCACTTCCTGCGCATCCGGTTCCACCTGCTCGGGGTGCCGGGCGCGCGGCTCGCGGACGTGCGCAGCGTGCACAGCCACGTCCACGCCCTCGGGCAGTGCCGCAAGATCATCCGCGAGCACGGCCTGGTGCCGGTGATCTCCGGCGACACCGCCGGCGCCGCCCGTGAGGTGGCCGAGGCCGCCGACCCGAGCCAGGCAGCCATCTCCCCGCCGCTGGCCGCGGAGATCTACGGGCTGGACGTGCTCGCCGAGGACATCGAGGACGAGGACCACAACACGACGCGCTTCGTGGTGCTGTCCCGCGACTACGTCGAGGCGCCGCTCGGCAACGGCCCGATCGTCACCTCGTTCATCTTCAACGTGCGCAACCTCCCGGCCGCCCTCTACAAGGCGCTCGGCGGCTTCGCGACCAACGGGGTGAACATGACCAAGCTGGAGAGCTACATGGTCGGCGGGCACTTCTCCGCCACCCAGTTCCTCGCCGAGGTCGACGGCCACCCGTCCGAGCCGGGCCTGGCGCTCGCGCTCGAGGAGCTCGCCTTCTTCACCACCGACATCTTGATCCTCGGCGTCTACGCGGCCGACGCGTTCCGCTCGTGACGAGCCCGCTCGGCGCCTAGCGGAGCGGGAGTGCGGTGAGCATGCGTCGTACGACGGGCGAGAGGACCCACCACGGCTGCCGCTCCTCCTCCTCGGGCGTGGTGTCCCGGATGAGGCCGATCGGCGCCCGGTAGGTGAAGCAGCGGCCCCGCAGCACGACGGCGTCGCCCCAGTCGGTCCGACCGGCGATCGTGGCGTCGACGCCGAGGGAGGCACGCTCGCAGGTGATGCGAGGAGGTGGCTGGTCGCGCAGGTCGGCGCTGAGCCGCGCGACCTGGCGCGGCGTGAGGACCGCGCGTCCCTGGTCGGTGCAGTAGACCGCGGTCGCTAGCCGGACGTCGTCGCCGGTGAGCGGGAGGGGCGAGACCGGGGTCAGGGAGTCACGGCTGCAGGACGGCACCCGGGCGTCGCCCGGCGGCTCGCGGTCGGCGCGCTGCTCCTCCAGGCGACGGTCGAAGGTGCTGATCAACATCTGCCCACCGGCGCCGGCCTGGTCGGGCGCGACATAGGTGTTGTGGCAGCCGTAGTGCTGGAGGCTCGCTGCCCGGGCGCTGCCGTCGTCGTAGAGGAACCAGCAGACCGACGTCGGGCCGAGGTTGCCATCGCACGCCTGGGTCTCGAGGTCGACCGGGTCGAGCCCGTTCACGAGGCTGACGAGGTCCTCGACACCCGTCTCGAGCAGGTCGGCGGGCGGGTCGAAGAGCAGCCCGGCATCGGCGCCACCGGTGGGGTCCGGTCCGTTGCACAGCCGCACCGCCACGGCACCGCTCGGCAGCTCGCCTCCCCCGGGGTACGGCAGCGGCGTCCCCGCGTCCGGGCACTGCTCGGCGATGGCCGGGGGTGTGGCCACCGAGGTTTCATAGGGCTCCCACCTGGGGGCCTCGACGCCGGTGCACCCGCTGAGCACAGCGCCCAGCACCAGGCACAGCACCAGGCCCAGCACGACGCCCAGCACGACGGCGACGAGAGCGGTCCGCGGGGTGCGCATCGCCCCGAGTGTGCGGGCAGGTCAGGGGATCGCCGCCTGACGTGGCGCAACCGTTATCGACCTGATGCGGGCGCCCACTCGCCGTACCCCTGAGGGAGCAGGGCGGAGCGTCGTCGCGGAGAATGGCCGCCATGGACCTCGCTGCCGTGGCTCTCACCTTCGGCGCGATCTTCCTCGTCGAGCTGCCCGACAAGACGTTCCTCGCGACGCTGGTGCTGGCGACGAAGTACCGCCCGATCCTGGTCTGGATCGGCGTCGGGCTGGCCTTCACCGTGCAGACCGGGGTCGCGGTGGCGCTGGGCCACGCGGCCTCGTTGCTCCCCCCGGACGTCGTGAAGATCGCGGCGATCGTGCTGTTCCTGATCGGTGCGGTGATCCTCTTCCGCGAAGGGCGCAGCCACCAGGAGACGGCCGACGGCGAGGAGTTCGCCGAGAAGGCCAAGCCTGTCACTGGCTGGCGAGCGGTGCTCGCGTCGTTCGTCGTGCTCTTCGCCGCCGAGTGGGGCGACCTCTCACAGCTGCTGACCCTGTCGCTCGTGGCGAAGTACGAAGCGCCGCTCAGTGTCTTCGTCGGCGCGCTCGCCGCCCTGCTCACGGTCAGCGCGCTCGCCGTGGTCGTCGGGCGCAGCCTGTTGCGCTTCATCTCCCTCCACGTGCTGCACTTCCTCGGGGCCGGGGTCTGCGTGCTGCTCGCCACGCTCACGGTCTACGAGTTGGTGTCCTGAGACCCCCTGACCCCTAGGCTGAGCCCCATGACTGCGACCCACGGCGCGGACAGCGAGGTCGGCCGACTGCGGACGGTGATGCTGCACCGCCCCGGCCCCGAGCTCAAGCGCCTGACCCCCCGCAACAACGACAAGCTGCTCTTCGACGGCATCCCGTGGGTGGCCCGGGCCCAGGAGGAGCACGACGCCTTCGCGGAGGCGCTGCGGGCCCGCGACGTCGAGGTCCTCTACCTCACCGAGCTGCTGACCGAGACGCTGAGCACGCCCGAGGCGCGCGACTCCGCGATCGACACGGCGCTGGGTGGGCTCGACTTGGGCGACACGATGCGGCACTACCTCAACGGCTTCCTGCACGACTCCCCGCCGGAGGAGCTCACCGGGCACCTCACGGCCGGCATCCGCAACGACGAGGTGCGCGGCGGCTTCGGGCTCGTGACGTCGCTGATGGCGAGCGACGACTTCCTCGTCGACCCGCTCCCCAACCTGCTCTTCACCCGTGACTCCTCGGTGTGGGTCCACGACCGGGTGGCCATCACGTCGCTGGCCATGCCCGCGCGCAAGCGCGAGACCCAGCTGACCGAGATCATCTACACCCTGCACCCCCGCTTCATGGGCAGCGCGCTCATCCACGGTCACCACTTCGAGCACGTCGAGGGTGGCGACGTCCTCCTGCTGGCACCGCGCGTCATCGCGGTGGGCGTCGGCGAACGGACGACGCCCGCGGGTGTCGAGCGCCTGGCCCGCCAGGTGTTCGAGGCGAAGCTGGCCGACACCGTGCTCGCCGTACCGATCGCGCAGGAGCGCGCGACCATGCACCTCGACACCGTGTGCACGATGGTCGACGTCGACAAGATCGTGATGTACCCCAACGTCGCCGACTCGCTGATCGCCTACGCCGTGACCCACGACGGACGCACCGACGACGGCACGCTGATGCTCGACGTCGCCCCGGCCGAACCGTTCCTCGTCGCGGCCGCGAAGGCGATGGGGATCGACACGCTGCAGCGGATCGACACCGGCCTCGACCCCGTCACCGCCGAGCGGGAGCAGTGGGACGACGGCAACAACACCCTGGCGCTCGCGCCCCGGGTGGCGGTCGCCTACGAGCGCAACGACGAGACCAACGACCGGCTCGAGGACGCGGGCATCGAGGTCGTCCGGATCGCCGGCTCCGAGCTCGGCTCCGGTCGCGGCGGTCCGCGATGCATGAGCTGCCCGATCGCCCGGGACCCGCTCGCCGACTGAGGCGCCCGCCGCGCTCGGGTCGTGTGTCGGAGAGCGCGCTCCAGCGCCTTCTGCGGCACACGACTCGTCTGGGGCCGCCAGCAGCGGCGGCCCGGAAGGCTCCTAGAGCCCGAGCTTCTCGGTGAGCGCCTCGGTGAGCAGGGCCACGAGGGCCTCGAGCTGGATGTCGGCGGAGTCCGAGACCTCTTCGTCGGAGCCGTCGAGGGCGCGGGCGGCGAGGCCGGCCTTGGAGTCGATGAGCTCGGCGATCTTGGTGTCGATGGTCTGGGAGGCGATGATGCGCCACGCGGTGACCGGGTCGCCCTGACCGATGCGGTGGACGCGGTCGATCGCCTGGGTCTGCTCGGCGTCGGTCCAGGAGAGCTCGGCCAGCACGACGTTGGAGGCGACCTGGAGGTTGAGTCCGACACCGGCGGCGGAGAGCGAGCAGACGACGACCTGCACGTCGGGGTCGTGGACGAAGGAGTCGATCGCCTTGGTGCGCGCTGCCGTCGTCTGGTTGCCGCGGATCGAGGTGTAGCCGATGCCCCGGCGCTTGAAGGTCTCCTCAGCGGTGTCCATGACATCGATGTGCTTGGCGAAGAAGACGACCTTGCCGACGTTGCGCGCGAGCTGGGCCGCGTAGTCGGCCGCGAGGCCGGCCTTGGCCTGCCCGATGCGGCGCATCATCGCGAAGACGTTCTCCTCCGACTTCGTGGTCGTGGTGTCGTCGCGCTCCCAGCCGGCGACGCGGCGTACGAGGTCGTGGTCGATGCCCTCGACGGTGACGCCCGAGGTCCGCGTCTCCAGCGCGCGGTCGTAGCGGTGCACGAGCCGGCGGGCAAGCTCCCGCTCGGCGTCGCGGATGGAGCGTCCGGCGGCATCGTCGAGCTCGACCGGCAGGTCGGCGATACGGCGGGCGGGGATGTCGGCGGCCACGTCGACCTTGCGACGTCGCACGATGCCCATGTCAATGACGGCAGCGCGGGCAGCGGGGTAGAACCCGGGGTCGACCGGGGTCATGCCGGTCTCCTCGAGGCCCTCCATCAGCTCTCGCATCGGCTTCTTGTCGTCGATCCAGCCCAGGAACTGCCAGATCGCCCGGAAGTCCTCGATGTCGTTGATCAGGGGCGTGCCGGTCAGGGCCATCAGCAGCGGGCGGACCGTGCGGGCGCGGATGCGCTCGGAGAGCTGGAGCACGTGCTGGGAGCGCTGAGAGGACTTGTTCTTGATGAAGTGGGCCTCGTCGACGACCATGCCGCGGAAGCCGAGGTTGCCCAGCCAGCCGACGTGGCGGTCGAGCACCTCGTAGTTGACGATCACGATGTCGGCGAAACCGTCGACGGTGTCGCCGTCGCCGTGGATGACGGTCGCAGGGCGGTGCGGTGTCCACAGGTGGGCCTCGCGGGCCCAGTTGGTCTTCACGACGTTGGGCACGACGACCAGGAGCGGATAGGCGTCAGCGGCCTGCGCAGCGAGCAGCGCCTGCGCGGTCTTGCCCAGCCCGGGCTCGTCGGCGAGGAGGAAGGTGCGGTGGCCCTCCTCGGCAGCGGCGACGACCTGCGACTGGTGGTGCATCAGCTGGAGCTGGCCCGGGGCCTGGACCGCGCCGGTCTCGGGCAGGTCCATGCACGCCTTGGCGCCGCCCGAGGCGCGCTCGAAGGAGGTCAGCAGGGGGTTGATCAGCTCCCAGCTGGCCAGGCGGCGGGGTCCGGCAGGACGGGACGGGGCAGCAGAGAAGTCGGGCACCAGGAAGGGGTTGGCGAGCTGGCGGGCGACGACCGACTGGGGCACGACGCGACGCTCGGTCGAGGCCCTCGCCAGAGCAGGCTCA
>Ga0136639_10000320_pt1 | contig 15492 bp, 11 predicted proteins | sample AntDrymUQ8592106_2_FD_113739 | JGI IMG/M metagenome (GOLD analysis project Ga0136639, IMG submission 113739) | Polar desert sand microbial communities from Dry Valleys, Antarctica - metaG UQ859 (21.06) | ecosystem: Environmental > Terrestrial > Soil > Desert | place: Antarctica: Dry Valley...
TCATCCGCACCTCTACCGGGTCGCCTTCCGGATGACGGATGCCAACGGGGCGCGGGTCGACCAGGTGCTCAGCTACTTCGGGATGCGCAAGATCAGCACCATGCCTGCCGGCGCGGTCGACGGCCCGGCGATGCTCTGTCTGAACAACAAGGCCATCTATTTGCGCGGCGCGCTCTACCAGTCCTACCACCCTGACGGGGTCTACACCGCGCGCGAGGCGGAAACCTTGAAGAATGACATCAAGTTTGCCCTCAGCGCGGGGTTCGATTTCCTGCGTATCCACATCAAGCTCGACGACCCGCTGGTGCTTTATTACGCGGACACCCTTGGGATTCTTCTCATGCAGGACTTCCCCAACTTCGGGGAGGGTGGTGACACGGCGCTGGGCCGGCGGCGCTTTGAGGAAATGATGCGCGCGGGCTTCAAGCGCGACTTCAACCATCCGTCAATTATTTCGTGGTGCATCTTTAACGAGACATGGGGCTTTGGCGGCCAGGCGGAACTCGTCAAGGTCATCACACCAAGTTCGTTCTCGGAAACCATCCTCGAGCAGGCGGCCAAAATCGCCAACTCGTCATCCTTCAAATGGGTTCACGAAATGTGGACGCTGGCCAAGACGCTTGATCCGACCCGCCTGATTGAGGACATGAGCGTGGTCGCCTGGGAGCACTTGGTTGCCTACGGCCACGTCGACACGGATATCAACTCGTGGCACTTCTACATCGACAACTACGATACTGCCAAGGCCCACATCGACAACGTGGTAGCCAAGACCTACCACGGCTCCACCTTCAACTATGTGGAAGGCTACGCGCAGCGCAACGTGCCGTTGATCAACAGTGAATACGGCGGAGTGGGCGCGCTTGATGGGGACCGCGATGTGAGTTGGTCGTTCAAGTTTCTGACCAACGAGCTGCGCGTTCACGGCCAGCTCTCGGCGTACATTTTCACCCAGTTGATGGACGTCGAGTGGGAGTACAACGGGTTGCTCAACTATGACCGGACACCCAAGGAATTTGGCTATCCCCTGTCGATCATCAACCATGGCGACGTACTGCCAATCAATGCGCCGCCGATCCAGCGCCTGGCACCCGGGGGAGCGGTCGAGGTTGATGTGCTTTCGTCGCATTTTTCGCGCCGGCGTCGCGACCAGATCACCTTTCACTGGCGCTACTCGGGGATCAACTCGCTGGGCCAGCGGGACCTCAATTTGGATCGCGGTTACGCCCGCATCGCCTTCCCGCACCGCCGCGTCGAGTTGGCACGGCGGCTTGAGCTTGAGCTTCCGAAGGAATCGATGCTGTGCACCCTGTGGGTCTCGGCCGTTACTGGTGACGGCACCACGGTGGCTTCCAACTTCATTCAACATTTTGTCAGTGACGGGCCGCCGCCCGAGCGTGAGCAGCGCGGTCAACGCTTGATCCTGCGCCGTCGGGTGCATGAGTGGTCGGCGGGAGAGTGGGGCGATGGCCATAGTTCGCGCGAGGAGGCAATGCAGCGCGGATATTGCTTTGGTTCTGGCCCTGGGTTTTTTGAGTGGACCTTCAGCGACGAGGAACTTGTCCGCTTGGAAAAGGCACGCCGGGTCGATATCCTGCTGGAGGCCTCCGCGCGTCGCAATGATGTTCCGCAGACTGACACGTACCGGTACCCAAGCCGGTTTGAGCTCAGTGTGAATGCCCTGCCAATCCTGCGCACGCTCCTGCCTGACCATCCGCACGACACCCGCGGTGCCCTGAGTTACCTGCGGGGGGATCGCGGTGCCTATGGCTACCTGCTGAGTGCCGAGATCGGCAACGGCGTCATCGGCTCGCTCGCCGAGCGCGTCCGTAGCGACGGGGTCCTTCGCGTCCGCTGCGAAGCCAACACGGTTCCCTATGGCGGGCTGACGCTCTACGACTACGATTGCGGCCGCTTCCCCATCTGCCCGACTGTGATCATCGACTGGGGGGAGTGAAAACTGGTGACTTGGTGTGATCTGACCCCATCACGCCGCCGCCAAGCGCAGAAGCCGCCAATGTTTGGAGTGCGGTGGGAAGGGGTACTCCCCGCCACACCGCTTTGGGTCAATCCCATAGCTGCGCAGGCCGTTCCCCGCCTTGCCGGGAAAACCACCCATGGGCCATTCAATCCAACGCCACCCCGCCACACCGCTTTGGGTCAATCCCATAGCTGCGCAGGCCGTTCCCCGCCTTGCCGGGAAAACCCACCCATGGGCCATTCAGTCCAACGCCACCCCGGCAAGCGCCGCGGAGACTTCCTGCGTGAAAGGACGAGCCAAAGCGGTGTGGCGGGGAGTACCCCTTTCCACCGCACTCCAAACAGCGCCCCGTCAATGGCTCTCCTCGGCGCGTCGCTGCAGCCCGGGAGGCTTGGGCAGACCCGCCCATGCCGCGCGGCAATGGGGTGCGGTGGCCCTTTTTGATGGAAGCGGGCGAGGAGCGCTGCTTTTGTCATGGAATGCTCTCCGACTACGAAATCCACGACCTCATTGTCCAGACGCCGGAGAGCGTGGAATTTGCAGGTGAGCAATGTGTGGGAGGCGCGCCGGTTATGCTTAGGCGCTATTTGCGGCGCCAGGACGGGCAACGCGGTCCAGACGACGAGGCTGCCTTTCTGGAATCGGCAAGTGCCTTGTGCGGGGTTGTGGGCCCAAGGATCGTGGGCATGCTGGAGGCGGATTTTGACGCATTTGACCGCCTTCCCTACTTTATCACCGAGCGATTCGAGGGCGAGCCGCTGCCGAGCGTTCTTGGCACTGCATCGCTTTCCGAGGGAGATGCCCGCCAAGTCGTCGCGGAAGTCCTCGAAGCTCTCGAATTCCTTCATAACAAGGGGCTGGTTCATGGCGGTCTGCGGGCAGACCGGCTGATTTGGGCGCGTGGGCTCGGAGTCAGGTTAGCGGAGGCAGGCGTGGAGATGGCCCTGATCAAGCTGGGTGACTACGCGGCGCTTGGAAACGGTGCTACGACCGCACCCGAACTGCACAAGAGCCGCTCGCGCACCGCAAGCGGTGACTTATTTGCCTTGGGCACCACTGCGTATCAGCTCCTTAGCGGCGGCCCGCGACCTGCCACGATTGGCTGGATAAGCGTTGGGGAAGGGTCTTTGGCTGCTTGGGATGGGTGGCTTCAGCGGATGTGCGCGCCAGAGCCATCAAACCGCCCGGCCAACGTGGCCGAAGCGCGCACATTGCTTGAGGCGGCCCTAGCGCCAACGATATCGGTCAACCGGAAGGCACCTGTCGCGCCGCTTCGAGTCGCCGGTGCCAAGCCGGTTTCCACCCTCTCCGCCCAGGCAAGCGCCGAAGGCCGCAAATCCTCCCTAGGCATCACCATCACCGGGACGACGCCGGTGGTGGCGCTGCCCTCCGCCAAGCGCCGCAAAATTTCTCCGACGTTGGTCATCTCGGTAATTCTCGTCTTCGCTGTGGCCGGTGGGGCCGTCTTTCTATCACAGCGCGGGCCGCTCAGCGTTCCTGTCGCCACGGCTGCCCCGGCGCCAGTGCCCTCCGTGCCCGCACCGGTCGCTGCCGCGGAAGTAGCTGCGGCTGCGATCCCTGAGCTTCCCCCAGAGCCGCCGATTTCTGAAGTGCCGGCCGATTTGGTGGCGCCGCCGGTTGCGGAGGCGAATGTTTTCGCCATGGAAGACGCTGAGAAGATGAGGGCACGGATCGGCGAGCCCGGGTTGATCCGCGGATTGGTCCAGCGGGTCAACCACCCAAGCGGTAAATATTACGATCTGCTTTTTGTCGGGGATAAGAGTACCGCCATCGCCTTTATGCAGATTGGTGCCGGCGATACGGATAACATCTCGCGCAAGGAGCTGGAAAAGTTTGTGAACAAAACCATCGAAGTGCGTGGGGAGGTTGGTTTGCGACCGTGGAAAGACCTTCGGCGTCCGGGGATCCGCTTCCGCAGCCTGCAGGACATTACCATCCTTCCCGATGGTGGGTGAGGTTATTCAACCAAGGCGGCGAGGTCCTTTTGAGCCAACTGGAGCGCGTGGGCGCTGGGGGCGTGGAGAGTGCGGTGGAAAAACTCGTCATTGGCCTGGCGGTCCCAGATGCCGGCGTGGTGCCAGTCATGGATGTGGTCCCAGTCGGGCCGATCAATGATGGGGTACCAGCAGATGCCCCAGAGCGGGATGCCGGCTTCGAGGATTTTCCGGCATTCGACCGCCAGCATTTCAATCCATAGTGGGCGGTCCTCCTTAGGGTGGCTCGTCTCGGTGAGGACCACAGGGCGCAGGTATCGCTCGTAGCCGGCGGTCATCAACTGGGCGAGGGTTCGCCAGCGCTCGTCGGTGTTTTTCCAGTCAAGCGTCTCATGCGGCGGCGGCTCTTTGGCCCACTGGTTGTTATAGTAGAAGTTGAATCCGACAAGGTCGAGGTACTCGGGGCACCCGCCCAACTCCGGGCACATTCGGCCGCACAAGATGTCGGTTGCTTGGAATTGGGCCTCGTGCATTAGGCGGGCCTTTTCGCGAAACCGCGGCTCGGCATGGCTGTGATGGGTGATGTGCACCAGCGGCTCAGTGGTGAGGATCCGGATCGTCGGGTCTTCAGCCAGCATGGCCTCAATCCCTTGGATGTAGGCTTTCATGAGCTGGTACTTGACCTCCCAGCCCTTGGTGGTGCGGTAGGGGACGGTGTGCCCAGCGTCGCCGCCAAGCCACGAAATGAAGCTCACCTCGTTGATGGGCGTGATGATCAAGGTGCTCACCGGATCAACCGAGCGGTAGTAGCGGACAAACTCCCGGCACACGCCAACGAAGCGATCGGAAAATTCCGGATCCAGCGGGCTGAGGTTGTCGGGAAAGCCGAAGTGGCAGATGTCCCAGAGCTGTTGAATATGGTGTGCGAGGCCACTGCGGATCATGTGCCCAACCGGCTCCCAGTCATACTCGTAGGGAGTTTTCTCCACTTGGCTCCAGCGGATCCCTTCGCGCACGGTGCGCATTTTGAACTGGTCAAGATCGCGGTAGTCCGCGTCGAGCCGTTCGAGGTGCTTGGTCAGAATTCCATAATCGACCCGGTGGTGGGAGATGTTTTTATGGTCGGCACATTCGAAGCCCGCCATCCAAAATGACCGGAATGGATTGTTGTTCTGATTTTGTGAAACCATGGCATGGGAAATCTTCCCGCGATTTCCCATCACGCAACCGATGCCGCGAAGAATCGCTAACAAAAAGCGCGGGTTGGAAGTCCGGCCAGATGGATGTTCAACTTGCCGGCGCAGCCCGCGGCCCAGCCGCCGCCCCGCAGCGAGCGCCTCACGCCGCAGGAGGCGTGGTCAGGGCGGGGTCCACGCTGATCACCTTGGTCTGGAACCACTCGTCACCGAGTCGGCGGATTTTTGCTTGGTCGTGGCGGCTGGACAGAACGATAAGTTCAACAAGGGTGAAGGGAGGAATGGTGGTGAGATTGCGCAGCAAGCCATTGTTCCAGTTGCCGGAAAGTGAGGCGCCCGACTCGGTGACCGCGCGGGTTTTAAGCACCTTTTTGCCAATGCTTTGGCCATCAAGAAATGGCAGGCAGTCGCGGGTGACTAGATACGCCAAAGCAACCACCATCCCGAGGTTTGAGCTGATGATGGAGAGGATCAAGAGGATCGATAAGGCGACCAGCGAATCGATGGCGAAGCCTCCGATGCGCGCGCCCATGGTCGCCTCCGGCGGTCCGGCCTGGGCAAGCGGCTGGGGCGCGGGCTGCGGCTGGATGACCGGCGGAATGAAGGATGGCATCCTGTCCGGCTCGGCCTTGCGCAGGTTCGGCGGCGGGAAAGGGGGGGACGGGACGGCTTGATCGCCGGTGTGGTCGTTGGCGGAGTCTGGATCGTTCATGGAGGTGGATGGTTTCGCGGCCTGGTTGGCGCGTAGGCACAAATTATGATTCCCGATTGCGGGCAATGAACCACATCGGCCGGAAAAGGGGGAGAAAATTGGGCACCGCGGGAAATCGGCGCTTAGGAGTGGATTTCCCATGCGCTCTGGCTAGCCTGCCGAGCATGAGGATCATGTTGATGCTATGGATGATGGTTGCGGTGTCGCTAGGTGCGCCGGTGGATGATTTTTTAGCTGCGGCCAAGGAGAAACATGGCGAGGCGGGCGAGAAGGCAGCGCAGTTTTTGGTGAAGCACATGCCTGCCAAGGACGCGGAGAATCTCACCGCGGCCTTTCTCACGGAAAACCTCAACCTCGCCTTCCAAGCCCGGGCCGAATTCCCATGGGGCAAGCAGGTGCCGGAGGAGATTTTCCACAACGACGTGCTGCCGTACGCGGTTTTTGACGAAGCGCGCGATCCATGGCGGGCGGACTTCATGCAGCGTGCCGCGCCGCTGGTGAAGGAGGCGAAAACGGCCTCCCAAGCGGTCCAAATCCTCAACCGCGAGTTCTTCAAGCTGGTCAACGTGCACTACAACACCGGCCGCAAGCGCGCCAACCAGAGCCCGCGCGAGTCGATGGAAAGTGGCATCGCCACCTGCACAGGCCTGTCGATCGTGCTCGTCGATGCCTGCCGGGCCGTGGGGATTCCGGCCCGTGCGGTGGGAACCCCGCTCTGGTCCAACAACAGCGGCAACCACACCTGGGTGGAAATTTGGGACAACGGCTGGCACTTCACCGGTGCTGACGAGTACGACAAAGACGGCCTGAACCGTGGCTGGTTTGTCGAGAACGCCGCCAAGGCCAAGGCGGATGTCCCCAAATACGGCATCTATGCGACCTCATGGCAGAAAAGCGGCCTGAGCTTCCCGATGGTCTGGGCGCAGAACAGCACTCAGGTCGCCGCGGTCAATGTGACCTCGCGCTACGCCACAGGGGCGGACGCGGATTTGGATACCGCGCAACTCGGGCTGCGCCTCCTCAAAACGCCAGGCACCAACGAGCGCCTCGTTGCCAAGGTGGAAGTGATTGATTCTGCTGGCGAGGTGCTCGCCGAGGCGCTCACCAAGGCCGGGACAGCCGACCTCAATGACATGCCACGCATTTCCCTTAAACCGGGAACCACCGGCTCCCTGCGCTTCACGCATGGCGGGGAAAGCCGCAGCACGCCGCTTCCCGCCATCGCCGCGGGGGAGTCCATCCATGACGCGGTCTGGTCGACGATGTCCCCGGCGCCCAAGCTCGCCGCGCCCACCGTGACTCCCGCGCTGGCCGCCGTCCGCGAGTGGCTCGCGCTCCCTGTGGCCGAGCGCAAGGCCGACGCTCCCGCCCTGGCAGCTCCGCTCACCCGCGTGGAAGCGGCCCTGGTCACCGAGGTTTTTGCCAAGGAACTGCTTGCCCGCCTCGCCATCGAACGCAAGGCCGAGATGGAGGCCAAGGTCATTACCATGGGCGACAAAAAAATGCCCTGGCTGGAAAAATCCTTCGGCTCCGCTCCTGCCGACGGCGCCAGCCTCTGGATCTCCATGCACGGCGGCGGCGGCGCCCCCAAGCAGGTCAACGACGAACAGTGGCAAAACCAAATCCAACTCTATCAGCCCAGCGAGGGCATCTATCTCGCCCCGCGCGCCCCCACTGACAACTGGAACCTCTGGCACGAGGATCACATCGACCCGATGTTCCAGCGCCTCATCGAAAACTTTGTCGCCCTGCGCGGCGTCAATCCTAACAAGGTCTACCTGATGGGCTACTCCGCCGGCGGCGACGGCGTCTGGCAGCTGGCCCCGCGGATGGCGGACCGTTTTGCGGCCGCCGCGATGATGGCAGGCCACCCGAACGAGGCGTCGTTGCTGGGTCTGCGCAATCTTCCCTTTGCCATCTTCATGGGCGGCGCGGACTCCGCATATAAGCGCAACACGATTGCCGCGGAACGCACCGCGCAGCTGGATGAGTTAGAGAAGGCGGACCCGGGCGCCTACGTTCACCTTTCGCGGATCTACCCGGGGGTGGGCCACTGGATGAACCTGCGCGACGCGGAGTCCGTGCCGTGGATGGCAAAATTCCAACGCAATCCGTGGCCAAAGAAAATCGTCTGGTTTCAGGACGACGTGACTCATGAACGCTTCTACTGGCTGAAGATCCCGGACAAGGCAGCCGCCATGGCCGAAGAAAAAATAGTCGCCAGCATCGATGGCCAGACCGTCACCCTGGATGGCAACTTGCCCGCCAAGATGGAGCTTCGCCTCGGCGACGCATTGTTGGATCTGGACCAGCCCGTCAAGGTGGTCGTCAACGGCAAGGAGGTGTCTAACAACGTCGTTCCGCGCACCGCCGCAACGATCTGGCGCACCCTGCAGGAGCGCGCCGACATGCAGGCGAGCGGATCCGCGCTGTTGGTGCTGCCCTAACCGGCAGGGGCTGATTTTTCGGCGGCTGCGCGATTTTTCCGCAACCAACGGGTTGTTGGGCAGGTTTGATGGGGTGAATCAACCGACACTAACTTTTCCCGAATCCCGAAAACTAAGATGAAAAAGACCACTACCCTTGTCGCCCTGGCGGCCCTGTTCGGCAGCTGCGCATTTGCCGCGGCGCAGGAAGCCAGTGAAGCCCCAGCCGCCGGTGGCGACAAAGGAGCCGAGCGCGCCGAGCGCGGCCAGCGCTGGGATCGTGCCATGTCCCCTGAGTTGCTCAAGGAGTTTGACAAGGACGGCGACGGCAAGATCGGCGAGGACGAGCGGCCGGCGATGCGCGAAGCCATGAAGGCCCGCGCCGAAGCCCGCATGCTCAAGGAATTTGACACCGATGGTGACGGCAAGATCAGCGACACCGAGCGGGAAGCGGCCAAGGCGCGCGGCCGCGAGATGCGCAAGAAGGCGATGGAGCGCTTCGATGCGGACAAGGACGGCAAGCTCAGCGATGACGAGCGTGCCGCCATGATCAAGGAAATGGGTGCCCAAGGCTGGGGCGGCCGCGAGCGCGGCGAAGGACGCGGACGCGGCGAAGGCAAGCCGAAGGGCGAGCCAAAGCCTGAGTAGCCCGTTCTCTTCTGGCAGTTAGAAAAACTTCAACCGCGGTCCGATCCAATCGGGCCGCGGTTTTTTTGTTAGTACCCGGCCCCGTGGCCGCTCAGGCGATCCATCCCCAGCGCTCGCCGTGCCAGAGGTACCCTTCATTGTGGGAGAGTACATTGCCTAGGCCTGGCCACGGCACGTGGAAGCCAAAGCAGCGGGTCCGCTCGGCGGCAGCCTTGGCGAAGAATTTCTTGCGGGTGGCGGCCGACTCTAACGGGTCGTGGTCAAACGCGATGCTCCAGTCCGGCTTGTGGAACATGAACCCGTGGTGGTGGGCGAGGTCCATCAGGTGGAGCAGCGAGTCGTTGCCTGAGCGGATGAGGAAAACCGCATGTCCGGCGGTGTGCCCGGGCGCGGCCATCACAGTGACCGCTCCCCCAAACAGTTCGGTGCCATCCTTGACCCGCTGCCAGGAAGGCTTGAGGACCTCAAAGCCCTTGCGCACCTGTTCGATCATTTTAGGCAGCGCTCCCTTGTCGCGTTTGGACCTGGAAAAATCCGGCGCCGCCGCATGCCAAAAATCAAACTCCGCAGGAAGGTAGTGGAACGCCGCGTTCGGGAATGCCGGCTTGTCGCCATGGATGAAGCCATCCAAGTGGTCGGCGTGGGCGTGGCTGAGCAGCGCCGCGGTGATCTGCTCCGGGGCGATGCCGATCTGTTTGAGGCCGTCGATCATCCAGCCGCGGTTAGGGTGGCTGCCGGGGCCAAAGCCGGAGTCGAACAGGACCAGCTCGCTGCCGATCCTAACAAGCAAGACGTTGATGTAAAATCCGATCTGGCTGGTGCTCTCGCCGTGCGCGACCAGCCAGTCCTTCATCTGCGGGCGATCCTCCTCGGGCCACATCAGGTCCAGGGGCTTGTTGAAGGACATGTTGCCATCGCTGATGCTCCACGCGTCGAGCACGCCGATCTTGAAGTGATAGACCATTGGGTTGCGCTGCGGCTTGGCCGGCGCGTCACCAGCCGCCTCGTCGGGCGTTGCGGCGGATTGGGCGCGGGTGGCAAGCGCGCCGCCCGCCGTGGCTAACACCCCGCCGAGGAATGCCCGGCGGCCGAAGGAAGTCTGAGGAGTATTCATGGGTGGGGTGATTTTATACCGCCGCGCGGCGGCGGACATTTCAGGCCTCGAACTGCGGGAGCTCCAGCGGATTGTTAGTGGGATTTGCTCCGCGCAATGAAGCGTCGTTGCCACACGGCCATCTCTGACCCTCATCAATCGACGGCCGGGCTCAACAATGTCAATCACCTCCCGGCTCCCCACTCCCGGCTCCCGGGGCCGCAGCAGCGCTGGGCTCCTCCTCGGCGGCAGGTTGTGGGCGGCCGCTGTTTTCAAGCAGGTCAATGATGTCCTGTTGGATCGATTCCACCTGGTCGAGCGGGATGTTGGGGTCGCGGATGATGAAGACGTCGCCGTCGCGGCGGTGTTCGTAGATGCGCAGGATTCCGTTAGGGGTGGCCTGGGTGTCGGTTTCGCGCAGGAGTTTTTTTCTCTCGAGCATGATGGCGAGGATGTAGCGGGCGTTTTCAGTATGCTCCTCGTCTTCCTCGGCCAAGCGGCGGAGGAGTTCCTCGGCGCTTTCCTTTTTGACCATGTCAGGTTTTGCCTCGGACTGCGGTGCATGATAGACCGAGCGCCAAGTGGAGAAGGGCTTTTCGGGTGCGTCGGCCAGGTCATTCCAAGCGGCAAGAGAGAAGTCACGGCGGACATAGCCGCTGGAGTGCGCATCGGGGAAGATGGCCGCGTAGATCGGCTGGCCTTCCGTGAATGGCTCGCCGCAGCCGGCGCAGTGATGGGCGCGGGAGCGGATATGCCATTGTTCGATGATTGCCATGATTGGGGTGCTGAGTTGCTAGTTGTCGGCAGAGGGGATGAGCTGCTTGAGGGTCTGATAGATCGGGCGGCCGCTGATGCGCCGCTGCATCAGAATGAGGGCCAGGGTGCCGAAGGCGATGTTAGTGGCCCATGCGGCGACGACGGGCTGGACGTATCCAGCATCGCCGATGGCCAAGGCGACCCTGGAAAATAGCAGCATGGCGGCGCACAGGAAGATTGCGACGGCGATGCCACCGGAAGCGCCGCGGCGTGAGAAGACGATGCCAAGAGGTGCGGCCAGCAACACGGTGATGACACAGACAAATGGCTGGGCCCAGCGGTAGTGCCATTGGGTGAGGTAGGGTCGTCGGTTGACCCAGGCTTGTTCGCTGTTGCTGAGCAACCAGCTGTGGAGATCGGGGATGCCCAGGTTGGGAGCGGCCAGACCCGGTTTGATGAGCTGCCAGGGGGTCTCGGACCAATCACTGACGATCAACGGCTCAGTCAGGCGGGTGATCACTGGCGGCTCGCCTTTGATGAAACTCACCATCTCCACGCCATCAAAGGTCCAAACTTGGCTCTCGCGGTTCCATGAAGCCTTTGGGATGTGCAAGCGGGCAATCAAGTCGCGATTCTTGTCCATGCGCGTGACCACGACGTTGCGTAGTGGAGCCACCAGCATCGGATCGGCCGGGAAGGCTCCGATTTTCCAGAGGCGGCGCGCGGTCTCGTTATAATAAAGGACGTTCTCGGCTTGGTTGGGGGCGCGGCCAAGGGCGCTATCGAGGATGATTTTCTGTTGGCCTTCCCCGGAGGGCGCCCAGTGGTAGTTGAAGATGATGCAGAAGGCGGTGGCTATGGCACCAACGAGGATGAGCGGTCGCACGACGCGGGTGACGCTGCGCCCGGTCTGGATCATGGAGATGATCTCGCGGCTGGCGGACATTTTCCCCAGGCAGTACAAGACCGAAAGCAGCAAGACGTACGGCAGCAAAAACACCGCCACGGTGGGGAATTGCACGCCATAGAAGATAAACAGGGTTCCGGCCGGGTCGCTGGAGCGGAGAATGTCGTTGAGGTTGTCGGACAAGTCGGTGATGAGCCAAATGGCGCCAAGGCCGCCGGCGCAGATGCCAAACGAGGTGACAAACAAGCGGTAGACGTAGCGGTCTTGGATGCCGGAGAGGGCGTAGATGATCCCTGCGACGCCAGGCAGGAAGCAGGCGAGCCCAAGCAACCAAGGGCGCAGCCACTGGGCGCCGGGGTCGGCGTCGGGGAAGCCGACAAGGTGTTGTTGGACGGCGCGTATCTCGTTGCCGACCAGCCAATAGGCGAGCAGGGCACCAAGCGGGACCAGCACCAAAGGCACAATCCACTTGCGTTGAGGTTCTCGGCTATCCATCGGGGCGATTTGAAACGGAAAGATGCGAGGGCGGGCGCAGGCTGTCCAGAATGGAGTGGTGGATCTGACGGCTCAGTTGCATGTCTGGTTGCCGTGAGGCATTGTTTCGGATAGCCAAAAGACGCCGATGATTTCATTAACCGATGGTGCGCCAGCAAGTCCGGCGTTGAGTGAGAGGATGCTACAGGCATTCTCGGCAAGCGGCGTGTTGTCCAAGTCGGCGGACTTTGAGTACCGTCCGCAGCAGCAGGAGATGGCAGTGAAGGTGGCCGAGGCGCTTTCCAATGCGCGGCCGCTGGTGGTGGAGGCGGGAACCGGGGTGGGGAAGTCCCTTGCGTACCTGGTGCCGGCGGTGGAGTACGCGCTGGAGAAGGATCGCAAGGCGGTCATCTCGACGCACACGATCAACCTGCAGGAGCAGTTGATTCGAAAGGACTTGCCATTGGTGCGCAAGCTTCTGGGCCACGAGGTTCCCGCGGTGCTCCTCAAGGGACGGCAAAATTATTTGTGTCCGAGCCGCTTGCGCCGGGCCCAGGACCAGATTGGTGATCTTTTCACCAGCAGCGAGGCCGAGGAGCTGGCGGCCATCCACAAGTGGGCGGAAAAAACCCGTGACGGGACGTTGAGCGACTTGGATTTTCAGCCGTCGATGAAGGTTTGGCAGCAGGTTTGCAGTGAGGCGCATGTGTGCACGCCGCGCACCTGCGGCCCGCGCGGCAACTGCTATTACCAGGAAACCCGCAAGGCGCTGGTGGAGGCCAAGGTGGTGGTGGTCAACCACACGCTGTTTTTTGCCCTGCTTGATTCCGGGGACCTTGATGTGAAGGAAGGGGAGGCCGGCTTCCTGTTTCCACGGGATTTCGCCATTCTTGATGAGGCCCACACCATCGAGCAGGTTGCCGCCGGCCAGCTCGGCCTGCGGATCAGCCAAATCGGCCTCAAGTTTGACCTGCAGCGGCTCTACAACCCGCGCAACCGCAAGGGGATGCTCAAATCGCTCAACAATGCCTCGGTGCTCAACTCGGTGGAGGCCGCGCTTTTGGCTGTCGACGAATTTTTTGGCGAGATTGGCGAGGTGGCCCGCTTTGGTGCGTTTTCCAAGGAATTCCGCGTCCGCCAGGCGGACCTGGTGCCCAACACGCTCGCCGAGCCGCTGCGGCGCCTGTGGCAGGAGGTTCAGAGCCTGGCCGAGGAAGTCCAGAGCGAGGCCAGCCGTGCGGAGTTCCAGGACGGCGCCCGGCGCCTGCGCGAGGTCCACGGCGCGCTGGCCTTGTTTCTCAATCAGGACGACGAGGAAAGCGTCTACTGGGTTGAGCGCGGCGGGCGCGAGGAGACCGCCCTGACCCTTCAGTCCGCGCCGGTCAACGTGGCCGACCGGCTGCGGCCGCTGCTTTTTGCCCCCGGGAAAACCTGCGTCATGACCAGCGCCACCCTTGGGGTGGGGGATCCGGACCTTGACTACTTCCGCCGCCGCGTCGGCGCCGAGGCCGCCGTGTCGGTGAGCATCGGCAGCCCGTTTGATTACAAAAACCAGATGACCATCTACGTGGCCAAGACGATGCCCGAACCGGGCACGCCGACCTACGTCGAGTCCCTCGCCAGTTGGATCGGCCGCTCCGTGGCCAAGACGGACGGCAAGGCCTTTGTCCTCTTCACCAGCTATCGCACGATGAAGGACGTCGCTGACCGCATGGAGGACTTCTTCGATGAAAAAGGCTGGCAGCTCCTCGTCCAAGGCCAGTCGATGCCCCGCCACCGCATGGTCGAGGAGTTCAAGCGCGACCTCAACAGCGTCCTCTTCGGCACCGACAGCTTCTGGACCGGCGTCGACGTTCCCGGCGAGGCCCTCTCCAACGTCATCGTCACCCGCCTGCCCTTTGCCGTCCCGGACCACCCGCTGGTCGCCTCACGCCTCGAAGCCATCGAAGCCGCCGGCGGCAACCCCTTCATGGACTACTCCGTCCCCGAGGCCATCCTCAAACTCCGCCAAGGCGTCGGCCGACTCATCCGCTCCTCCAAGGACAAGGGCATGGTCGTCATCCTCGACAACCGCATCCTCACCAAACGCTACGGCAAGCTCTTCCTACAAGCCTTGCCCAATGCTCCCGTGAAAATCGTCTCGTGAAAGTGCGAAGTTCGAAGTGCGAAGTGAATCGCCTTCAACAAGCAGCGCCTTCAGTCGCCTGGCACCTTCCCTGACGCGGCCGCAGGCCGTGTCCGTGGACTGCTGCAGCCCGAATGCGCCCCGGGCAAAAGGGGGGAAGTCCCAAGTGGAAATAGAATCGCCAGCTTGCAGACGTCCATTGATGATGACGCTCATGGCACCTCAACCGACATTTCTCCCATCCCTGCCGGGGATGATTATTTATTTGGTGATCAGCCTCGTGGTTTTGACGGCAGGGCTCACGGCGATCATAAGCGCCGCAAAGGGGTCGCCGCGTTACCGCTATTTCCTGAGCGCGCTTGGAGTCGCGGTTGCCCTGTGCTTCTTAACTGTCTGGTTGCAGCAGGAACTTGGCAACTTCGCGGTGAACCGGATGCGTGGACTCACCGGACTGATGGATCCGACCCAGGAGAGCACTGAACTGGCTGGCTATTACCTGCATCGAGCCGGTTTTGTTTTCTTGGGAGGCCTTGGGATGGTCCTAGGCGCCCTGTCCTTGTTGCTGCGCAAGGGGAGCTATTCCCGGCCTTAGGCCCGTGCTTGCTCGCGGCGCAGCCGCTTTTGGAGTGCGGTGGCAAAGCGCAGCGGCGACACCGCTTTAGCTCAATCCCGAGACGCCGCAGACCTCCCGCCTCGTTGCCGGGGCCATCTCCCACCGCCCATTCAACCCATCCCCCGGCAAGCGCCGCGGAGCCTTCCCCGCGTGAGCGGCCAAGCCAAAGCGGTGTGGCGGGGAGTACCCCTTCCCACCGCACTCCAAACAGGAGCTTCGTCAGGCACTCGGTATAATCTCCATCTTTTGCAATCCCCTGCAATTGTTGCAAGCCAAGCCGCAACTTGTTGGACGCAAGGACGCGGGTGAAAAGTAGTGTTAGAAAAGGGTTGCGCACCATGCTGAAAAAGATATCGGTTCGCCGCGCATGGCGTTCCCCCTACCAAGCAAGATGATAAGAACTCCCGCGGCGTTGAGCCGACGCGGGCAGTTCATTTTTTGTTTGGGGCTGGCAGTGTTGTTAGTGGCATGGCTAGTCCTGCTGGCACCGAAGGTGGTGGCGGCGGAGGAGGATGGAGAGACGATCACGTTTGAGGCGACGAGGCTGGTGCGCAAGGCGGATGTTGGGGCGGCAGTGGTGGACTATCTTTTCAAGTTTCGGAACAA
>Ga0136639_10000321_pt1 | contig 15477 bp, 16 predicted proteins | sample AntDrymUQ8592106_2_FD_113739 | JGI IMG/M metagenome (GOLD analysis project Ga0136639, IMG submission 113739) | Polar desert sand microbial communities from Dry Valleys, Antarctica - metaG UQ859 (21.06) | ecosystem: Environmental > Terrestrial > Soil > Desert | place: Antarctica: Dry Valley...
AAATCGCGGGTCTGTGCGGTAGCCGGCGTCGCGGCGGCGAGCGCCAGCGCGACTGCGAAGAATGCCTTCATGTCGTTTCCCCCCTGGAAATGCGGCACAGTAACGCGCCGCGCTATGGTGTCAAAGCGTCCGCACCAGCCGCAGACTACGGGCGATCCAGGGCGGATCGGTGACGACCTGCTGGCGCGCACCCGCGCCGAGCGGGAGCAGGTGAAGCTTGTCGCCCTCTCGCCCGATCAGCCGCGCGAACACGAAGCGACCGGCAGGCCGCGGGACCAGAATGTCGCGGTTCAGCGCGGTGGCGAAGGCATCGGGGGCGAGCCGGTCGCACCAGATCTCGTCACCGGCGCGATAATCGCCAACGCTTCCGGCCACGATCACCGCGACCATCCCCGCAGCGGCCTTGGGCGGCGCGACCGTGGCGCTGCGGCTCGGGGCGCGGGCGCCATCGCCGTCGAGCACGGCCGCGACGGTGATGTCGGGACGATCGGGCAAGGTGACGAGATCGCTGGCATCGACCCCGAGCGCGGCGGCGATGCGATTGAGCCAGCCGACCGACACGGTGCGCATCCCCGTTTCGAGCCGGCCGATCGTCTGTGCGGTGGTCGGCGGTACGCAGGCGCGCGCGACATCGTCGAGCGTCATCTTCTTGGCGCGCCGAACCTCGCGAATGGCGGTGATCATCGAGCTCTCCTAACCGATACGGTTATTCTACTTTCCTACATTCGAGCCGATGTGGCAAGTGGTGCGAATCGGGTGCGGGAGAGCTTATGCGGGATCTGGCGGAGCGGGCGATCGAGGGCGGGCGGATGATCGATCGCGCGAAGGGAGTGCGCTCGGGCGGGCGCAGCGTCACGGTCAATCTGGCCGAATCGCCGCTGTCGTGGCTGCGGTCGCGCGGCCATGTCGACGCGCGCCAGCATGAGGCGGGCGAGCGATTGCGCGCGGATTACGAGAGGGCGCAACTGGGGCCGCGGGTGACGATGCGCTGGGACGCCAGCGCGACGAGTGGCAACCGTCGCGCCGCGCCCGAGGCGATCGACCCGACGCTTGCCGGTATCGCGGCGAAGCGGCGGTTCGATGCGGCGATCGACTCGGCCGGGCCAGGCTTGCGCGATATCCTGTGGCGCGTGGTGTGCGCCGGCGAGGGACTTGCTTTGGCCGAGAAAGGGCTGGGCTGGCCGACGCGGTCGGGCAAGCTCGTGCTCGGACTGGCGCTCGACCGGCTGGCCGATCACTATCGGCTGGGGTGACGCTTAGTTGCGCACCGGTACGCAAGGGTTGACGCTGCGGCATGCCGCACTGGCTTCGGCGCTGCTGGCGAAAGGGCCGACCAGCAGCCGAGTCAGCGCGCCCGACTTCACCAGAAAGGACTGCCGATCCGCGAACAGCCCGCGACGCTGGAGTTGCGCGAACAGGCCGCGGGCGTTGCCGACATCGCGGAACGCGCCGAGCTGGACGCGCCAGTTGCCGCCGGTGGGCGTGGCCGCCTGCACCGGCCTGGGACGAGGTGACGGCGACGCGGGGCGCGGCTTTCCGGCCGTGACGACGCCATCCTCGACTTGCGAGGGCGGCATCGGCGTCGAGCCGATCGGGCGTCCGGACGTCGGGGCCGGGCCGGCATAGGGCATCGGCGCTGGCGGGCGCCCGGTCTCGGCCTCGTACCGCCGCGCGAGTTCGACGCCGCGCTGGCGGTCTGGCAGGGGGATATATTTGTCCATCTCGACCAGCGTGGTTGTGGCCTGGCCGAGTCCGGCGGCGGCGGCGCGAGTCATCAACGCGTAGGCGCGTACCCAGTCGCGCTTCACGACATCGGCGTTGAAGTACATCGTGCCGAGGACATATTGCGCGCGCGGTTCACCGCGAGCGACCGATTTCTCGAGCCAGGAAACCGCCTGGTCGCGCTTGTTGTTCTGGAACAGCGCCAGCCCATAATTATCCTCGCCCTGCGGATGCCCCTGCTGCGCCGCCTTGCGATACCAGTCCTCGGCCATGCCGAGATCGACGGGGACGCCGCGCCCAAGCTTATACGCCTGGCCCATGTTGAATTGCGCATCGGCATCGCCGGCGGTCGCGGGGCCGCGCCATTCGGCGATCGCCTTGCGATAGTCGCCGCGCGCCCAGGCATCGACCCCCGCCTTGACGTCGGCGAACGCGGGGATGGCAATGGTGGCGGTCAGCGCGGCAACCGCGCCCAATATCATCTTACGCATAACCGTCCTCATGATGTCGCGAATGATTAAACGCCGATTACCCGTGATTTGGCAAAGATTTCGTGACGAACGCCGCAACGCCGCAGTTCGAATCGTCGCCCCGGGGGATGCCACGGACGTTAACCGCTTCTTATCCCCCGCCATGGCATCCCGTCGCTGGGTTATACCGGTTCAGGGGTCGAAATGCGCGTACTCGCGATGGCATCGCAGAAAGGTGGATCCGGAAAGACGACGCTTTCCGGGCACCTGGCTGTTCAGGCGCAACGAGCCGGCGCCGGCCCGGTCGTATTGATCGACATCGATCCGCAAGGATCGCTGTCCGACTGGTGGAACGAGCGGCAGACCGAATTCCCGGCCTTCGCCCAGACCACGGTCGCGCGGCTCGCCGCCGATCTCGAGGTGTTGCGCCAGCAGGGTTTCCGCCTGGCGGTCATCGATACGCCCCCGGCGATCACCATGGCGATCCAGAGCGTCATCGCCGTCGCCGAACTGGTCGTGGTGCCAACGCGGCCGAGTCCCCATGATTTGCGCGCAGTCGGCGCGACCGTCGATCTGTGCGACCGCGCCGGCAAGCCGCTGATCTTCGTCGTCAACGGCGCGACGCCCAAGGCGCGAATCACGTCCGAAGCCGCGGTCGCGCTGTCGCAGCACGGCACGGTGGCGCCGGTCACCGTCCACCATCGCACAGACTTCGCCGGATCGATGATCGACGGGCGCACGGTGATGGAGGTCGATCCCAAGAGCCGCTCGGCGGCCGAGATCGAGGCTCTTTGGGCCTATGTATCCGATCGGCTTGAGAAGAATTTCCGCCGCACAGTGTTCGCGGCGCCGACGCAGGCGGGCGGCTTCGGCCGCGTCCAGCAGTCCGGTGGCTTCGGCCGCCGCGTGGTGAGCTGAGGCGACGATGCTCGGATCATCCAAACCGCTCGCGTCGCTCTCGTCCGGGCTGCTCGCTCGCAAGGGCCAAGCCCGCCCGGCGATGCGTCCGCAGGGCTTCCACGGCACCGGCATGAACCTCGACGACCTCGGCTGGAACGACATGGGCGACCATGACGAACCCGCGCCGCTCGTGTCGATCGCAGCGTCCGCCGCTCCGATCGCGCCGCAGGTGACCATCGTGCCGCCGGTGCTGGTCGAGCGCGAGACGTTGCGCGACGCGATCGAACCCGAACCCGTCATCGAACCCGAGGCTGTGCGCGACGTCGCGCCCGTCCTGCTGGAGGCACCCGCCAAAGCGGTCTCCGTAGCGACCGCCGCGCGGATCGACCGCGAAGTGCGGGCCAGCGAATCCAAGGCGGCGTTCACGCTGCGGCTCGACGCCGATCGGCATTTGCGGCTGCGCCTAGCCTCGGCGACGCGCAACCGTTCGGCGCAGGCGCTCGTCATCGACGCGCTCGACGCCTTCATCGCCACCTTGCCCGAAGTCGAAGGGCTTGCGACTCAACTCGCAGTTTCGAAAACCTCTGGGGGGAGGACATCATGAAGACCCGGACGATCATCGCCGCGACATTGCTCGCTGGCGCGAGCCTCGCGGGTGGGCTGGCCGCCACCGCCGCCAGCGACACCGGCGCCGAACGCCGCGCCGCGTCGCACGCCGGCACCGCCGGAAAGGCGCTGAAGAAGCGCGACGCCGCGAAGGCGGTGAAGGCAGCCGAAGAGGCGGTCGCACTGCAGCCACGCAACGCGGCCTATCGCACGCTGCTCGGCCAGGCCTATCTGGCCTCGGGACGCTTTTCCTCGGCGATCGGCGCCTTGGGCGACGCGGTTTCGCTCGATCCGTCGGATGGCGCCGCCGCGCTCCACCTCGCGCTGGCGCAGATCGCCACCGGCGACTGGCAGTCCGCGCGCGGCACGCTGTCGCTGCACGAGCGGACGATCGCACCGAGCGACCGCGGGCTGGCACTGGCGCTGGCGGGCGATCCGGGGACGGCGGTCGCGATCCTGACCGCGGCGGCGCGCGAACCGGGAGCGGATGCGAAGACCCGCCAGAACCTGGCGTTGAGCCTGGCGCTTGCCGGTCGCTGGGCGGAGGCCAAGACGGTCGCGTCGTTCGATATCGCCCCGGGCGAACTCGATGCCCGGATCATGCAATGGGCGGCGTTCGCGACGCCCCGAGCGGCGTCCGATCAGGTCGCGTCGCTGCTCGGCGTGACGCCGGTCATCGATGGCGGCCAGCCCGAGCGACTGGCGCTGCGCACGATCGCGCCGAACGTCGCCGCACTTTCGCAACCCATCGAGCCGGTCGATAATTTCATGCCCGGCCAGCCGGCCGGGACTGCGGTCGCCGATGTGGCCGCGACCGCTGAAGTCGCCCTCGCGAGATCGGCGACGTCGCGCGTGACGTTCGCTCCTCGCGCGGAAATCGTCCAGGCAATCCCGGCCAGCGCGCTGCGCGTCGCCGACACCGGCCGCGTTGCGCCCAAGATCGCTTCCGCCAAGGTTTCGCCGGCAAAGGTCGCGTCGGCCCGGGTAGCGCCGGCCAAGGTTGCGCCCGTTGCGACGGCGGTCGTGCCGGCGCGCGTTGCCGCCAAGGGCAATTTTTTCGTCCAGCTCGGCGCTTTCGAAAGCGCTGGCGTGGCCAAGGACGCATGGGGCCGTCTTGCCCGCCGCCATGGCGCGCTGGCCGGGTACGCGCCTAACGGCACCCGGATCTCCTCAGCTGGCGCAAATTATTACCGGCTTTCGGTCGGCGGGTTTGCGCGCGGCGACGCCGACGCGATGTGCCGCACAATGCGCGCGCGCGGCGGCAATTGTTTCGTGCGTAGCGGCGCCGGCGATGCCGTCGCCAGCTGGTCGAAACTCGCGAACGTGCATGTGGCCGCGCGCTGACGGTCAGGCGATCTCGGTACCGCCCTTGAACAATTTCAGCACCCGCCCCTGAACCGGAAGTCCGTCGAACGGGGTGTTGCCGTCGGCGTCGGCAACGACCTGCCACGGCGCGTGCGCGTCGAACAGCAGAAGGTCGGCGGGTTTGCCCGGCTCTAGCGTGCCCGAATCGATCCCCAGGATGGTCGCCGGGTTGGCAGCGAGCAGCGCGAACAACCGGTCGAGCCCGATGCCCGCGCTGTCGGCCAGCCCGAGCGCGAGCGCGAGCAATGTCGTCGCCCCCGCCGCGCCCGGCGACGAATCGGCAAACGGCAAGCGCTTTTCCTCCGGCCCGCGCGGATCATGCCCCGACATCAGGACATCGATGGTGCCGTCGCCGAGCGCGGCGACGCAGGCGCGGCGATCGTCCTCGCTTCTGAGCGGGGGCGAGAGGTGCGCGAATGTCCGAAAATCGCTCATCGCGATATCGGACAGCAGCAAATGGGTTGGGGCGATCCCGCAGGTGACCGCAACGCCGCGGCGCTTGGCGGCGCGGACCAGTTCGAAGCCAGCGGCGGTCGTCACCTGGCGGATATGGAGGCGCGCCCCGGTATCCTCGGCCAGCATCAGATCGCGCGCGATCACCAGCGCTTCCGCGACGGCGGGGGCGGACGCCAGCCCGAGCAACGTTGCCGTCAGCCCATCGCTGGCGACGGCGTCGGCGGTGAGCCCGCCATCCTCGGCATGCGCGACGACCGCCAGATCGCAGTCGCGGGCATAGGCCAATACCTTTCGCATCAGCCCCGAGTCGGCGATCCACCGGCGACCGGTGGCGACGCCGCGAGCGCCGGCGCCGGCGTTGATCGCCATTTCGGCGAGGTCGCGGCCGTCGAGCCCGCGAGTCGCGGCGGCAAGCGGGTGAACCCATAATTCGGGCTTGCCCATCGTCGCGGCGCGGCGGACGATGCCGGGATCGTCGAGCGCGGGCGACTGATCGGGCATCAGCCCGACGCGGACGATCCCGCCGGCGCGGCACGCGGCCTTGTCGATCGCGAACGCCCCCAAATCGACGATCGCCGGGCTGAGCATCTTTCCGCGACAGTCGATGACGGTCGCGTCGGCCGGAGGATCGCCGGCGACGATGCTTTCGCCCTCGACAACGAGATGCCCGCCGCGGACGCCGCCCGCCGGGCAGACCAGGGTCGCGTTGACGAATGCCAGCGTCATGCCCAACCCTCGATCCCGCGCGCGCTGAGCGTTAGCACGTCGAGGCAGGCCATCCGCACCGCGACGCCGATCTCGACCTGCTCGGTGATCGCCGATCGCGTCGCGTGATCGGCGACGTTCGAGGCGATCTCGACCCCGCGGTTCATCGGGCCGGGGTGCATCACCAGCGCATCGGGCCTGGCACGCGCGAGACGTTCGAGCGTAAGCCCGTAGCGGGCATGGAATTCGCGCGCCGAGGGGATGAAGCCGCCGCTCATCCTTTCATTCTGGACGCGCAGCATCATCACGACGTCGGCGCCGTCGAGCGCGGCGTCGAAATCGGTGAAGGCGGCGACGCCGAAATCCTCGACTTGAGCGGGCATCAGCGTCGAAGGCGCACACACCCGGACTTCGGCGGCGAGCGCGGTGAGCGCGAGGATGTTCGAGCGCGCGACCCGGCTGTGGAGAAGATCGCCGCAGATCACCACGCGCTGCCCGGCGATCGACCCGCGGCGGCGACGGATCGTGAGCGCGTCGAGCAATGCCTGCGTCGGATGCTCGTGGCGACCGTCGCCGGCGTTCAGCACCGGGCAATCAACCTTGTCGGCGATCAGCCGCACCGCGCCAGAGCTCATGTGGCGGATGACGATGATGTCGGCGCGCATCGCGTTCAACGTCATCGCCGTGTCGATCAGCGTCTCGCCCTTTTTCACCGAGCTTTGGGCGGCGTGCATGTTGACGACGTCGGCGCCGAGCCGCTTGCCGGCGATCTCGAAGCTGAGCAGGGTCCGCGTCGACGCCTCGAAAAAGGCGTTGATCTGAGTGAGGCCGTCGAGGCGCTTGTCGGGGACCGCTCGCGCGCGGTTGGCGTCGATCCACTGCTCGGCCTCGCCGATCAGGAACAGGATCTCATGCGGCTGCAATCCGGCGATTCCGGTCAGGTGGCGATGCGGAAAAGCCTCGCGTCCCTTGGGGAAGGCGGACACTTGGTGATCGGTCCTGTGCATCAAAGCCGTTTGGTAGCGAGCGCGAACCCACTCGGCAATCGCTTTGCCCGCGACGACTTTTGAAGGCTTTAACAGAATCTTGAGCGATTCCGGCAACGATGCGCCGATGGGTGTAGGAATGGCTTCACGCGCGGTATCATTTCGGATGATCAGGTCGAGCGATCGGCGCGACGACATGCGCCACCGCGCGATCATCACGCGCGCCACCGTCCGCGGCCTGGCGCAGGAGCCGAGCGAGGCGCTGCTCCAGGATGTCTCGCTCTACGGCTGCCGGCTGCAATCGCCGATCGAGCACTTGGCCGACGAAGCAATATGGTTGCGGCTGAACGGCAGCATGCCAATTCCCGCGCGCGTTATATGGAGCCGCGACGGCATGATGGGCTGCCGTTTCGACGCGCCGATCGAACGCCCGCTGCTCAGATCGTTAATGATCGCGCTGGTCTGACCGACTTGGTCTGACCGGCTTGGTCTGACGGGCTCGGCGTGATCGCGCGAATCGCGACCGGAGGCGCGAAGCGTCCTAGAAGCGGAAAGCAGTCCCGACGTAGACCGATTGGCTGTCGCGACGATTGTCGGTCAGCTGTGGCAGGCGCTGACGCTCAGTCTTGTAGCGGACCCCTGCGGTCAGATCGAGATTGCGCGCGATCGAATAGGCGCCGCCGACATCAAGCGAATAGCTCGGCGTTTCGGCGACGAGGCGCGGCTGGTTGGCGAGCGGGCGAACCGCCTCTGCCTTGACGCGGCCGCTGAACGCCTTGCCGGTATAGCTGACGCCGAGATCGGCGCTCTCGCGACTGCCGGGTTGGCCGGCGAGATCGATCTTCGAAAGGTCGCCGGTCAGCGCAAACCGCTTCCAGCCGACCGCAACGCCCAGGTTATAGGCGATCGGCGCAAGTGCGACGGGCGCAGTGACGGCGACGCGATCGGCGACGGGGCCGCGCGACGACCGCGCGCGCACCGCGACGGTGACCGCGCGCGTGGTCTTGTCCGCGCCCGACGGCGTGAAACGAAACCCGCTCCCCGAAACGCCGGCGCGAGCGAGCGCCGCCGCGAGCCGCGGATCGGCGGAGGCGGGCGTGAACGAGCCGATGCCGCTGGCCGGAGGGGCGACCCGGGCGCGGACCAAGCCGCGACCGTCTTCGGCGCCGATCGCCGGCGCGACCGCCCAGCCCGCAGCGACGGCTGCGGCCAGACCGATTCCGACAATGACGCGACGTGCGACCATCCGATTCCCTGTTCTCCTGATAAGCGTTACCATGATTCGAGACGGAGGTTCCACCGCAGGGATTCTTTTCTCGACAAGTGTTGCCGCTTTTCCACAGGTTGGCGAGCCGCTTGCGGCTGTCCTCGCAGCATCTATAGAGGCGAGTGGCCCCGTTTACCCGCGCGGGCCGCTTGCCGAGGATAAAATCGATGACACCCCGTTCGCGTATCGCCCTGATGAGCCTGACGATGCTGGCGCTGGCTGCCTGTTCGGGCGGCGGCCGGCCCAAGGCCGATCTCGCGGCGTCGCAGGTCACCACCATCGGCGTTAACAGCTATCTGTGGCGCGCCACCCTCGACACGCTCTCGTTCATGCCGCTGCTGCAGACCGATTCGAACGGCGGCGTGATCGTCACCGACTGGTACACCAACCCGACGACGCCGACCGAGCGGATGAAGGTGACGGTGACGATCCTCGACCAGGATCTGCGCGCCGATGCGGTGCGGGTCGCCGCGCTGCGCCAGATCAACCAGGGCGGCCAGTGGGTCGCCTCCCCCGTCCAGGCGGCGACGGTGCAGAAGCTCGAGGACATCATCCTGACGCGGGCACGCGATCTGCGCCGCGGTGCGATCGCCAACTAGGATCATCGCGATGGCAGTGTCGCGCTTCAACGCGCCCGAGGCCGACCCGCGCTGGCAGGCGCTATGGGACGAACGCCGTACCTTCGTCGCCGACGATGCCAGCCCCAAGCCCAAGAGCTATGTGCTCGAGATGTTTCCCTATCCGTCGGGGAAAATCCACATGGGCCACGTCCGCAACTACACGATGGGCGACGTGCTGGCGCGCTATCGCCGAATGCGCGGCTATGAAGTGCTCCACCCGATGGGCTGGGACGCCTTCGGCATGCCCGCCGAGAATGCGGCGATAGAAAAAAACGTCCATCCCGGAACCTGGACTCGCGCCAATATCGAATCGATGAAGGCGCAATTGAAGCGCCTCGGCTTCGCGCTCGACTGGAGCCGCGAATTCGCGACGTGCGATCCGAGCTATTACGGACATGAGCAAGGGTTGTTCCTCGACCTGCTCGCCGCGGGGCTGGTCTATCGCAAGGAAGCGTCGGTCAATTGGGACCCGGTCGACATGACCGTGCTCGCCAACGAGCAGGTGATCGACGGCAAGGGCTGGCGATCGGGCGCGACCGTCGAGCGCCGCAAGCTGAACCAGTGGTTCCTCAAGATCACCGACTTCGCGGACGAGTTGCTCGCCGGGCTGGGCGAGCTGACGGACTGGCCCGAGAAGGTCCGGCTGATGCAGGAGAATTGGATCGGCAAGAGCCAGGGGCTGAAGTTCAGCTTCGCGCTGTCGGATGGCGGGTCGGTCGAGGTGTTCACGACGCGACCCGACACGATCTTCGGATCGAGCTTCGTCGCGGTCGCCGCCGATCATCCGATCGCCCAAAGGTTGGCCGAAAGTGAGCCCAGGATCGCCGCGTTCGTCGCACGCTGCAAGGCAGGCGGGACGAGCGCCGCCGAGATCGAGACTCAGGAGAAGTTGGGTTATGATACTGGCCTGACCGCCCAGCATCCCTTTGATATTGCATTGCAATTGCCGGTCTATATCGCCAATTTCGTACTGATGGACTATGGCACCGGCGCAGTGTTCGGGGTGCCGGCGCACGACCAGCGCGATCTTGATTTCGCGCGGAAGTACGAGCTGCCGGTGCGCCGCGTCGTCTCCGATCACGATGCCACCGACCCGGTTTTCGGCGGCGACGAGGCCTACACCGGCCCCGGCACTCTGGTGAACTCGCACTTCCTCGACGGCATGGACGTGATCGATGCCAAGCGCGAGGTCATCGCGCGCGCCGAGGCGGGCGGCTGGGGACGGCGCACGACGACGTGGCGGCTGCGCGACTGGGGCATCAGTCGCCAGCGCTATTGGGGGACGCCGATCCCGATCGTCCATTGCGACGCGTGCGGCGCGGTGCCGGTGCCCCATGACCAATTACCGGTAGTGCTGCCAGAGGATGTGAGTTTCGACGTGCCGGGCAATCCGCTCGATCGCCATCCGACGTGGAAGCACGTCGACTGCCCCGCGTGCGGCGATCCCGCGCGGCGCGAGACCGACACGCTCGACACCTTCGTCAATTCGTCGTGGTATTTCATCCGTTTCGCCAGCCAGCCCGACGACAAGCCGTTCGACAAGGCAGTCGCCGAGCAATGGCTGCCGGTCGGCCAATATATCGGCGGGGTCGAGCATGCGATCCTCCACCTGCTCTACGCGCGCTTCTGGACGCGCGCGCTAAAACATATCGGCAAACTCGATGTCGCCGAGCCGTTCGCGGGGCTGTTCACCCAGGGGATGGTGACCCACGAGACGTATCAGGATCCGGCGGGCGCGTGGCTGGCACCCGAGGATGTCGCGGACGGCAAGGTCATCACGACAGGTGAGCCGGTGACGATCGGCCGCATCGAGAAGATGTCGAAGTCGAAGAAGAACACCGTCGACCCCTCTCCCATCGTCGATCAATATGGCGCGGATGCGGTGCGCTGGTTCATGCTCTCCGATTCGCCCCCCGAGCGCGACCTGCCGTGGAGCGAAGCGGGGATCGAGGGCGCGTGGCGCTTCGTCCAGCGGCTGTGGCGACTGGTCGACACTGCCAGCGAAGTCGAAGGCCGTGACCCGGACTTGGACCGAATCGTCCATAAAACGGTCGCGGCTATCGCGGGGGATATCGAGGCGCTGTCGTTCAACAAGGCGGTCGCGCGAATCTATGAACTCTCGAGCGCGATCGAGAAGTCGGACATCAATCGCTCGAGGACCGACGCCATCCAGGCGCTGGTGCGAATCGTCGCGCCGATGGTCCCGCATCTCGCCGAGGAAGCCTGGGCGAAGTTGGGCAACCCCGGTCTGGTCGCCGACGCCGCCTGGCCCGAGGTCGATCCGGCGCTGCTGGTCGACGATTCCGTGACGATCGCGGTCCAGGTCAACGGCAAATTGCGCGACACGCTGACGCTGGCCAAGGGAATCGCGCGCGACGAGGCCGAGGCCGCGGCGCTGGCGTCCGACAAGATCGTTCGCGCGCTCGACGGCAAGGCGCCGAAGAAAGTGATTGTCGTGCCCGACCGGCTGGTCAACATCGTCGCATGATCCGAGTCGCCGCCCCGCTCGCCCTGCTGCTCGCGCTCTCCGCGTGCGGGCTGCGGCCGCTCTACGGCGGGCCGAACAGCGCCGCGCGCGCGACGCTGGCGTCGGTGCAGGTGTCGCCGATCGAGGGGCAGGCCGGGTGGCTGGTCGGCACCGCGATCAAGGATCGGCTCGCCGCTGTCGACGGTAGCGCGGCGCGCTATCGGCTCGACGTCCGGCTCGACGACCGGATTACCGGCCTGGGGGTGCGCCGCGACGACAGCGTCAGCCGCGAACGGCGGACGTTGCGCGCGCGCTACCAGCTCGTCGATCTCGCCAGCAACATGACGGTGCTCGACGCGACCGCGGGGTCGGACGCCGGAATCGATGTCGTCGGTTCCGAATATGCGACGATCGCCGCCGAGCAGACCGCGCTCGAGCGCCTCTCCGGCATCGTCGCCGACCAGATCGTCTCGCGCCTCGCGCTCTATGGCCAGCGCAGCGCGCCGCCTTCGGCCCCGACGACGCCATGAAGGCCAACGCCGCCCAGCTCGGCGCGGCGATCGACCGGGCGCAGAGCGGCGGCGGTGCGATCCGCCTGTTCCTGCTCCACGGCCCCGACGAATCGGGCGCGATCGACTATGCCGCCCGGCTGGGCCGCGCGATGGGCGGCGGCGCCGAGCGCGTCGATCTCGACGGCCCGACGCTGAAGGCGCAGCCGGGCCGCCTGGCCGACGAAGCGGCGTCGCTGTCGCTGTTCGGCGGCAATCGCTACGTCCGTGTCACCGGCATGGGCGAGGAATCGGTGGAGGCGCTCGAGCTGCTGCTCGGCGCGGCGACCGCGGGCAACCCCGTGGTCGCGCTTGCGCCATCGGTGAAGGCTACCGGCAAATTGGTGAAGGCGGCGATCGCATCGCCCGGCGCGATGGTGCTCGCCTGCTACCCGCTCGATGCCGAGAATGGCGCCAAGCTCGCCGCCGGTATCGCCCGCGAGCATGGCGTGCGGCTGACCGGCGGCACCGCGAGCGCGATGTTCGACGCCGCCGGCGGCGACCGTGCGGTGCTGACGCGCGAGATCGAGAAACTGGCGCTGTACCTCGATGCCGCGCCCGAACGCCCGCGCGACGCCGACGAGGACGTGCTGGCGGTGATCGGCGCGAACTTCGCCGAGGCCGAGATGGCGGCGGCGATCGAAGCGGTGATCGACGGTCGCCCCGCCGATTTTGGGCCCGAAATGGCCCGGATCGACGGCGCCAGCCTGGCCATCCCGATGCTGCGCGGGTTGTCGCGGCGGCTAATCGCGCTCGCGGAAATGCGCGGCGAGGTCGACGGCGGCGCTTCGGCCGACAATGTCGTCGAGAAATATCGTGTGTTCTGGAAAGAAAAGGCGGGCACGATCAGGGCTTTACGCCGCTGGAGCGCACCGCAGATCGCCGCGGCGATCACTCGCGTCCGGCGCGCCGAGCGCGGGCTGATGGCTGGCGGCGGTACGGCTTCGGTGGCGCTAGCCTATGATGCGCTCGGCGTTTCGCGCGCGGCGGCGCGGCGGTAGCGCCTCATCGTCATCGAAGGCGGGAATCGATAATGGCGGGCTTCCGTGATTTTTGCCATCGACAGCGACTATCGCCTCACGCCTTTACGGGAATGACGGCGGTTGAGGGTGTCCGGCTCACCCGAACGCATCATGCGCTAAATCCGCTCGCCGCTCAGCCGCTGGCACACCATGTCGAGCTGATCGAGCGTCGAGTAACTCAGGTGCAGCGTCCCGCCCTTTTCGGCATGATTGATCCGCACGCCCAGGCCCAGCAGATCGCCCAGCTGGCGCTCGAGCGCGGCGATATCGGCGTTGCGCGGGCTGGCGTCGAGCGTGGTGGCTTTGCCGCGCGCTTTCGGCGATGGCTTGGCCTCGCGCGCGAGCCGTTCGGTTTCGCGGACCGAGAGCCCTTCCTCGACCACGCGGCGCGCCAGCGTGACGGTATCGGGCGCGCCGATCAGCGCGCGGGCGTGCCCCATCTCGATCGCGCCCTCGACCACCAGCTCACGCACGAGCGGCGGCAAATCGAGCAGTCGCAACAGGTTGGAGACGTGACTGCGCGACTTGTGGACGATCTTGCCGAGTGCTTCCTGGGTATGACCGAACTGGTCGATTAGCCGCCGATAGGCCTCGGCCTCCTCGATCGCGTTGAGATCGGTGCGCTGGACATTCTCGACGAGCGCGATCTCCATCGTCTCGGCATCGTCGAGTTCTCTAACGATTACAGGCACTTCGTGGAGGCGAGCGCGCTGCGCCGCACGCCAGCGCCGCTCGCCCGCGACGATCTGGTAATCATGGCCGTGCGGCCGGACGACGATCGGCTGGATCAGCCCGCGTTGCGCGATCGACTTGGCGAGCTCCTCGAGGAGATCCTCGTCGAAATGCCGGCGCGGCTGATCAGGATGCGGCGCCAGCGCGCTGACCGGGAGCATCCGCAATCCGGGCGTCGCGCCGCCGTCGCCGCTGATCGGCGTCTCGGTAGCGGCATCGCCAAGCAACGCGCTCAAGCCGCGGCCGAGACCGGGGCGATGCTTGCGGACGGGCGCGGTCGTGGGATCGGTCATGCGGCTTTCGCAATCCTGGGCAGACGGAGGATGATTTCGCGGGCGAGCGAAATATAGGCGACCGAGCCGGCGCAACGATGATCATAAATAAGCGCCGGGAGACCATGGCTCGGCGCTTCCGACAGACGCACGTTGCGCGGGATGACCGTTTCGAACACGACGCGGCCGAGGACGGCGCGGACATCGTCGGAAACCTGATCGCTCAGGCGGTTGCGGCGATCGTACATCGTCAGCACCACGCCGAGAATCGAAAGGCCGGGATTGAAGCGCGCGCGGATCCGCTCGACCGTGCTCAAAAGCTGGCTAAGTCCCTCCAAAGCAAAGAATTCGCATTGCAACGGTACGAGCAAGGCGTGCGCCGCGACCATCGCGTTGATCGTCAGCAATCCGAGCGACGGCGGGCAGTCGATCAGGACGATGTCCCACCGCGCATCGCTGCGCGCAACGGTGCGGTCGAGACGGTGCGTGCGCTCCTCGAACTCGATCAGCTCGATCTCGGCACCCGACAGATCGACCGTCGCCGGGATGATGTCGAGCCGCGGCACGCGCGTCGCGATCGCCGACTCGCCGAGCGACGCTTCGCCAACTAGCAGATCGTAGCTCGATGTCTTGCGTTCGGCCCGGCCGATGCCGAGGCCGGTCGAGGCATTCCCCTGCGGATCCAGGTCGATCAACAAGACGCGCGATCCGGTCGCCGCGAGCGCGGTGCCGACGTTGATCGCGGTCGTGGTCTTGCCCACCCCGCCCTTCTGATTGGCGATCGCGACGACCTTCATCGCCGCGACACTCCGGTCGCGACGACGATGCCTGATTCAGGATCGATGACACTGTGTTTCACGTGAAACACACCGTGCCACGATCGTTTCGCCGTCGCCACCTCCGATTGCGCAGACGCGCCCCTGGGCAGGATATATGTGGTGCGAGCATCGGCGAGGTGGCGTGTCGCGTCGAACAGCAGATCGATCCGGGCGACCGCGCGCGCCGAGATTATCGCGGCGGGGGCGGCGATACTGGCGTTCTGCGCTTTTGCCTGGACGATGCCGACCTGCTCGCCAACCCCGAGGGCATCGCGGCAGTGGCGTAGAAACTCGACGCGCAATCGCCGCGGCTCGACGAGCAGCAGCGGTCGCTCGCTCAAAAGCGCGACGACTAACCCGGGGAGGCCGGCGCCCGATCCGACATCGACCCAGAGACCGCTGTCGAGAGCCGAGTCGATCAACTGCGCGGAATCGACGAAGTGCCGGCTCCACATCGACGCGACCGTCGAACGGGCGATCAGATTCTGCTCGCTACTGGCGGCGACAAGCAACTTCTCATA
>Ga0136639_10000322_pt1 | contig 15465 bp, 18 predicted proteins | sample AntDrymUQ8592106_2_FD_113739 | JGI IMG/M metagenome (GOLD analysis project Ga0136639, IMG submission 113739) | Polar desert sand microbial communities from Dry Valleys, Antarctica - metaG UQ859 (21.06) | ecosystem: Environmental > Terrestrial > Soil > Desert | place: Antarctica: Dry Valley...
GCAAGCGCTGACGGGAGACCGACCACGCGAGCGCGTACTGGGCGGCGAGCGGGGGCTGAGTGCGGGGCAACTGCCTCGAGACCGGCGAAAGCCGGGTGAGGGCGTGCAGGGCCGCTCCCGGCGCCTGAGGCGACCGGTCGACCGATCCGGGGGCAGCCCCCGGCCGAGATGCCATGGGCCGCCCCGATCAGGAGCCGAGTGGTACGCTAGACAGTCCGCGCCGGCGGGGTGGAGTTCCCGGAGGGGCCAGATGGTCAGTCGTTCGCGCCCAGTACGCCGTGACCCCGACACCCCGCCGATCCGCTGGCCGGGCGCAGTAAACGCGCACACCGACGACAATCCGAAGGTGCGCCAGAGCAGGCGGTGGCGCAAGCGGGGAACTGCAGGGCGGCTGAGGCCGCCAGAGGAGGCGACTGGTGGCAGTCGGCTTTTCTTCGCTCGCGCACCGTTGCTTGCGCTCGCACCTTGAACTAATGACAAGGCAACCACTTAGCCGCAATCACTGTCCCCGTGAGTAAGTCTCCGCGGAAGCTCCTCCGCCGCGCGGCCGATGCTCTCCGGGAGCTCGAGGAGGTCAGGGGCCGGCATCCCGAGGCCGAGGCGTAACTGAAGGCGGCGCTGGGAGCAGACGGGCTTGCGGAGCTCGACGCGGCTGCGGCAGTGGTGGGGGCGGCGGCTCACGGTCACGATCTCGGGACGCAGCCGTAGAAGCTCGCTGGTATCCGGACAGGCCGATAGGACACGATCCCAATCATTTCGGCCAAAATGACCTTAAGCGCCTACCTTCGACTGGACCGTCGATCTTCGGATCGGGTATCATAGACGTGACTTGGATGGAGTGGAGTCGTCTCACGCTTGACGTAGGAGCCTAGTACCTATACACTTCACTTCTGTAGGTCGGCCACAATCCTGTGCACGGGTGAGATGCTGGCTTCGTCAGACCCCTACTCCCTGCGGGGATGTTAGGAAAGTGTCCGCTGTACTCCTACTCCCCGCGGGGATGCTAGGAAAGCGTCCGCTGTACTCCTACTCCCCGCGGGGATGCTAGGAAAGTGTCCGTTGTACTCCTACTTCCCGCGGGGATGCTAGGAAAGCGCATGATCGGGGGCCGGCTGTCGCCGGCCTCCGATTTTTGTCTATTACTGCCGGGCTCGCATGCCTGCCGTGCGTGGTCCCCTCCCTCCTTATTATGACTTCTCCGACGGGACGTGCCCTGGTCTCACCCGGCACGCCGAAAGTCCGAGCACCAAGCCTCATGGTGTTCGTGGATGGCACGAACCTCAAGATTGCGTGCCAAGAGGACTACGGCATAAAGCTGAACATCGCGAAGCTGAAGTCCCTGTTGATCAAGGGGTACCACGCGCACGGCTTCCGCTACTACACGTCATCAATGCCACATAACTCACGCGACTATGCGCGGCTCCAGAAGGAACGCGCATTCTTCGCGGAGATCGCGCGCATGCATGGTGTCACGCTCTACAAAGGTGTGCATGTGGCGTACAAACGAGCGATTAAAGGGATCCAGCTGTCGAGCGGGAACTTGATCGAAATCGAGCACGAATACCACGTGGAGAAGCGTACCGACGTGAAGCTCGCCATCGATATGGTAGACCTCGCGCACCGCCAAAAGCTAAACGAGACCTACGACGTCGCGATGTTGGTCAGCAACGATACCGACTTCGTTCCGGCCGTCGAGATGGCGCGTGCGCTTGGCAAGCAGGTGCTATGGTGTGGACTCGACAAGCACACGGCGACCAGTGACCTCGCTCGCGCCTGTAATGGCCCGCGGATATTGACTACAGCAGAGCTGCAGTCGTGTGCACGGACGGCCTCCTAGCTGTCGGATTACACCCCCGTTAGCACACCGACCGCCGGGCGATACACGCCCGCGTTGTCCCGCACCATCTCCCCCAGCAGCGAAAGGGTGTCGAGATGTCGAACGACGATGTCACGTTTCGCACCGGTGAACTGGCGCGCGGCCTGTTCAGCCGTGCGCGGCTGCTGGGCGATGATCGCGCGGAGGGCGGTAATCTGTTCGATGGCGTCTTTGGGCCGCGGCACCACCGTTGCGACGTCGTCCTCGGCGGCAAGCGGGAGGCGGTCCTCGCGTGGCGCGTGCGGTCCGTACAGGAGAAAGAACCCTCGTCGCGATCAGCACTGTTGCAAGGCGGCGGCACGAGGGATTCAACTAGACCCGGCACCGCCTTGTCATTCGCAGCACCGATGCCTACGACTCACTCGCCCAACCACCTTCCACGGTTTCTTCAAGAATACCACGCCTTAGCTCACCCACTACGGTAGGAGCAGTTCCAGCATCCGAGCGCCTGTCGGCGTCAAACGACGCTCAATCAGCCGGGCGACCGTGTTGACGGCGCCGGCATCGCGAAGCGTCGTCGGTGTGTGCGTCGTATAGCGTCGCACTTGATTCGCCAGCGCGACTGAGCTCGGAAAGCGAAGCAGGCCCGCGACGCTCTGGATGGTCCGACCTGGTTCATCGAGGTAGTAGGACGCGAGCAGCAGCCTCGCCCAGCCGATGACCCACTGCGGACTGAGGATGCCTGACCCTTCACAGTACTTCCTTAGGGTGCGCTCATGCATCCGCGCGGCGGCCGCGAGAAGCGGAATTGAGGTCGGCGCGTGAGCAAGTCTGAGCGCGGGCTTCAGAATCGAGATGAGCGTCTCAGGCAGTTGCATCTTCGCAACGCGCCACACCCGTATCGCTACGGCGTCCACCTCTGTTCGGCTGAGTGCGTTCAGCAACGCGGGCGATGAGACGCTCGCGCCGCACGCTAGCAACTCCGCGACGCCGGCGTGTCCAAGTCGTAACGCCCAACGGGCGTCGGATTCGGCTTCAACAAAGAGTGCAATCGTAGGAACATGCGGAAAAGAACGACGAAGCTCAAGAACGTCCTGCCCCAGTGCGTCCTCGCAGACGCGGGGGACACGAACGAGCATGCACGCTGATGGATGCTTTGCGAGCAAAGCCGCATATCCGTCTCGTGATTGTGTCTCAAGTACCGATACAACCGCAGACACGGCGCCGCGGATGTCCCGCTCCATACTCGAGCCGAGCCGGAAGCACACCACGAGTGACGGATACTCCGTACGTGTCCGAAGCGACGCCATCGGCGGACTCGCACGCACGTGCGGTGACAAAATCTGCACGGATGTCATGGCGCTTGCGCCCCCTTCCGACGCGCTGACGAAGCGCCGACTGCTACAGCGGACCGTGATGAGTCCATAACTGCATCGGCGGCTGATGCCCCAAGTTTCGCGAAACGTGCGAGCGCCCGCTGCATCTCCGACTCCACTCCAACTGAAGCAAATTGCGAATCTGGAGCGCTAGGTGGTTGAGAGGCAGCCCCAGCCAACGCTGGGATGTGCCTCTCTATAATCCTCCAAGAGTCGACAGTCTTTGCGAGTCCTTCGAGCTGGAAGCGTTTCTCATGAAATCCGTGACGCTCGGCAAGCTCGCTCGCAACGGTGATCCATCGCCTCGCGCTCCCTTCGTCACGAAGCGCGGTGGCTGTCGACGCGAGCGCCGTTGCACGAAGGACCTGATCGCCTACCGCAAGCAGAGTCGGTGGAATGCTTTCAAGAGCCCGCACGGCCTCGCGTACATCGGCACTCGCCTCCGTGCGAACGTCCACGTCTTCGCGTGCCGCCATAGCCAGCGCCGCATCCATCACGCCGATCCATGCAGGCACCGCGAGGCGACTTGGCAGGCCAGTCCGTACGACCGAACGGAAGCCCGTCATCGCGGCGGCGAAGTCGCCATAAGCAAAGGCCGTCTCAGAGAGCACCACCACAATCTCTGCGCGGAGTACGTCGAAAGACTCAAGAAGGCCGTATGCTTCCCAGCCAAAGAGAAGAGCATCCAGCAATTGTCCCTGTCGCCGGGAGACGAAACTCAGCAGCTGGTAGGCTTGCGCGCGATAGAGCGGTTGCACTGCAAGCCGTCGCCTGACGATTGAGCGCGCTCGGGCGGCCACATCCGGAAAGTTGCCGCGCGCGTAGGCAAGGACCGCAAGTCCAAGCTCCGCCTGAGGTCGTGCGTCGCGCCATGGCGCACCCCGCGTGTGCCGAATCGCGTGCCGATAGTGCGCATCGGCGTCGTCGTGGTGACCGCGCGCACGTGCGACGCGTCCGCGCCGCGCCCAACAGAGCGCCTCAAGCTCCTCAGGCGCGCCGACCGACGCGTCTTTTGGCTGCTGCGATGCCCAAAGGATCAATTCATCGAGCGTGAGCTGCGCAAGATCGAGCGTGCCAAGTTGCTCTGCTAGCGCCACGATGCAGATCCACTGACCAAACGGCTCGGCGGCATTTATCTCCACAAACTGGGGCGATAACTCCGCGAGTTGAGCGGCGAGGCTATCTGTCAATCCGTACGAAGGCGCGTCCAACATGCGACCGCTCTCCCGAAGCTGTAACGTGTTTACCAACACAGCCATCGTTCCCAGATGCGCATTTCGTTCATCGTCGTCGAGTGCATCTACGACTGCCCGAGATTGCAACCAGTCGCTAGGGCGAAGCAGTCCAAGCATAGGAAGTCCCGTAGGTTAAGTATGACGCGTCATCGCACCGTCATTCTGCCGTGCATTTATTATGTGGCGCTGCCGACTCGATCTCGTACCAAAGGTTCGCCTTCCGACTTTCGTCGTTGCCGATTCTTCCGTCGGCAGGTGCCGTCGTCCGATTAGGAAACTTGTAGGCCGATTACCGAGTCCGCAACCGTTCCAATCATGCGCACTCTGTCGCCACTTCCTCAACACGGAGATGGCGATGCGGACACGGTTTAGTGTAATGCTGCGGACATCCTATGAGTCGCGCTCGATTCGGCGCTTGTCGATTGCCCTCTTGGCGGTGTGTGGTGCGTGCGCACCTGATGTCACCGGCCCTGCGGCGGCGGAGATCTTGCTACCCCGAACTACCGTCTACCGTTGCGTCGGCCTCGACGAAGACGGCAACGCAGTGATTGGACCGACGGGAGAGGGCGGCACCTGTGCACCGGGATTCGATATGATTCCGTGGTGGTAAGCGAAATCGCGCGCTCACGATTGCCGAGACGACAGCTGCGCCGCGACTCGCTTCGCCGGAGGCGTTTGGAACGCAGCGCGAAACGGAGCCATCGTCCCGCAGCATCACGATGTAGCCACAAAGCATTCCTAGAGCGTACCCTCGCGACGCATTCGATGCGCTGATTCCAGATTTGGCTGTTCCACCTACGGGAATCTTGCCATGTTGGGGTCCGATCCATGGACCGTCGCACGGCACGATACCTTCGGGTTCGTGTGAGACGCGAGGAAGGCCGAATCGCTTCGCACTCGCCCGAATCGCAGCGCGCGCCAGCGACACGGCGTGGCGCGCGCTGCATCCCCGTTGGAGGCGTACCTGCGGCAAGCCGTGACCGCTTCAGTGGGCTGATGATCTGCGGCACAGAAGTCCGCGAGGCGTCTTGGGCACTTCATTGTCGCCGTACACGACTGCGGCAGCCCGCAGTTGCTGTGAAAACGGCGAATTGCTTAACCGCAGGCGGCTCTGGACCGGCGCGCTTGGCTTTTCTTCCGAGCGCCACGCGACGACGTTGGGAGTCGCTACGGCGCTCCCTGGCTCGCGACGTTGACGATTCGCTTGCCCAAACGCGCTATTGTTTCGTGTACCGCGGAGGTATCAGCACAGCTAGCAATGTGCTTGCGATACTAGTACGCTCTCCCGATGCTGACCGAGCAAGATTCTACGGGGTCTTCCCCCGCCTCCGTTCTTCCGCCGTGCGTCGTACGCCGCACGGCGGACCTCCCTTATCTGGCATGCGCTTGGGCATCATCCGGGTGCGCAGCGCCGCCACTGTTCCGCGTACTGCCCAATGGCGGTCACGAGTGCCTTCCGTGATCATGTCGACGCTTGCGCGCGACCGACCTTCCAGATCCCAGCTTGCGTCCGCTGACCGACAGGACAGTGCGTCGACCACCACGGAGCCAGCCGTCGACACCGCGTCGTGCGCCCGTGACCAGCGGGCGACCATTGCGCGTACACGCCGTCGGCCGCCGAGCACGCTGGGCGACGCTCAGGTACAAGAGATTGTCTGGCTGCTGGGGGCCCAATACACGATGCTACACCTTCCGGCGCCACGGAGCCTCGTTATGTCCGGGGTGTACTGGGGGCGCGCCGAGGAATTGGGGACGGTCGCCTTTTGGTACACGCAGGCGCACTGGGCGGCCCTCAGCGGCGACACCGCGGTGCACGGCCCGCACGCGCTTGGTCGGACGCTAGAAGAAGAAGTCGCTGCCTGTGTGTTGGGCGGCTACGGCATCCCGGCGAACGTTGGCTTGGCAGCGTTCGACGCCGTGTGCGCCGACGGCTTGCTCGACCAGCGGACGGACGTTGAGCAGCCGTCGTTTGAGGAATCGCTGCGAGCCACATTGCCCCGACCATTGTGCATGGACGGACGGTCGGTTCGCTACCGGTTCGCGGCGCAGCGTGCGCGCCGTTTAGCGGCCGCTCTCGCCGTCCTGGCGCGCGAATCCCCATCGGACGCGCTTTCCGACGTCGCATTCCGCGACTGACTGCGTCGCTTGCCCGGTGTCGGTCTCAAAACGGCCTCGTGGATCACCCGAAACGTGCGCCACAGCGATGCGGTCGCCATTCTTGATGTCCACCTGCTACGAGCCAGGCGCGCGATGAAGCTGTTCCGTGCCGACGATGATGTCACGCACCAGTATCGGGCGATGGAACAGCACTTTCTGACCTTTGCCGAGCGCCTCGGCGTCCCGGCCGCCGCGCTGGATGCGGTCATGTGGCGCGAGCTGCGCCGCACGACCGGGGCAACGCACCTGCGGGCCGAATACGAAAGTGCACTCGCTACCATCTGTATCTCGCTGATGTAGACTCGCTGCAGCAAGGTCGCCGATCCTGTACGAGGGTCGTGTGTGCCCATCCTTATCGGAGGCTGCGCAACGATGTCAGGCAGTGATCGTTCACGCGGCGGTGGCAGGGGCAGTGGGAGCGGATCAGAGTGGTCCTGTGTCAGCTTGGCCAGGCGCGTGACCCTCAACTCTCCTGCGCCGGCAATTGTGTCGACTCTCCAAAACGGCGACGTGCTCGCGTTGGTGCTCGTGCCCTCGTCAAGCGGCGGCATCGGTCGCATCGAGGCGCAGACGACCACCGGCGCATCCATAAGCGCCACGGCGGGGTCGATTACGTTCGATGGCGTGCGCCGTCTGTGGGATTGCATGGAGCGCGGCTATCGATATCTCGCGACGGTCGACGGCGTTCCGTCGGGTGGACGAAGTGTCGTGGGCTTCGTTATCTGTCAGAGACTATGCTACCCGCGCACTACGCAATCGCGCAACCTGCTCTACACACGAACGGGCATGCGCCCTGTGCCGATCTGGCTCGATGCTAACCATGGTGGGGCGCAGCACTCGCGAATATTGCCACGGACTCCACTGGAGGCAGTTGTACGGCTCAGGCGTGCGCGTGCTGGGGGCCATCGGTCCGCAGATCAACACGCCGGACTTTATGACATGTTGCAATGCCGAACGTCGGTCGGAGCTCAACCCTCGCTTCCGAGTTTGCGTGCTTGCCGACCTGAACTGGGTCTCAATCGATGATCTTTCAGGTTCGAGCACAGCTGGGATTTCTTCAGGCGGAGAGTTCCATCTGGGACGCTGGGTTCAGCGTCACGAATGGTGACGCCAACATTCTCGGAAGCCGGTTTGGTTCTTATCACGTGCACGCGATGGGGCGGCACACGTCAGACTACTTATCAGGACAGCAGCTCCCTCGACTCCCAGGCAGAGTTCCGTCTCCTGTTGCGAACTACCAGCGCCTAGAATTCAAGCAACGCGCAGCTGCTGTGACTGGGAACATTGGCGAGATGCTGTGTTGGCTGATTGCCAACCGCCTCGTAAAGCTGGCGTCTCACGAGGTTGCTCACCTACAGCCGGTGGCGCAAACACCCACGAGCCAGACGCGCTGTCCCGACTATCTCATCAAAGCGGGACGCTCGTGGGCTGATGCCTATGCGACATTACCGCTTTGTCCGTGGGCGTCGTCGCGAGCTAGTGCCGTCGCCAAGGCCACGGCGAATGCTCCGACATGGTGGCCCGCTGAGTGTAAAGTCCGCCGCGGTGGCGATGCCACTGCGCGCAGCGTGCTCCGCGACGCGTTCCAACAACTCTCGGCGTACTGGTGGCACATTCGGACCACGGAACCAAAGTCGGTAGGATACGGCATCGTCGTAAGCACGATCTATGGCCCGGCGCACGCGAGCAGACCGCGCGTGCCCCAAGCAGCTACGCCGGTTCCGGTAGCCGCGTCGACCGTTCACGTCGCCCTTTTCATGCCTGCGAACCCAAAGGGAATCTTAGCGACTTTAGCAAAGGCACCACACCCTGGAACATGGCGCGCGGCGACCGTCCGAGTCCCTCGCGGGTGGAAAGATCGGTACTCAGCGGCGGTCGCAGGGGACTGTTTCGGCGGACGTCCGTAGTTTTTTACTGGGGAACATTTACATTGGTCACCGAGCAGCCATGGCAGACGAAGACACGAAACGCGCGGTACCGCCGACGGACGGTGGGAACCGCATCGAGGAAGAAGCGCGCGTTAATCGTGAAAGCCAGGCCCTCTTGCTGGCTGGCCACGCGGAATGGGCTGGGGACCTCGAGCGGGCGACGCTACTCCTGCGGGACGCTGCGGGCGCGGCGGCGGCCGACGTCAGAGACACTGTGCGTCTTGAGACTGAAGAGACTCTACGCGACGCGGGACGTTCCGATAGCCCGTGGAGGTCCACGGACTTCCTTCGGCTTGCGGCAGCCCGCCGATATGAACGCGTGGCCCATGAGGCGCTCCGCGCACGTGCGTCTGGCCGACGTCCCCAGTCAGCCGGCGATTCGATGTCGGCAACGCTAGGTCAAGCCAGTAACGTCGATGCAACGATAGCAGATCAGCCTGTCGACGATTTTGGCGCTCAGGTTCCGGTGCTTATTGCCGACGCACAAGTACGCGGTACGGTACAGCGCCTGTCTGTTTTTGAGTTCGAGACAAGAGCATATGCCGTCACCGAACCTTCGGGAGCCGCGCTTGTCGTTGGCGGTCTGCGCGTCGCTCGCGCTCGCGCCACGCGCCCGCCGACGGACGAGTCGCCTCTAGGGTTTCCCTCTGAACTTTACCCGTCCTCAGTCGAGATCATCCTAACCGACGACCGTATGGTGCACGCAGTGACGGTGACGCTGCCGGGCCTCGTCTGCATCCATACTATTTGGTCCTCCCCCGCAGACCCTAACCTCGCGGACGTTGCGGACAGTTCTACGCTGTTCCTTCTCGACCTGGTCAGAGGGGCGTAATTGAGCGTTTGCCCGCCCGAAACCAACGCAGAGGATTTAGATCAGTGTGACTTGGCGTTTGGGCACAGGTCTCGGCCCAGACGTCTGACACGCAACACCATCCATTACGCAATCCGCAACGTGACTTCCCGTCTCCTCAGCGTACCCGCGTGATGACAGAATCCGACAAAACGTGGATTCTCGGCGATGACAGACGTCGAACGCTAGCGACGAACGCAGGCGCGCTACGGAATTCGCGAAAGTGTTCCTTGTCATTGCAATCCTCAAATCATCATTTCAAGCGTGGTTACCGACTAGGGTCCGCATGAAGTCCGCACGCGAACGACCTGGGCACGTCGAGGAGATGTACGCGAAGCATCGCAGACCGAGCGGCCCCCCTTCGTTCGGCCGTGCGGAAAACTGATTTCGAGGCCTCTTGACGTAGGCAGCGGTTGCACATCGCGTGGTACTACAGCTCTACGTCGACGTCTTGTCCATTGGGAATGGTTGCCCAAAGTCTCGAGCGCGGGTGGACAGCAGCGCACCATGAAACAACCGTATCGACAACCTCCATCAGCCCTTCCTTGCGTTATGTGATTTGCGATGGCCAGCCGTTCCCAAGACGCCGCCGCCGACAGCCGTATCGCACCGACTATACGTATTCGGCCCCACAACGCCGACATTTCACGATTCATACCGAAATAGCAGTGGCGTGCGCTTGACACGTTGCACGGATGATTCACAATTACGGGGTGAGTCCGACGACTTTGGTGACCATTACCCCAACGCGCGCGGTGACCCCGCGGGGCCTCTACTTATGGGACGCATCGACTATCAAGACGCCGTGGACGCCGCGACGCGCCATGAGGCCGCGCAGGTCGTACAGCAACAGGTCACCACCTTGCAGACCGAAGCCGAAATGCTCAATCAGCGGCGTACGTTCATGCGTCCAGGCGACCGCGTATTCTTCGAGAGCATCATCGAAGGCAGTGACATCCTCCCCATTCGCTACCTTGAACTTGGTCAGGTAGCGGCGCGTCCCGTCGGTCGCATCGAGGTGCCGGCCATCATCGAGCGTGGCACAGGGTACGCCACCGGTTTCCTCGTCGCCCCCGGTCTGCTCCTCACCAACCAGCACGTCCTGCGCTCTGCCGACTGGGCGGCGGCTGCCACGTTGACGCTCGACGCCGAAGACATGCTCGACGGTTTACCGCGCGTCCCGCGCGTCTTTCGCTTTCAACCAGAGGACCTCTTTGTCGCGGACCCGTCGCTTGACTTCGCGCTTGTCAGCGTCGCCGAGCGCGCTACGGACGGCACTCGGCTCGCCGACTTCGGCTTTCTTCGCCTGTTCAAGCAAACGGGGAAGATCACACGAGACGAGTACGCCTCGATTATCCAACATCCGAACGGTCGCCAGAAGCATCTGGCAGCCCGGAACAACAAGGTGTCTGTCTACGTCTACGACGACGATTTGCCGGCCGATCAGCGAGGGGCAAACAACTTCTTGTACTATCAAACGGATACGCTGCGGGGCTCGTCAGGTGCCCCCGTCTTCTCCGACCAATGGTATGTGGTGGCGCTCCACCGACGCGGCGTCCCGAACACACGGATTGTCAACGACGAACGCGTCATTGTGCGCCTTGATGGGGAGGTGGCCACGCCGGCGGACAGCGAAGACGCGATCCAATATATTTCCAATGAAGGCGTACGCATTAGCCGGATTCTTGAACGCCTTCGAGCGTTGACGGTTGATGCGGCTTTCCCGATGCGGGATTCGGCGTCCCGCGCCTTGGCTGCACTCGATCTCTTGCACGATGTCGGCGACGGGCCTGTGGCCACGCCTGTGTCCGTACCGTCCATTCTTCGGAGTACCGGACGAACCGCCGACGGCAGGCGGAGCGGTGTTGCGTTTGAGGGGCTTGAGATCACGCGGCGTTCACTCGACGTGTTCGCCGATGCCGAAGGCTACGACCCGGAGTTTTTGCAGGGGATGACGATTCCGCTCCCCGCGCCGTCGGCGAAGCTACGCCGCGCGCTTGCCCCACGCATCGACGCTTCGCGCGACTATCTGCTCCCGTTCCGGCACTTCACGACCGCCATGCATGCCAAGCGCCGTTTGCCGATCTTCGCGGCGGTGAATATCGACGGGAAGGGTCGCCCAAAGGGTGGGATGGGTCAAGGCCGAAGTGGTCCTTCGACCCACGCATTGCCGAAGACCATCAGCCGGACGATTCGATTTTTAGCAACATGGTGCAGCGGGGCCACCTCGCCGCGCGTGAATATGTCGTCTGGGGTAACGGGGCCGCCGAGCGTCGCGAGGCCGATATCCACAGCTTCACGCTCACCAACGTCTGTCCGCAGATCCGCGCGTTCAATGGCGTGCGGGAATGGTATCGCGTTGAGCGGCAAGTGGTCGCAGAAGCGAAAGATGCCATTAGCGGACGGATCACTGAGTTTGTTGGACCCATCTTTCGCGCCGACGATCCGACGTATGACTCGCTTCGGGGTCCAGGCTCCATCGCCGAGTGGCACACCCGCATGCGCATCCCCCTCCGTTTCTGGAAGATCATCGCGTGGGTGGAGGACAACGTCCTCAAGCACCGAGCATTCGTGCTCGATCAATCGGATGAATTAGACGACGCCGGTCCGCTTGAAATCGACATTGACACGCCGGAAGGTGTCGAGGAGTCATCGATTAACGAGATCAGCGAACTGACGGACCTCGAGTTCGAGGGATTTTAGAACACGAGCCTTAGGATGGCTTCGATCTCCAGTACTTCATACCGCTGACCGGTGCCTCACTCCTTCGCCTCCCGACCACCGATTCATCAGCCCCGCACGACATTCAGACCCCTGCTGCGCGTCCAATGCACTCGGTCGTTAGCGTCGACGAAACCCGGTCATCGGCTTGGACCAAAACGGGTGATCGCTTTGGATCGAAACGAGTGATCGGTATCGCCGAAATACACACGCGGGCGCGGCAACCTGCGGCGCATCGCTGGCGCAACCGTGACTAGTCGCTGCAAGCAGCGCGAAGAGCTCGCTTCCGAAACGCGGAACACGTGCTACGGTCTGCATGGAGGTTTCGTCAAGAAGAAAATGTACGTGAGGCAGCGGCCTTCCGGATGGTGGGGACGACAAGGACTTCGACGCCGTCGGGGTAGCGGACGCCGCGAGGCGCCCGTCTCAGCATGCGGAGTGCGCGTTTTTTGGAGGGTTGTGCATTGCCAATGGCTGCGACCACGAGCAGCACGCCCCGACGCACGATGAAGCGAGGCTCACCGCCACGGCGTGCTGTTTACCCTAGCTGCGATCACGTTGGCGGATTCGGAAAATTCGCTTGTTTAGCAGCGATACGTCAAGCGCGCCCGAAGGAATGCGCTTGTCAGGCGCACTCCACAGCGCGTGATCAGCTCCGTGCGTTGCAAAACCTTATGGTCGAAAGGTCCACCAAAATCGGCTCGGCGAATCTGTCTTGAGGAGATTGCGGAGATTTGGGGGGTCGCCGTCCTTCAACAAATAGAATATGTCCGTCACCATAGCGCGATTTGATGCGAAGTATCCGTGACCGAGTAAGTCTGTGCTGTTGCTGGTGGCGTCAATTACGGTTATCCCGTCCACTTGGATGACGGAGGGCTTCGTGTAGCCGGCCCGCTGTTGCGTCGTCAACAGCTTTGCCACAAGCAGTGCGCGGTCATTCGCAGAGGCGTACAAGGTCGTTTGACGAGCCAGCGGGCGAATGGCCGGGGCTATCTGATCCCTGAAGATGCGTGCATCGATGTCGGGAGCGGCGAGAATAATTTGATTGAACTTCGGTGTCACTCCGGCTGGCATCGCTTTGAGCGCGAGCCCCAATGCGTGGGCGCCCATGCTATGTGCGATCAGGTGCACCTTTTCGGCCTTCGTGACGGCAACGACAGAATCGAGGAAGGTCCGAAGATGTGGCGCGGTCCATTCGGCGTTATTGCGATCTGCGCTGTAGCGAAGGACGCTGCCCTTCGACGGCCAACTGTACAAAATCGGGGCGCCATCGAACCCAAGATCCCACGCGAGCTGTGCAGTGCGCATAACAGCCTCGCCAAAATCGACATTAAACCCGTGGATGAAAACGAACGCATCCTTCTTGGTCGAGCGCTCGACAATCGCCCGTAACGAGTCGAACGCCGTTCGACTCTCCAACCTTTTGGCGCGAACAAATGCGAGATGCTTCTTTGGATCGGGCTCGGCGCTAAACATGTACCACGCGGGCGATTCAATTTCTCCGACCCGGTGATTGCGAGGGATGCTCACCGTTACGCTTCCGAACTGCAGCACACCTGTCGTTGAAGGCTCAGCACCAAAGGATTTCACGAAGCCAGTTGCGGTTCTGGAGTTTACCGCGGTCTGAGATTCGATCCTGCGGTCGGTTGCGAAAAACACGGTGACCTCCGCCGCACCACCGGTCCTGCGGTAAGGCGTCACAGTATCAATACGCGAAACAAAGACCGTGTCGCGAACAGATATGCGAACGGTGTCGGACTGGATTCGCGGGAGTGCTGTTCGCGTCCGCGCGCACGCTGAACTTAGGGTGATGAGCAGCAGAAGCACCGGGAACGCACGCAACCCCGTTGGGTAGTGCAGAGACAATGTCATAGAACCTCAGAGTGACTGTGCGCAAGCACTAGTGTGGAAAAGCAGAGAGTACCCCGAATCTGGCCTGCGCCTATGGGGGCAGTTGACCTCACCAGGAACACAGTCGACAAGAAGTCTGCCTCTGATAACCTCGGTCTTCGGACGAGTCACGGGGGCCACGGGCCGCGCCATGTCGGTACGCGCGAGCAGGCACTCGCGATGGTTATCCCGGAACGCCATGAGCTTGCTCGCGGCGAGGTTTGGGGCCTTTCAAGCACAGGCTAGCTCTCTCAACGGTGGGGCGTACGACGACGCTCCGTTTCTCCCATTCTGCGGGGAGCGTAGCGGCCTCCAATATCGGCAACCCGTAAACATAGAATCCGTGCGTCAAATGGCAATGAGTGTCTTCGCAAATAGCAGCACGTTCTTCGAGGCGGTCCAGCCGATGTTTAAGCGACATATTTCGCGTCGGCAGAGGGTTCGGCACGTGAGAGCGCGCTTGTCGGAAACAGGGATCGTTTGCGCTACGCGGCATCGAAGGCCGCTTGAATCCGCATCGCTGAACTTGCGCCTTCGGCCAACGCCTTTCTGTGATCTTCGAGCACTTACAAGCAGTGCCGCCCAGATCGGATTGAAAGCGAGTCCCCACCACGCTACAAATGCGGGTGTATCGCAGGCTTGGAATCTTCAGACCAAGCGAGTGCGTAACAGTGGCTGTATTTCGTGCACGACTCTTTCCCGCCATCTTCCCTTTCCTTTTTGGTCGAATCGGCGTCAAATCAACGTTATTCTGATCGATGAAACGCGTGGGCTGACACAACGACTCAGTTGGTGTCTCCGACGCGCAGACAACCGGGAGTGTAGTGTCGCAAGCAACCGCCGCTATCGAATACGTAAATAGCAGTTCTGCCGACGATTCACCATATGCCTACTGCCGGGTCGCATCCGCGCGGGCCGATTACGTATGGTGCGCACCGTCCTGACCTACGTGAAGGCGCAAAGAACAACTGGCGATCAAGACTGGTTGCGCCTTGCCCTTGACCTGACGGCTCTTCGCAGAAGGCAGCCGGACAACCGAATCTTGTGGACGTCGCCTCGTTCGCAAACATGGTAACTTTACTAAGTGATCATGGCGAGTTCGCATCCGGTGCTGCAGACAGTTTGACTCGCAGCAATTCGAGATCGCGTTCCGCGCGGCCGGCGCGCGTGCCCTGCCCCACCTCTCCTCGGCCATTGTCGTGCTCCTTTCAACGCCAGAGCGCGTGTAGGCGCCGCCCCGAAAACCGCCCGCGAAGCGAACCGACGCGCAGAGCTCGCCTTCTAAGGGCGGGGCCGGCGCATACGGTTGATAGGCGGTTTCTTGTTCGATACGCGGAGGCGCCCGCAGTCTCGATTTCTACGTTACGGCACGCATCGCTCAAGACCTTACGGTTAGGCTGACCGTAGCCGGGCTCCGGACCGGTGCGAGCGATTGCCAACCGCGGCGTGCAGGACACCACTCGCCCGTCACCCCGCCGCTGCCACTCGACCC
>Ga0136639_10000323_pt1 | contig 15465 bp, 13 predicted proteins | sample AntDrymUQ8592106_2_FD_113739 | JGI IMG/M metagenome (GOLD analysis project Ga0136639, IMG submission 113739) | Polar desert sand microbial communities from Dry Valleys, Antarctica - metaG UQ859 (21.06) | ecosystem: Environmental > Terrestrial > Soil > Desert | place: Antarctica: Dry Valley...
CGCTGCGCTGTACGGGCAGGGCTCGTCGTCGCTCGCCGCAGACCTCGGGATCACGAAATCGGAATCGGAAGCGCTCCGTGCAAAGCTCCGGGCCGCATATCCCACGGTCTTCGCATGGATCAAAATGAACACAGCTGCAGCCAAGCGCGGCGAACGCCGGTTCACCATCACGGGCCGGCCGCTGCCGCTAAGTGAACCGGGTCGGGAGTTCACCGCGACCAATCACCAGGTTCAAGGGTCCGGCGCGGACATGCTGTACGACGGCGTGGAAAGGCTCGCAGCGGTCATCGGGCGCCGCGCGCTCGTCCTTAGCGTTCACGATGAGATCGTGGTCCAAGTCCGACCACACCAGATCGAGGCGACGCTCGAGGCTCTCGTCACCTGCATGACGACGGGGCTGCCCGGCATCACCCTGACCGGCGAAGCCAAGTACCTGGGGACCTCTTGGTCTAAGTAGACGGCTCGTTGAACGGCCCGGACACCGCTCCGGGGCAAGCCGAAAGGAGGAGGCCATGTCCTCAGTTTTCGTCGCCGTCGTCGGGACATTTCGTATGTACACGGGCGAGTTGCCGCAGGTGGGCAGGTCAACCGTGTCGATCGCATCGGAGATCGCCAACAACTCCGGAACCCCGAGACCTCGGAACAGGACGTTGCGCCGGTCGATCGTGGGTTGCGGCGGGTCGGACCGATTCGGCCTCCAGCAAATAGGCCTTCACCACATAGAAGGAGCAGCCGCCGCAAAAAAGGTGCGATCTGGTGCGCGAATTGTGAAACGGTCGAGGCGATTCGGCGAACAAGTTCAGTGGCGCAGCAAGCAGATGCCGCAGCGCGGTCCGACCTCCGCGCCAGAGGACGAGTCGACCGTCCTCGCTCCAGACGAGGTGGTCGACCTCGCTGGTCATCGCTTTGCAGTCATCGCTTTGGGGACGTCATAGTCGAGCTTTACGTCGGCTCGAATACCAGAATTCTCTCGCATACCCCGAGAACGCCGGGAAGTTGATCGCCGTCGAGCAGCAACGATTACCTTGATGTTGCATCAATAGGCCGGGGGTTCAAATCCCTCCGGGCGCACACCTGAGAAGCCCCGTGAACATCACGTTTGCGGGGCTTTGTGTTGTCCTGGTCGAGGAGGCCCGTCGGGTCTCGCCGCCTGGGCGTCCGATTGTCGTCCACCGAAACGACCGTGCGGGTCAGTTCGCCTGTTCGGCGTCCGCAATCACGTCGGCGATCCTGTCGGCCGGGTGGCGACCCTTCCTGCTGAAGCGGGCGCGACCCGCCTTCGTGAGCTCGATGAGGATCGGGATGCCCGACAGCAGAACGATGGCGATGATGAAGTACTCCGCGTTCGCGGCCACAAAGGCAATCTGTCCGAGGAAGTAGCCCACGAGGGTGAGCCCGACCCCCCAGAGGAAGGCGCCGATGAGGTTGTACGTCACAAAGGTGCGGTACTTCATCTTGCCGACGCCCGCAGCCACCGGCACGAAGGCGCGGAATACCGGAAGGAAGCGAGCCAGAATGATCGCCTTACCGCCGTGCTTGGCGAAAAACGCGTTGGTGCGCTCGACGTTCTCCGGGTTGAAGAGGCGGCTCTCCTTGCGCTTGAAGATGGCCGGACCGGCCTTGCGCCCGATGGCATAGGCGAGCTGGTCGCCGGCAAAGGCGGCGACGAAAATCACGGACGCCGTGACCCAGATTGGAAAGTCCACGAAGCCAGTGGCCGTCAGCAGGCCGACGGTGAACAGGAGCGAGTCGCCGGGCAGGAACGAGAGCACGATGAACCCGGTCTCGACGAAGACGATGCTCGCGACGCCCAGTAGCACGAAGGGGCCGAACCAGCGGATCAGCCAGTCGGCGTCGAGGAATTCGATTCCGAAGAGCAAGGGGTTCATGAGGTGGGTGCTCTTTCCGGCGGATCTGCCATGGTGTGCGCGCACGAAGGAGTCGACTCTAGCATCGGGGCCGCAGCCCCGCCGATAGAGCCTTGAAGTCTGTTCCGGTTTCGTGGCAGTGTCAACCTCGTTTCTGGGACGAGAATCACCCTTTCGATCGGCCTGGGCGCCGGCGGGGACCGGCGTGCTCAGGCTCACGCTCGTGTCGAGACGTGGTGTAGTCCGAGGCTGGGCCGCCGTTCGCGCCGCCCGCAGCCGGGGATTCCGAGGGTTTTGCCAGTGTGGCGCGGCCACCCGCGCCGCGTTGATAAGGGCGAGTCGACGTTCGGTCCAGGCGTCGGCGGCGACGGGGAGAAGGTCACGGGTCACCGTTTTTTGAGCAGATCTCGCGCCCCCCCAATTCGGGGGGGTATTTGTATCGGTGCGGCGGGCCTAAATTGACAGCACCCCAAGGTCGGTCCCCTAGGCCGGCTCAGCATTTCAAACCCGAATGGAATGAACAGATGAAGTTCTACACTGCCCTGCAGGCACGCCTCAACAGTCTCCGCACCGAAGACGACGGCGCGACTGCCGTCGAGTATGGACTGATGGTCGCTTTAATTGCTGTCGTCATCATCTTCGCCGTCACCGCCCTCGGCGGCACGCTGAACGACATCTTCACGGGCGTCGAAGAGGATATCCGGCCGGTCGCCGGCTAACAACCTGCCGCGGCTGTATGCCGGGCGGTGCCTCACAGGAGGCGCCGCCCGGCACACGGCGACAGGGTCGCTCATGAAAATATTCCGTCGCAGTTCCGACGACCGTGGCGCTGCCGCGGTCGAATTCGCACTGGTGCTTCCGGTGCTCATTATTCTGCTGCTCGGCCTGGTCGAGTTCAGCCGCGTCTTCAACGTGCAGATCTCGCTGTCGAATGCCGCCCGAGAGGGCGCGCGGACCATGGCGATCGAGAACGACGCGGGCGTGGCACGCGACTCGGCCGTCTCGGCGGCACCCTCCATCAACCCGGCGGTCTCCGCCGGCCAGATCACCGTCGATCCCGCCCCGTGTGCGGAGGGTGACACGGTCATCGTCACCATCGATTACAGCGTCGACCTCTTGACCGGTTTCTTCGGCGCCGAGATACCACTGACCGGCAGAGGAGTAATGCGATGCGGTGGCTAAGAGAACGGATGAAGGAGGATCGCGGGGCGACCGCGGTCCTCGTCGGGATCCTGATGGTTCCCCTCGTCGGCTTCGTCGCGATCGCGCTGGATGTCGGTGCGATCTACGTGGAGCGCGGACAGCTCCAGAACGGAGCGGATGCCGCGGCGCTCGCGATAGCCCAGGAATGTGCCGAGGATGGCGTGTGCAACGCCCCGAACGCGCTCGCGGAGAGCTTCACCGACGCCAACGCGAATGACGGAGCCGCCAACAACCTGGTGCCGGCGTTTCCAAATGACCACACGGTGATCGTCTCGGCGAGCACGCGGACTGCGGCGGGTGAGAATGCCATCCGGCATCCCTTTGCCGCGCTCATCGGTGTCTCGTCGTCGACCGTGGGAGCGTCGGCAACGGCCGAGTGGGGCGCGCCATCGGGTGGAACCGTCGTTCTCCCACTTGCCCTCTCGTTCTGCGAGTTCACGCCGGCACTCGACGGCAAACTCGTGTTGATCAAGTACGACACAAAGCTCAAGTGCGAGGGGCCCAAGGGACTCATTCCCGGCGGTTTCGGCTGGCTCGATCGGCCCGCCGGCGACTGTGCTGCTTTCGTGGATCCGTCGACAGGAGAGGCCCTGATCGAGCAAGGCAACTCGTACCCGGGTGCGTGTGACGCGCTCATGATGAACCTCAAGGGAACGACGGTCCTGGTCCCCATCTTCGACAGCATTATCGACAAGACCGGGGGGGACAAGTCCTACGGCATCTACGGGTTCGCGGCATTCACCGTCACCGGCTGGAAATTCTCCGGCGGCACCAAATTACCCCAGGTCAGCATCGACAGCGCCGCACCCAAGTGCACGGGGACCTGCCGTGGGATCCAGGGCTATTTCGACCGCTGGGTCTCGCTCGCGGATGCCGACGCCGAACTTGGCGGCCCGGACCTGGGCGCCTACTTCGTTCGACTCATCGACTAGGACCGGATCATGAAAACACGACTCATCGGCGCGATCGTCGCCATCCTGCTTGCGACCGCCGGCACCCTGTTCCTCGTCAACTACCTTCGCGGCGCCGATGCGCGCGCGGCGGACGGCGCTGAGCTCGTTCCGGCCTACATCGTGAAGACGGAGGTGCCGTCTGGAACGCCGGCAGCGGGGATAACGGAGTACCTCACCGTCACCCAGATACCGGCGAGCGCCGCGGTTCCCGACCGGGTGACGAGCCTCGACGATATCGAAGGGCTCGTGTCGGACGTCGCGCTGAAGCCGGGCGAGCAGCTCATCGTCGCGCGCTTCGTCGACCCGGCCGAGATCTCCAAGCGCGGCGCGGTGCCGCTGCCGGAGGGGATGCAGGCGGTGACCATCGCGCTGCCAGTCGAGCGGGCCGTCGGAGGATCCGTCAAGCCGGGCGACACCGTCGGAGTGGTGATCTCCGGCCAGGCGGAGCTCGTCGACGACGGCAAGGAAGTGCTCTTGACGAAGCAGTCCTTCCATAAGGTGCTCGTCCTGGCGGTCCAGCCGGGCACCGTGTTCATGCCGGGTGACGGGGAGACCGAGGCCAGCGGGGCACCGGTCGATGCGCTCATGGTGACGCTCGCGCGGACGACCCCCGACATCGAGGTTCTCGTCTGGGGCAAGGAGTGGGGCACGATCTGGCTCACCCTCGAACCCGACACCGCCGATGAGACTGGTGGACGCGTGGTCACCGGCGAGGTCGTGTTCCAATGACCGCGGTGCTGCTGGTCAGCCGCAGCCACGAGTATGAGGCGCGCTTGCGGGAGGTGCTGGGCGAAGACCTCACGAGCGTGATGGGCGCCTTCCTCACGTTCGGCACGGATGCCGTGATGGAGCATGTGCGGGGGGAGGAAGCGCCGGAGGTCGCATTCCTCGGGCCGTATCTCAGCTACGACAACGCCTCGGAGTTGTCCGCGGGGCTCCGCGACCGGTACCCGGCGGTCTCCATCGTGCTCGTTCACGAGAATTACGCCACGATCGGTGGCTGGGCCTCCGAGCTGGGTGCCGACGCGGTGATCAGCCCGATCGCCGACGACACGGGCGTGCGTGATCTTGTCGCCCGGCTCGCCGAACCGACCGACGGGCATGTCGAGCAGGAGCCCCGCCCCGTGGATGAGGAGCCCGAGCCGACCGAAGAGGAACCCGTCGAGCTCTCGGCCGCGCCGCGGGACGAGACGGTGGGGCCAGAAGCCGTCCAGGGCGGGACCGACGTCGACGACTCGATTCCCGAGCCCCCAGCGCAGGTCATCGCCGTCGTGTCGCCGAAGGGAGGACTCGGAAAGACCACCGTCGCGACGAATCTTGCGATCGGCCTCGCGCGGCTCGCGCCCGACTCGGTCGTGCTCGTCGACGCCGACCTGCAGTTCGGCGATGTCGCCGCTGCACTTGCCCTCGCTCCGACACACACGCTCCCCGACATGGTGACGGGGCTTGCGCCCCGCGACACGATGGTGCTCAAGACGTTCCTCACCTCCCACCCGAGCGGCTTCTACGCGGTGTGCGGCTCCGACTCGCCCGCCGACGGCGACCGCATCACCGGTGAGCAGTTCTCCCATTTGGTCCGTCAGCTCGCGGGCGCCTTCCGGTATGTGGTCGTCGACACCACCCCGGGGCTGGGCGAGCACGCCCTCGCGGCCCTCGATCTGGCAACGGATGCCGTATTCATGTGCAGCCTTCAGGTGCCGAACCTTCGTGCCCTCAGGAAGGAGCTTGCGGTGCTCACGAGCATCGGCGCCGTTCCCTCCTCCTGTCACATCGTGCTCAACCTTGCCGACAAGACGAGCGGGCTGAACCGGCGCGATGCCGAGGCGATCATCGGCGCAGCCGTTGACGTCGTCGTGCCGCGATCCAAGGCGGTGCCGCTGTCCACCAACCGAGGCATCCCCCTCCTGCAGGAGGGATCGCGGGATCCCGCAGCCAGGGCCCTTCGCGAACTCGTGACCCAGATCACCGGTGCGCCGATGTCGCGCGTGGTCAGTCGTACCAGGAAGGCCGTCGCATGAAGCTCACCGACCGCATCGACGCCGCCCAGAGGCCGGCCACCCGCCCGACTGTGACGGCTGCGCCGGTAGCCCCGGCACCGGCCGCGACCCGCACGTCGGCGGACCCGCGCCCCGAGCCCGTCCACCGGGCGATCACGCCGATCGCCCCGATGGCGAAACCACGTGATGCCCTCGCCGACCTCAAGGAGCGTGCCGCACAGCAGCTCTTCGAGCGCATCGGCACGCGCATCAACGACTCGACGCTGACCGAGGAGCAACTCCACACCTACGCGAGAGCCGAACTGCTCCAGATCGTCACCGAGGAGCAGGTCCCGTTGTCCTCCGAAGAGCGCAGGGTCCTCATCAAGGATATCGGCGACGACGTCTTGGGCTTCGGCCCGCTCGAGCTGCTCCTCGACGACCCTGACGTCACCGAGATCATGGTCAACGGCCCGAATCAGATCTATGTCGAACGCGGTGGTCGCCTGACACTCAGCCCGGCGACCTTCACGAGCGAGGCGCAGCTGCGCCGGGTCATCGAGCGCATCGTGTCGAAGGTCGGACGGCGCATCGACGAGTCATCGCCCCTCGTCGACGCGCGGCTATCAGACGGCTCGCGCGTCAACGCCGTAATCCCGCCCCTCGCTGTGAACGGGTCGGCGCTGACGATCCGGAAGTTTGCGCGCGAACCCCTGACCGTAATCGACCTCGTTCAGTTCGGCACCATGAACGTGGACATGGCCGCCCTGCTCGAGGCCTGCGTGCTCGCCCGGCTCAACATCATTGTCTCCGGAGGCACCGGCACGGGAAAGACGACCCTGCTGAACGTGCTCAGCGCCTTCATACCAGAGGACGAGCGGATCGTCACGATCGAGGACGCGGTTGAACTCCAGCTCCAGCAGGACCACGTTGTACGACTCGAATCCCGGCCCGCGAACATCGAGGGAAAGGGCGAGATCAGCATCCGGGACCTCGTGCGCAACTCGCTCCGGATGAGGCCCGATCGCATCGTGATCGGGGAGTGCCGCGGCGGCGAGACCCTCGACATGCTCCAGGCAATGAACACGGGCCACGAGGGGTCGATCTCCACGGTGCACGCCAACTCGCCTCGCGATGCCATCGCGCGGCTCGAGACGCTCGTGCTCATGGCCGGGATGGACCTGCCGCTTCGCGCCGTCCGTGAACAGATCACCTCGGCCATCGACCTCATCGTGCAGATCAGCCGGCTGAAGGACGGAAGCCGTCGCATCACGAACATCACCGAGGTGCAGGGCATGGAGGGTGACGTGGTCACGCTTCAGGACGCCTTCGTGTTCGACTTCGCCGCCGGTGTCGACGATCAGGGGAAGTTCCTCGGCAGCGCCATCGCGACGGGGGTGCGCCCGCGTTTCGCAGACCACTTCCAGGACCTCGGAATCCCGCTTTCGCCCACCATCTTCCAGGCTCCACTGACCACAAGGATCCGGCGATGACCGATATGGTGCTCTACGCCGGACTAGGGCTCTCGTTCATCGCCCTCCTTGTCGTCGTCTTCTTCGTCGTCGCGCCCCCGGCCGTGCGGGTGTCACGCGAGCGCCGGCTGGCTCCCGGCGCCGCCAGCGACTCCACCTTGACCAAGGTGACCGATCGCACCGTCGGCGCGATCGACGGCGTCATGCGCCGACGCGGAACGGCTTTGTTCGGCTCGGCCGAGCTCGAACAGGCGAGCGTGCGGATGACGCCGCCGTCGTTCGTCCTCATGGTCGCCTGCGCCGGCGTCGTGCTCGGCGCCTTCGGGGTCCTGCTCGGCGGGCTCGACGTGCGGACCATCCCCCTCGTCATCGGACTGGCCGCGCTCGCGCCGATCGGCGCGAAGGTGCTGCTGAGCGTGCGAACCGGCAAGCGGCGCGCGCGATTCGCCGAGCAGCTCGACGACTCACTCTCGCTGCTCGCCGGCGCCCTCCGGTCAGGGCACAGCCTGCTGAGGGCGATCGACGCCGTGTCGCAGGAGATCGACGCTCCCACGAGCGAGGAGCTCGCGCGCGTCGTGAACGAGACGAGGATCGGCCGCGACCTCGGCGACGCGCTCGACAACACTGCAGTCCGCATGCGCAGCGACGACTTCCAGTGGGTCGCGCAGGCGATCGCGATCAACCGGGAGGTCGGAGGCAACCTGTCCGATGTCTTCGATCAGGTCGGGAGCACGATTCGCGAACGAAACCAGATCCGACGCCAGGTCAGCGCGCTCAGCGCGGAAGGACGCCTGTCGGCGCTCGTGCTCATCTTCCTTCCCGTCGGCGTGTTCACCTTCCTGCTGATCACCCAACCGGCGTACTTCTCTGGCTTCTTCTCGAACATCCTCGGGGTTTTCGCCCTGATCGCGGCCGTCGTGCTCCTCGCGATCGGATCCCTGTGGCTCATGGTCGTCGTCAAAGTGAAGTTCTAGGGGGTCCCCATGCCATCGCTCCTTGCCATCCTCGCCGCCGTCGCCGTCGCGGGCGGAGTCGGCGCGCTCATCGGCATCCTCGTCTCCGGGGCGGGAAACGTCCTCGCGGCGCCGGATGCCGGGGCGGTCGCTGCTCCGTCGACGTCGACTCGGCCACCGGCGCGAGGCGGCCTCGCCGCCGGCCTGGTCGGGGTCGCCCCGAAGGGCTACCTGCGCATGCTCGAGCATCAAATCGTGCTCGCGGGCCGACCGACCGGCTGGACCGTCGACCGGATGATCATCGCGAAGCCGCTCCTCGTCGCGCTCGCCGCATCGCTTGCGATTGCCTGGATTACCGCGGATCCTGTAACGCTCCGGCTCGGCGTTGGCGGCTTCGTCGTGCTGCTGAGCTTCTTCCTCCCTGACCTCCTGATCTTCAGCCGCGCACAGAAGCGGCAGGAGCAGATGCAGCTCGCGCTCCCCGATACGCTCGACCAGATGACCATCTCGGTCGAGGCCGGGCTCGGGTTCGAGTCCGCGATGGCCAAGGCTGGCACGAACGGAACGGGCCCCCTCGCCGAGGAGCTCATCCGCACGCTCCAGGACATGAGCATCGGGCGCTCCCGCAAGGATGCCTATGAGGCGCTCGGCAGCCGCACATCGTCCGTCGACCTCCGCAGATTCACCCGCTCCGTCATCCAGGCGGACGTGTACGGGATCGCGGTCGCCGATGTCCTGCGCGTGCAGGCGGGGGAGATGCGTCTGAAGCGCCGTCAGCGCGCCGAGGAGAAGGCGATGAAGGTGCCGGTGAAGGTCATCTTCCCGCTCGTCTTCTGCATTCTGCCGGTGCTCTTCATCGTGCTGCTCACTCCAGCTGTCCTGAGCACGATCGCGGCGTTTAGCTAGAGGCTCCAGCCGAGCGCGGCCTCGCCGACGGACGTCGGTCGCCGTGCGGACTGGATGCTGCGCAGCGCGCTCTCGACGAGGACCGCGGGGTGGTCGTCCGTCGCGAGGAGCACTCGTCGTGCCGCCGCCAGGCGCATCGTGCCGCGCGAGGCGCGGTCGGCGACAGCGGGCGACAGCTCGTCGCCGAGCAGCCGGGCTGCGGCGACGGCTGCTACCCACCGCACCGCAGCGCTCTCCCCCAGCGCATCCCACGATTCGAAGGCGCTGACCCTCTGTCGGATCAGCGATTGCCGCGCGCAGCGCGCCACGAGCTCGGACGTCCCCCGACCGGTCGCGATCGAGGCAAGGCTCGGCGACCCGAACGACAGGGCGACGAGGAGGGCCGTGCGGTCCCCGACCGATTCAGGCAGGAGAACCGGCGGCCGGTGCCGGCCGCCGTGGGCCTCCCGCGCTTCGCGCGCGGCGCGCACCGCGTCGATGACGAGCCGAAGCTGTTCCGCGTCGAGTTCCGCCAGCACCGAATCGATGGCCGGCAGCTGGGTGGATACGTGGTGCGAGTTACCCCAGCTGACGAGGACGGCCACCCAGAACATCCGCTCGGAGACGTTGCCGGCGCGTGCGAGCTCCTCGGCCCACCACAGCTCGGAGCCGCGCCACACTCGCGCCGCGAGAGCGCGGTTGCAGAGCGGAAGCCGGGCATCGAGCAACGAATGCGCTTCGACCCTGATCTCGGAGAGCCGTGGGATTCCGCACGTTGCGGCCGCGAGGGCGAAGGTCGCCCACGAGTCACCGAACTCCGCACGGATTGCCTCGACCGCCTCGGCGGCGCGCCCGTAGTCACGCGATACCGCGAGCTGCTCGATGATGCTCACCGTGTCGTCTCCCTCGCCGAGTACCGTGGCGAAGTGCCGAAGGGACCCAGAGGCATGCGAGGAACCCGACGGGCCCCACCGGAGCAGCCCGGCAATCAGGTCGTGCGCGAGCCGCGGGGAATGCGAGAACGCCGTCGTCGTCGTGTCGAGCAGTGCCGCGAGCCGGGCATGCAGGTCGTGCGGCGTGGGGGAGTCGTCGTTGACGACAGCGTCGATCTCCGTGGCAGGGACTCCGAGATGGGCGTCTGCCGCGAAGGCGGCCGACAGCAGTGCGGTCCGGTCGGCGCCGGTGCGCGCGGCCAGCGGCGCCACCAACTCGCCCCACAGGCCCTGGCCGCCGATCGGCGAGAGCAGTCGGGCTATCGCGGGGATCGCGGGGGTGTCGGAGAGCACGTGCTCGCGCAGCAGGAGGTTCCGGAGGATACCGCGGCCGCAGTCCGTCTCTGGTGCGCGATAGCCGATGCCGAGCGCGCCGAGCGCGGCGAGCCGGACCCCGAGCCTGTCATAGAGGGCGCACACCAGGGCGTCGCGCAGTGCTCCGCGGTCCCGGAACACCCGGTCCGCAAGCAGGATCCCGCCGAGCTCACGCCCGCGCGTCGATATCGCGAGATCCCGGGACGCGATGGTTTTTGTGAGGTTCGCGATGAGCGCGGGCAGGGCTCCCGGTTCGTAGAAGCCCGCGAAGAACCTCGCCACGTTCGTCCACTGCGGATTCGCGGCAAGCACAGCGAACCGCGCTGATCGGTCGTCGGTGCCGCGTCGGCCGGCTGACGACACTGGCGCTGACCGGAACAGGTGCCGGGCGCAGAGGAGCTCGCGCACGTAGTGCTCGCGGAAGCCGAAGCGACCATCGAGCCCCTCGACGAGCACGGGAAGACACTCGATTGCGTCGAACAGCGCGGTGGCCAGTTCTCGCGGCTCATCGCGATCGGCGAGGAATGACTGCACGACGAGTACCAGCTCGTTCGCGTCGATCGTGCCGGACGACTGGCCCGATTCCGACTCGCACTGCAGTACCCAGGCGAGGTGGTGAAGGAGTTCCGGAACGAGATGGCGGTGCTCCCGCAGGATGCTCGTGGATCGTGCTTCCGGAACGCCGCCGTCAGCGCCCCGCTCGAAGAAGTCCGCCCGCCGCCCCGGCAGCGTCGAGCCCGAATCGGCCAGGCGCTCTAGTGCGAGGGTGAGGTGGAGCGGCGTCGCAGCGAGACTGCGGAAGTCGGTCAGCTCGAGACCGTCGGCAATGGCCTGCAGGACGCCGGCTTCGTGGTCATACGGGCGGGCGTCGAGCCACCGCTCGACGAGCTCGATGATCGCCTCGGTGGTCAGCGGCGCGAGACGCAGTGCATGCAGGCGCGCGGAATCGGGGAGCGGACCATAGGCCTCCGGCCGCGAGGCCACAATCACCTGGATGTCGGCCCCCAGGGCGCGCAGCTGGGCCAGGTAGTCGAGCGCGGTGCCAGTGACCTGCTCGCGGGTTGCGCGATGCCCGAGCTCGTCGAGGCGATCGATCACGACAAGCACAGGGACGCGCAGCAGGATCGTGCGCACCTCCTCGGGAGTGAGCGGCTCGCCGGGCAGGAATCCGCCAATCAGCGCGCCGAGGAATCGTGCGAATGGTTCCGTGCCCGGTCTCGCCGGCCCCGTGCCGCCCGCGCGCAAGTGATCGGCGTACTCGCGGGCATCGACGCTGATCGGCAGGCGGAATGCAGTTCGAACCTCGCGCGGGCCGGCGGGCTCGAGAGACCGGTCGTCGCCGAGCAGTCGCGCGCGGTGCACCTGGCAGACGTGCTCGGCAACGACCGACTTGCCTGAGCCGGGGTCGCCGACCAGGACCCGCCACGGCGCGTTGCCGGCCGCGTCCGACAGAAGCACTCCCGCGGCACCGAGGCCGGAGTGATCCGGCACATCGACGAAGAAGCCGCTCCGTGCAGCAGCCCTGTCGGATTGCCTCCTGACGAAGGCGGTGAGGGACTGACTCGCGGGCTCGGCGAGCCCATCGAGCATGCCAGCGACGACGGTGCTGACAACACCGGGTTCGAGGATCTCGGGGTGAGCGAGCTTGATAGTCGGCGAACCCCAGTCGATCCGACGATCGAGGTCCTCCCGCCAGAGGCAGCTCGCGGGGATGGGGCAGTTCTCTGCCAGCCACGCGTGAACCGAGCCTGGCCCCTCGAGCGCCTCCGAATCGGGCCTGCTGACGTTGGTCACGACGATGAACCGGCTCGCGCCGCGAACGGCCGCGTGCCGAATGCGGGGCAGCTCCGACGCGAGCGAGGCGAGCAACCACTCAGCGGTGCCGTCGAGCGCCAGCGTCGGCGAGAAGGCGACGTGCGCGCAGGCTCGACCGGCGATCGTCGGGGAACGGTCGAACCCCTGCCGGCCGGTGCCGGTTGCGCCGTGCCCGAGCGTCACGAGTCCTGGGTGATCGGGCTCGAGTACGGCGGAGCACAACACCCGGAAGCGGTCCGCCCCGCACCGCTCATAGTGGAACATCAGGTGGACCTCCGGGTGTCGACGTCAGCCTAGCCGTGAGGGTGAATCGAGTTCTATGGGGTGCGGCCGGGCGCATCACCCCAGTAGGGGGTACGACATCGTGCGGTCTGCCCCGACATGACGCGGCAGGCCCCGCTTGTGTCGATGCGGGCGCGGATCCGATGGCACTAAGTTGAGCAGCTATGAGCCTTCCATTCGCCGTCTCAGAGCCCGTAGCTGCCGCACTCGCCGAGGGACGCCCCGTCGTGGCCCTCGAGTCGACGATCATCTCCCACGGGCTGCCGCGGCCGCGCAACCACGAGGCGGCGCTCGAGTTCGAGCGGATGCTGCTCGAGACGGGCGTCACCCCCGCCACGATCGCCGTGCTCGACGGTGTGCCCCGCATCGGGCTGGATGCCGACGGCGTGCGCCGGATCGCGGAGGACGATCTCGCGAAGGCGAGCGTGCGCGACCTGCCCATCCTCGCCGCGAGGGGGGCATCCGGCGCAACGACGGTCGCGGCCACTGCTCACCTGGCGGCGCTCGCCGGCATTCGGGTCTTCGCGACGGGCGGGCTCGGTGGCGTGCACCGCGGAGCATCCGACACGTTCGACGAATCGGCCGACCTCGGCACGCTTGCCCGCACCCCTGTCACGGTGGTCAGCGCCGGGGTCAAGTCGGTGCTCGACATCGCCGCGACCCTCGAGCGCCTCGAGACCCTCAGTGTGCCCGTTGTGGGCTATCGTACGACGACATTCCCGAGCTTCTGGTTGAGCGAGTCGGCGTACAGTCTCGACTGGTCGGTCGAGGATGCCGGGCAGGTCGCGGCGATCATGCGCAGCCAGGACGCCCTCGGCCACGGGCAGGGCATCGTGGTGGCCAACCCCATCCCGCGCGAGCAGCAGTGGGACCCGGCCGAGCACGACCGGGTGCTCGAACTCGCCTTCGCCGCCGCCGCTGAGGCGGGAGTGAGCGGCAAGGCCGTCACGCCATTCCTGCTCGGGTTCATCGTGGACGCGTCTGGTGGTCGCAGCCTCGAGGTGAACCTCGACCTGGCGCGCAACAATGTGCGCCTGGCGGGTGAGATCGCGATCGCATTCTCCGCCCTCGCGCGCGATGTCCGCGCCTGACCCGGCCGGCGCCGAACAGCGCGCACCGGAACAGCGCGCACCGGAACAGCGCGCCCCGGAACAGCGCGCCCCCGAGCCGCGCGGCCGCATCGTCGTGTTCGGCGATGTGATCGATGACATCGTCGTGGTGCCGCAGGAGCCGGTTCGGCCTGACACCGACACTTCGTCATCGATCCGGCACCGTGCCGGCGGGTCGGCGGCGAACGTCGCGGCCTGGCTCGGGTCGCTCGACGCGCCCGTCGCCCTCGTCGGTATCGTGGGCGCCGACGACGTCGACCGGCACACTGCGGGGCTTGCAGCGTTCGGCGTGCGCCCGCTCATCGACGGGCATCCGGAGCTGCCGACCGGCACGATCGTCGTGATCGTCGACGGGGAACGCCGAACCATGCTGACCGAGCGCGGGGCCAATTCGCGGCTCGACCCGCGCCGTGTCACCGACGAGCTCCTCGACGATGCCGCGGTTCTGCACCTCACCGGCTACAGCATCGTCGACTCCCCTGACCTCAATGCCCTCGCCGACCTCGTGCTCCGTGCCGCCCGGCGTGGGGTGGCCGTCTCGGTCGACCCCGCCTCGGCGGGCTACATCGTTGATTTCGGCGTGCCACGATTCCTCGACGCGATGTCCGGTGCGGCGCTCGTGTTCCCCAATCTCGATGAGGGGCGCGCCCTCACCGGTGAGAGCGACCCGCTCGAGGTCGCCGCGTCCCTCGGCCGGCGATTCCGTGTCGTCGCACTCACGCTCGGCGCAGACGGGGCCATCGTTGTGCAGGACGGTGGCGCTCCGGTCAGCATCCCCGCGGTGCCCTCCCGCATCCTCGACCCCACCGGGGCGGGCGACGCGTTCTGCGCCGGGTTCCTCGCCGCGTGGTCGACGGTGCCGGATGCCGTCGCGGCGGCGAAGGCCGGCGTGCAGGTCGCCGAGCGAGCGGTCACCGCCATCGGCGGGCGCCCGCGCCCCCAGTCGCGCTGAGGGAGAGTCGCCGCGCTCACTACTGCTGCTCGGTGCGCCTGAGCTTCTCGGTGAGTGCCTGCAGCTCGCGCAGCTCCTCGTCGGTGAGCGCCGACCCGACGCGGTCGGCGATCGACTTCATGTGCGTCACCGCGACCCGGCGGAAGAGGTCGAATCCGGTCTGCGTCATCTCGACAATGATCCCGCGCGCATCGCTCGGGTCGCTCGCCTTGGCCACGAGGGCACGTGCGGCGAGCCGGTCGATCAGCCGGCTCACGCTCGGCTGGGTCAGCAGAAGGTATTTGTTGAGCTCCTTGATGCGCAGCTTCCATCCCGGGTGTTGCGAGAGGTTGAACAGCACGTCGTACTCGTTGAGCGACAGCTCGTTCGTCGGAAACTCGGCGTTGAGGTGCCGCATGACCGATACCTGCGCGCGAAACAGCGATTCCCACGCGGATACCGCGACGCGCTTGTCGCTCATGGCCGGCTCGTATTCACGAAACCCACTCTACGGACATCCACGGCGGCTCGACGAGGGGGTCGCATGATGCCGATTTCGGGGAATTGCCCGCTGAGGGGCCGTTAAACAGGATTGAGGGTCGGTCTCAGAGGCGAGAAACCGACCCTCTCCCTTGCACCAAGAGTGTCCTGCAATCACATTCCGCTTCAGTTGCCACAGCAAACAACTTCCGCTCTATGAATGTATAACAG
>Ga0136639_10000324_pt1 | contig 15444 bp, 13 predicted proteins | sample AntDrymUQ8592106_2_FD_113739 | JGI IMG/M metagenome (GOLD analysis project Ga0136639, IMG submission 113739) | Polar desert sand microbial communities from Dry Valleys, Antarctica - metaG UQ859 (21.06) | ecosystem: Environmental > Terrestrial > Soil > Desert | place: Antarctica: Dry Valley...
CGCGGCGGCCTCAGCGGCCGACATGGATTCCTTGAACGAGTCGGGAGCCAGAACGAACTTCATGTTGTTGATCCTCCCCGTCTCGGGTACCGAAGGCAACCGCACCACGGCGGGCGGAGCATCCGTTACCCGCACGTAGGCTCGAGGGCATGCGATTCGGACTCTTCATACCTCAGGGCTGGCGTCACGACCTGGTCGACATCGACCCTGCCGAGCAGTGGGCGACCATGAGCGGCCTCGCCGCGCACGCCGACGCCGGCGAGTGGGAGACGATCTGGGTGTACGACCACTTCCACACGGTGCCGGTGCCGAGCGAGGAGGCCACCCACGAGGCCTGGACGCTGATGAGCGCGTTCGCCGCCACCACGGAGCGGGTGCGCCTCGGCCAGATGTGCACGTGCATCAGCTATCGCAACCCGACCTACCTCGCGAAGGTCGCTGCGACCATCGACATCATCTCCGGCGGACGCGTCGAAATGGGCATCGGCGCCGGCTGGTACGAGCACGAGTGGCGCGCCTACGGCTACGGCTTCCCGCGCGCCGGCGAGCGGCTCGCCCGCCTCGACGAGGGTGTTCAGATCATGCGCCAGGCCTGGACCACGGGACAGGCCACCCTCGACGGGCAGCACTACCAGGTGGACGGCGCCATCGTGCGACCACTCCCGCTGCAGGATGGCGGCATCCCGATCTGGATCGCCGGCGGCGGCGAGAAGGTCACCCTGAAGATCGCCGCAAAGTTCGCGAACTACACGAACTTCGACGGCTCGCCCGAGGGCTTCTCCCACAAGAGCGAACTGCTCGAGGCACACTGCACGGCCCAAGGCACCGACTTCGGCGCGATCACCCGCTCGGCGAACTACAACACCGTGATCGGGGCGACCGAGGCCGAGGTCGCGGAGCGCCTCGACGCCGTTGAGGCTCGGGTCACCCCGTACCTCGGCGAGGCCGGCGCCGAAGCGTTCATGGCCGAGTACCGCAGCGGCACGGCGCAGGGCGTCGGCACGCCCGAACAGGTCGTCGAGCGCCTGAACGGCATGAAGGACCGTGGCCTCGGCTACGCCATCCACTACTTCCCGGAGGCCGCCTACGACCGGTCGGGCCTGGAGCTGTTCGAACGCGAGGTCATGCCCGCGCTGCTCTGACCCTTCCGCCTCGCACGACCTCGCCCCCGAAACACACGAGGATGAACCCATGAACAACACCAGCAGCATCGCCGGCGCCGACAGCAACGGCACGTCTCCGACCGGTGACCCCGGGCATCCGTCACCGACGGCCGACTCGACCGCGAGCCCTGCCCCGACCGGCCCCACCCGCATCACCTGGGAGGAGGGCGGGCAAACCCGGTCAGCGCTCTGGCGCTCGGAGAGCGGCTGGGCACCGCCGAAACGAGTCGTCATTGCCGACGACAGACTGACCGCGGATGCCGCCTACCGGCTCGCGCAGAACGGCACCGGCATGCTCTGGCGCGGCGACTTCCTGGGCGCCCGCCAGCTGCTCACCGCCCTCTCCCGCCGCGTCGACCGCGGTCGACACACGCCCACGACCGACCTGGCCGCGGCCTTCCGGCACTACCGGTCCGAGACGCTGCGCCGCGCCCGGTTGCTGGGACTGTTGCTCGTGCCGCTCGATGCCGACTACACCGTCCCGCTCCGCCGCGCTCCCGAGGTAGGCCAGGCCTGCGCCGAGACCTACGGTCCGGCAACGGAGGCCTCGGTCACCGCCCTGCGCGAGCTCGTCGGCGTCATCGGGGCGCACGAGTGGCGCACGACCGGCGTGGACGTGCCCGCGCTCGGAGCCCGCATCCACCCGCACTACGGGGTGTTCTCGCCCGTGCGCGGCGAATATCTTGACCTGGTTCACACGGCACCGCTGCCGGCGGCGCACACCATCACCGCGTTCGACATCGGCACGGGCACCGGGGTGCTCGCTGCGGTGCTGGCGCGCCGCGGCATCCGTCACGTGGTCGGCACCGACCAGGAGCCGCGGGCGCTGGCCTGCGCGCGGGCGAACATCGAGCGGCTCGGGCTGGCCGGTGCGGTCGAGATCGCCCGGGCCGACCTGTTTCCTGCCGGCCGCGCCGACCTGGTCGTCTGCAACCCGCCGTGGATCCCCGCGCCCGCCGTCACCGCCACCGACTTCGCCGTCTACGACCCGGACAGCCGCATGCTGCGCGGCTTCCTGTCGGGGCTGGCTGACCACCTCGAGGCGGACGGGGAGGGCTGGCTTGTGCTCTCCGACATCGCCGAGCACCTCGGGCTGCGCTCCCGCGGAGAACTCCTCGACCTGATCGAGGACGCGGGCCTGGCGGTCGTCGCCCGTCTGGATACCAAACCCGTGCACGGCCGCGCCACCGACGCGTCCGATCCGCTGCACGCCGCCCGCTCGAAGGAAGTGACGTCACTGTGGAGGCTACGAGCCACCTCGCCGCCCCACCCCACCGACGCCGGGCGGTGAACGGTCACGTTTGAGGGGTTGGCGGCGGCGCCAACCCCTCAAACGTGACCGTTCGTGCCCTCTGTGAGGTTCTGCTTACCGCTCAGGCGCCAACGGGACCAAGGCCAGACGCCGTCCATCTCCACCTCGAGCGAAAAGCTGAGCAGCACCCGGATCACCACGATCGAGCCGAGCACCAGCACGCTCTGCGGGGTCGGATCCACCAGGATCGTGCGGATGATATCGGCGATGATCAGCACTTCGAGTCCCAGCAGGATGGCCCGGCCCAGATTGCGGCGCAGCTGGTCGTAGGCTCCCTGCCGAGTGTCGGCCCGCAGCACCGCCGGCACGGCCGCGATCACGGCGGCTGCCCCGCCGAGCACCATGATGGCGGCGCCCGCCGCTTCGACGATCCGCACGACCACCGAGATCACCTGCTCAAATTCCATCGGCGGTGCTCCTCGCTGTATGGTCGCTGCGACGATAGCGCGGGTCACCCTGCCGGTCGAGCTACCCCCGCTAGCTTCTTCGTCGGCCCACTCGGTGTGAACGGGGAGAGTGCAGGCCTGGCACCCGGGTCGCTCACCACCACGCGAGCAGAGGGTGAGTCTCGGGCACAGTAGGCTAAGCCCGTGGAGATTCTCGACATCGTCATGGTCATCGCTGGCTTGATTCTGTTACTTGCGGGCGGTGAAGCTCTCGTGCGCGGCGCCTCGACGCTCGCTGTCCGCGTGGGCATCTCACCGCTGGTCATCGGCCTCGTGGTCGTCTCGGCGGCGACCTCGGCTCCCGAACTCGCGGTGACGGTTGGCGCGGTCATCGAAGGGGAGCCCGACCTCGCGCTCGGCAACGTTGTCGGCAGCAACATCGTCAACATCCTCTTCATCCTCGGGCTCTCGGCAATCATCAGCCCGCTCGTCATCAAACGGCAGCTCGTTCGATTCGATATTCCGGTAATGCTGGGGCTGACCGTCTTGCTCGTCGTTGTGAGCCTCGATGGCCAAATCGGCGTTCTCGACGGCGTACTGTTGCTCGCCGGTCTTGCCTTCCACACGGTCCTGAGCATCGTCGTGGGTCGACGCGAGGTCCCCGACCCAACCTCACCGCCCGACACGATGCCCCTCAACAGCAAACCTGTTCCCCTCTGGCTCGCGGGACTGCTGCTGGTTGCCGGTGTCGGCCTGCTCGTGCTCGGAGCTCAGTTGCTCGTCACCGGCGCGGTCAGCATCGCGACCGGCCTTGGCGTCAGCAGCCTCATCGTCGGGCTTACCGTCGTCGCGATCGGAACCTCATTGCCCGAGCTCGCGACCTCGATCATCGCGCTGCGCCGTGGGGAGCGTGACATGGCCGTCGGCAACATCGTCGGCAGCAACATCTTCAATATCGGCCTGGTGCTGGGCCTGCCCGCGATCATCTTCGGAGAGGGGATCCCGGTGCCGGCGGCAGCGATCGCCCTCGACTTGCCGCTTATGCTCGCCACCGCCGTCGTCCTGTTGCCGCTGGCTTTCACGGGGTTCCTCATCGCCCGGTGGGAGGGCGCGCTGTTTGTGTCGCTCTACATCGCCTACACCCTGTATCTCGTGCTCGCCTCGACCGAGCATGATGCCGCCGACGGTTTCACCACCGTCATGCTGTGGTTCGTGCTCCCTCTGGTCGCCGTCACCCTCATCGTCGTCACCTCGTACGAGATCGGCATCCTCCGCGGCCGTGACCGTTCCGGTCGAGAGTGACGGTCGAAACGGCCCCTCTCGACCGGAACGGGGATTTTCGGCGGCCAGACGAGGGGAAAACGGCGATTCGTTGCGAGATATGGCAAGAAAACGCTCGTGCCCTCCCGCTACTCTGGACCGTGGCGTCGGTTGAAACCGCACGCACCACCTTCACCACCGCACCCGGCACCATTCGCACCCCCAATACGCACCACCCCGCCGCGACCGCGGCACTCACGAAGAACGGAGGTTCCCATGTCGAATTACATTGCGCACGATGCACTGGTCGGTGAGCCCGAGGTTCTCGAGGATGCCGCCACCACCACCGCCAACCCGGCCACCCACCCGGCCTGGCTCCGCCTCAAGTCTGCCGCCACCGCATTGCAGGCCAGCCAGGCGCAGGACGGCTCGATCCCGGTGGTCGCCGCCCACGCGGATGCCGCTGCACACGTCGACGTGATCACCGCCACCATCGACGAACTCGCCCCGCTGTTCCCGCACGATTCCGCCTACCTCGCCGCCGTCAACCGGGACTTCACCCGGTGGCGCGCCGAGGGCTTCGGGATGCCGGACTTCTACGATTCCCTGATGGCGTTCCAGCCGCAGCAGCACCGGGTCGACAGCATCCGTCACCTGGTCGTGTTCCCGATGTATACGCAGAACGGCAGCGCGAACCGTTTCGTCGAGGCCGTGCTGATCGAGGTCATCTGGCCGGAGTTCATCGACGACCTCGAGCAGGAGTACACGAACGGTCTGTTCGTGCCGATCCGGTTCCTCGACTTCACGCCCGGCTACGACACCAACTCGGCCGTTTTATTTCCCGAGACCGTGGCCATGCGCGAGATTCCCACGTTCACGTGGGGTGCGATCTTCGCCGACCGTGAGGCCGCCCGGTTCCGCCGGGTGGTGCGCGCGGCCGCCGAGATCACGCGGCTCGAGCTGCCTGCCGACGCGGCGGCGCTGCTCGACGACCAGCACCTGACCGAAGAAACCTTCGTCATGTGGGACCTCATCCACGACCGCACGCACATGCGCGGCGACCTTCCGTTCGACCCGTTCATGATCAAGCAGCGGATGCCGTTCTTCCTCTACTCTCTTGAGGAGCTGCGCTGCGACCTGACCGCGTTCCGCGAATCGGTCACGATCGAACGCGACGAGAAGGCCAGCCCCGAGGCACGCAAACACGCGAAACTCGTGCAGTACGCCGTGATCTTCGACCGGATCTTCCGGTTTGCGATCAGCGGCACCCGGGTGCGCAACTACGACGGCCTCGGCGGGCAACTGCTGTTCGCCTGGATGCACCAGCACCACGTGCTCAACTGGACCGACACCCGGCTCACTTTCGACTGGGACGCCGTGCCCGACGTCGTGATCGCCCTCGGCAAGCAGATCGACGACCTGTACTGGGCGTCGATCGACCGGCCGAAGAAGGCCCACTGGCTGGCCGCCTACGACATGATCGCGCAGACGCTCACGCCGAACCCGGCGTCGCAGTGGGCTCGCGGTCTGCCGCTGGACGTGCTCGCCGGCGCTCCGAAGGGCTATACCGACCTCGTGCTGGACGACGAGTTCCCGCTGTCCATGTTCTTCGAGGCGCTCGACAAGAAGATGAAACCCGTGATCGAGTCGACGGCCGGACTCACCGGGCGTGACTGACACGACTGGCGGAGCCACCGCAAGCCGCGCCGTCGCTGGTCGCACCGTGCTCATTGCCGGTGCGACCAGCGCGGCCGGTCGCGCCGTCGCCTCCGCACTGACGGATGCCGGCGCGCGCGTGATCGCGGTCGGCTCCAACCCGGAGCGTCTGCAGGGTCTGCGAACCGAGGTCCCCGGCGTCGAAACGTACGTCTGTGACCTCGGCGACTTCGCACAGGTGACTGCCCTGGCCGAGGTCGTGCACGCCGCGCACGGTTCCATCGACGGCCTGATCCACCTCGTCGGAGGCTGGCGCGGCGGCGGCGGACTGGCCGGCCAGACCGACGAGGATTGGGACTTCCTGCACCGCCACGTCGTCACGACGCTGCGCAACACCACCCGCGCCTTCAACGCAGACCTGCTGGCCTCTCCGGCCGGGCGCCTGGCGATCGTGTCGTCGGTGTCGGTCGACAAACCGGCCCCCGGCGGCGCGAACTATGCCGCCGCGAAGGCCGCCGCCGAAACCTGGACCCGTGCGGTCGGGCAGGGCTTCGCGAAGGCAGGCACGGATGCCGCGGCGGTCGTCTTCGTCGTGCGGGCCCTCGACGGGCTCGAAACCGAGCTCGCGGCCGAGGTTGTGGGCCTGTGGGACGTAACGTCGGCATCCGTCAACAACACCCGCATCGCCCTGGCCCCGCCCGCGAGCCAGGCCGGCTGACCACCGGGCCGGAACGGCGCAGTTCCGGCTCTGCAGCCCCGGCACCGGCTAACCTGTACTCAGAGGTGGCACCATCGACGATGCGGGGGCAGACGTGGACGAGCAGCAGACCGCTTTCGTAGCGACTTTTCGACGGTTCCTGGACGAGCTCGCCGGGCAGGCCGAGGCGTCCGGATCAGGTTGCTCGGGGTCACCGGCGGCCAGCAACGTGAACACTGCTCGTTCCAGGAACTGATCAGCAACCCCTTCCTGCGCTATGCGGAGGGACCGGTCGACTGCATCTCCTCCGCAACCGGGCCCGACACCGAACGCCGGGTGGTCTCGTTCGGGGTGCGCCTGCTCACCGTGGGTGGGCACCGGGTGTCCGTGCTGCAGCGCGGCGCGAAGCCCGAATTCGGCCGCGGCAGCGCCCGGCTCGAAATTCTCGCGGCGGATGGGGCCGGGGCGGCCGCCCTTCTGACCGCGCTGCGTCGCCTGATGCTCGACCGGAGCGTGCTGCGCGGCCAGGTGCTCTCGTTCAGCAACAACGAATTCGGCATGGGTTCGGCGGGGGTCGACTTCCTGCCGCGTCCCGTGGTTCCGGCGCACGAGGTCATCCTCCCGCCCGGCGTGCTCGACGGAATCGTGCGGCACGTGGTCGGGATCGGCACGCACCGCGAGACCCTGCGTGCCGCCGGGCAGCACCTCAAGCGCGGAGTGCTGCTCTATGGACCACCTGGCTCAGGCAAGACCCTGACGGTACGGCACCTGCTCAGTGCGACACCAGGCACAACCGCCGGTCCGCAGCCGCTCCTGTTCGCAATGCTCGATGCGCTCGACGGCCTGGACGGCGACGCCGATGTCGCGTTCGTCCTCACCACGAACCGCGTCGAGGTTCTCGAGCATGCTCTCGCCGACCGGCCCGGTCGGGTGGACCTCGCCGTTGAGATCCCCGTGCCGGACGAATCCTCCCGTCGACGGCTGTTCGAGCTGTATGCCTCCGCCCTGCCGCTGTCTCACCGGGCCGTGACGGCTGCCGCCGCACGCTCCGCCGGCGTCACCGGCGCCTTCGCAAAGGAACTCATGCGACGCACAGTGCTGCTCGCAGCCGAGGAAGCCACCCTGCCCACGGACGCGCACCTCTCCGCCGCGCTGGACATGCTGCTTGACACCCGGGATCAGCTCACTCGGAGGCTCCTCGGCGGAAGATGACCGGCACCCGAACAACCCGCGGCGCGCTAGCGTGGGAATCCAGACTGCGGAGGGGTAGGCATGCTCGAGATTAGGGCCATCAACAAGCGCTATGGCACCCGACAGGTGCTGACCGACGTGAGCTTCGGCGTCGCCAGCGGACGCCTGACCGGCTTCGTCGGCGCGAACGGCGCCGGCAAGACCACCACCATGCGAATCATCCTGGGTGTGCTGTCGGCCGACTCCGGCACGGTTTCGCAAGATGGTGTTCCGCTGACCAGCGACGACCGGCGCCGCTTCGGCTACATGCCGGAGGAGCGCGGCCTCTACCCGAAGATGAAGGTCGGCGAGCACCTCGTCTACCTGGCCCGCCTGCACGGGCTGAGCCCGGCATCCGCCCGCCGCAACACCATCGAACTGCTCGACCGGCTGGCCCTCGGCGAGCGCGCCGGCGACCTGGTGCAGTCCCTCTCGCTCGGCAACCAGCAGCGCGCCCAGATCGCAGCTGCGCTCGTGCACGACCCGGAGTTCCTGGTGCTCGACGAGCCGTTCTCCGGCCTCGACCCGATCGCCGTGGAGGTCGTCATGAGCGTGCTCTCCGGTTATGCCGCCCAGGGCGCTCCGGTGCTGTTCTCCTCGCACCAGCTCGACATCGTCGAGCGCCTCTGCGACGACGTCGTCATCATCGCCGACGGCGAGATCCGGGCGAACGGCCCGCGCGAGCAGCTGCGCGAGCAGCACAGCAGACCCCGGTTCGAGCTCTGCACCGACGCCGACACGGAGTGGATCCGCGCCGTGCCCGGCATCTCCGTGCTTGACCTCTCCGGCGGGGTCGCCGTGTTCGAGGCCGAAACGGATGCCGCCAGTCAGACCGTGCTGCGCCAGGCCCTCGACCGGGCCCCGGTGACGTCGTTCAGCCAGCAACGGCCCAGCCTCGCCACCATCTTCACGGAGGTCGTGCAGTGAGCATCCCCCCACGCGACCGGGCCGCCACCGACCGCGCACCGGTGCGCCCCCGGCACCCAGCCCCGAGCTTCGCCCGGAGCGTGTGGCTCGTCGCCACCCGCGAGATCATGGCGCGGCTGCGCAGCAAGGCCTTCCTGGTCTCCACGGGCATCCTGCTGCTGATCTCGATCGGTTCCGTGGTTGCCGGCAGCATCGCAAGCCAGAACCAGACCCTGCCGAAGGTGGCCGTCGTCGGTACCGCCGCGCAGATCGTCGAGCAGACCCAGTCGTTCCGCATGGTGGAGGCCGACGACGTGGCCGAGGCGGAGGCCCTGGTGCGGGCCGAAACGGTTTCCGCGGCCGTCGTGCCGGGCACGGCAACGGATGCCCCGCTCGGCGTGCGCGTCATCGCCCTCGATTCCCCGCCGGTCGGCGTTCTCGCGGCCCTGAGCATCACCCCCACGGTGAGCCTGCTTGAGCCGTCCACACAGCAGAGCGGTGGCCTGGTCTACCTCGTGTCCCTGGGCTTCGGGCTGGTCTTCTTCATGTCCGCGATCACGTTCGGTTCGACCATCGCGCAGAGTGTCGTGGAGGAAAAGCAGACCCGCGTGGTCGAGATCCTGATGACCACCATCCCGGTCCGCGCCCTCCTCGGCGGCAAGGTTGTGGGCAACAGCATCATGGCTTTCGGGCAGATCGTGGCAATTGGCCTGCTGGTGGCGATCGGCATGGCCACGACCGGTCAGATCGGTCTTCTGGGCACCGTGGGGCCGTCGATCGTCTGGTTCGCCGTGTTCTTCGCATTCGGTTTCATCATGCTCGCGGCCCTGTTTGCCGCGACCGCCTCGATGGTCTCCCGCCAGGAAGACGTGGGCTCGGCCACGTCCCCGGTGCTGTTCCTCGTGATGATCCCCTATTTTCTGGTGATCTTCTTCAACGACAACCCCACCGTGCTCGCGATCATGTCCTACATCCCGTTCTCGGCCCCGGTCGGCATGCCGATGCGTATCTTCCTCGGCGGCATCGCCTGGTGGGAGCCGCTGCTCTCGCTGATGGTCCTGCTCGCCTCGACAGCTGTGGTCATCCTGCTGGGCTCACGCATCTACTCGAACTCCCTGCTTCGCATGGGCGCCCGCGTCACGTTCCGCCAGGCCCTGCGCGGCTGAGGTACTCATCAGGCGGATGCGCGAAGATGGAGAGGTGACTCAACTCCATGACCTTTCTTCTCGCGGGTTCGCCTCCGACAACTACTCGGGGGTACACCCCGAGATTCTCGACGCGATCGTCGCCGCCAACGGCGCACACCAGATCGCCTACGGCGAAGACGTCTACACCGATCGGCTGCAACAGGTGTTCGCCCTGCACTTCGGCGCGGGTGTCGAAGCCTTCCCCGTCTTCAATGGCACCGGCGCGAATGTGATCGGCCTGCAATCGATGTTGCCGCGCTGGGGCGCCGTGATCTGCGCCTCGACCGCTCACATCAACACGGATGAGGCCGGCGCGCCCGAAAAGGTGGCCGGCATCAAGCTCCTCACCGTCGATACCCCCGACGGCAAGCTCACTCCCGCTTTGATCGACCAGCAGGCGTGGGGCTGGGGCGACGAGCACCGCGCGCAGCCGCTCGTCGTCTCGATCACCCAGACCACCGAGCTCGGCACCGCGTACACGGTCGACGAGGTGCGGGCCATCGCCGACCACGCGCACGCCAACGGCATGAAGCTGCACATGGACGGTGCCCGGCTGTCCAACGCCGCCGCGTCCCTGGGGCTGCCCTTCCGCGCCTTCACCCGCGACGCCGGTGTCGACGTGCTGAGCTTCGGCGGCACAAAGAACGGCATGATGTACGGCGAGTGCGTCGTGGTGTTGAACCCGGAGGCATCCGTCGGTCTCATCTACCTGCGCAAACTGAACATGCAATTGGCCTCGAAGATGCGCTTCATTTCGGCACAGTTGATCGCGCTGCTCGGCGGCGACCTCTGGCTGCGGAATGCCGGCCACGCCAACGCCATGGCCGCCCGGCTGCGCACCTCCCTCGAGGCCGGCCTGGCCGCCGGCGACATCACGGGGGTGTCCTTCACCCAGAACACCCAGGCCAACGCGATCTTCGCGACCCTGCCGCCCGGCGTGGCCGACCGCCTGCGCGGACACTTCCGGTTCTACGACTGGAACCCCGCGACCAACGAGGTGCGCTGGATGTGCGGCTTCGACACCGAGGAGGCCGACATCGACGCTTTCGTCGCGGCCCTGATCCGAGAGCTGGCAGCGCGATGAACGTCTTCGAGAACAAACCCTGGCTCGGCTCTTACGCCCCCGGCGTTCCGAACACCATCCAGGAACCGACCGACACGCTCTCGGACATGATCGAGACCTCCGCGCGCCGGTTCGGCCCCAGCGTGGCCCTCGACTTCTTCGGCGCCACCACCACCTACGCCGAGCTCGGCGAGCAGATTTCCCGCGCCGCGAACGGCCTGCTGCGCCTCGGAGTCAAGGCCGGCGACCGGGTGGCGCTCGTGCTGCCGAACTGCCCGCAGCATGTCGTGGCGTTCTACGCTGTGCTGCGCCTGGGCGCGATCGTCGTCGAGCACAATCCGCTCTACACCGAACGCGAGCTCCGGCACCAGTTCGAGGACCACGGCGCCCGCGTCGCCATCGTCTGGGACAAGGTCTACACGACCGTTACCGATTTCCCGGCCGACCTGGGCCTGCGTGCCGTGATCGCCGTCAACCTGACGGAGGCGATGCCTCTCTCCAAGCGGCTCCTGCTCAAGCTGCCGATCCAGAAGGCCCGCGACTCGCGCGACGCCCTGACCTCGGGCCCACTGGGCAAGGATGCCTTCACCTGGGCCGGGATCGTCGGCTCACGCAAACTGCGGGCGAACCATCCGCGCCCGAAGGTCACCGACACGGCCGCGCTCCAGTACACCAGCGGCACCACCGGCACCCCCAAGGGTGCCATTCTCAGCCACTTCAACCTGCGCTCGAACGCCCTGCAGGGCGAGGCCTGGGTGCAGGGGTTGCGTCCCGGCGAGGAGGTCTTCTACGCTGTCCTGCCCATGTTCCACGCCTACGGCCTGACCCTGTGCCTGACCTTCGCGATGGCCACCGGCGCCCGGCTCGTGCTGTTCCCCAAGTTCGACGAGGGTCTGCTGCTCGATGCGGCCAGGCGCACACCACCCACGTTCATGCCGGCCGTCCCGCCGATCTATGACCGGCTCGTGAAGGCCGCGGCGGCAAAGGATGTGAGCCTGCGCAGCATCCGTTTCGCCATCTCGGGCGCAATGAGCCTGCCGGTGTCGATCGTCGAGCGCTGGGAGTCCGCCACCGGCGGGCTCCTGGTCGAGGGCTACGGCATGACCGAGGCCTCCCCCATTGCCGTCGGCAACCCGATGGGCCCGACCCGCCGCCCCGGCACCGTGGGCGTGCCGTTCCCGAGCACCGAGATCCGGGTGGTCGATCCGGATGACCCCACCGCGAACCGCGGAATCGAAGAAGAAGGCGAGCTACTCATCCGTGGCCCCCAGGTCTTCTCCGGTTACTGGGACCAGCCGACCGAGACCGCTAAAACGCTGCTTGACGGCGGCTGGCTGCGCACCGGCGACATCGTGCGGGTGTCGGCGGACGGCTTCGTCACGGTCGTCGACCGCATCAAGGAGCTCATCATCACGGGCGGTTTCAATGTGGCCCCCACCGAGGTCGAGGCGGCCCTTCTGTCGCATCCGGATGTCGCCGACGCCGCCGTAGTCGGGCTGCCGAACGCGAACGGCGGCGAAGACGTCGCCGCCGCGGTCGTGCTGACGCCGGGCGCCACTCTGGACGTGGCAGCCCTGCGCACCTATTGCCGTACCCGGCTCTCCGCCTACAAGGTGCCCCGCACCGTCGTGCAGGTCGACGAGCTCCCGCGGTCACTGATCGGCAAGGTGCTGCGCCGCGAGGTGCGCGCCGGCCTCATTGGGGAGTAGCCGCGGAATAGTCTGCCGCGCACCCCGTTGGAGTGGATGGGTCAGCGTTGCCCCTCCTGCCCGTGCTCGCCGGGCGGTGGAGCCCGCGCGGCTTCGACCCGACGGCCCTCGTCAACGACTGGACTTCTCCCGGCATCTCGATTCCGGCCCGCCATGCCCGATGAGCAACCATAGGGCACAGTATCTGTTCAGCCCCGTCAGGTAGAAAAGAACTCTGACCATCCCTTCTCGGTGCCCGGTTGCGAGACCGGCTCCGACCACGGCGCGGAGACCACAATGACCGAAAGCACCCCCGACCACTTCGACGTGGTTATCATCGGCGCAGGGCCGGCCGGAACGGCCGCCGCGCTCCGAGCCGCAGAGCTGGGTGCCAGGGTTGCCGTAGCGGAGGCAGACCGGCTCGGCGGAACCTGCGTGAACACGGGCTGCGTGCCGACGAGGGTGCTCGCCAAGGCGGCGCGCCTCATGCGGGAGGTGCGCACGGCGAACACCTACGGGATCGAGGTCAGCGACCCGCACATCGACTGGGCTACTACGGTAGCCCGGGTACAGTCGCGAGTGGACCGGGTGCGCTCGATCAAGAGCGAAGCCGACCGATTCGCCGCTGCCGGAATCGAATTAGTGCTGGAAGGTCGAGCTCGATTCGTCGATCCGCACTCCGTGGTGCTGGAGACCGGCCGCATCCTCACCGCCGCCAACTTCCTGGTCTGCGTCGGCGGGCATTCCCGCCGATTGCCCCTGCCGGGAGCGCATTTCGCAACGGTCCCGGAGGACATTCTGAGCCTGCCGGAACTGCCCAGACGGGTCGCCGTGATCGGCGCGGGCAACACGGGCGCGCAATTGGTGACGGTCTTCAGTTCCTTCGGCTCCGAGGTGACCGTGCTCGACATCGCCCCGCGAATTCTGATGGCGTCGGATTCCGACATCGCCGACACGGTGTCCGCGGCGTTCCGCCAGCAGGGGGTAGCCGTGCACACGGGAATCGAGACGGTGTCCGCGATCGAGCAGGATGCCGACGGAACCCTCAACCTGGCCTGGCGTGAGGCAGGGGCAGCGCAATCTGCCGATTTTGACGCCGTCATCATGTCCACGGGCTGGCCGGCGGATGTCGACGACCTCGGGCTCGACAAGGCCGGCATCACCACCGTGCGTTCGGCCATCCCGGTGGACCAGTACTTTCGAAGCATCGTGCCGCACATTTTCGCGGTCGGCGACGCGAACGGACGAGACATGCTCGTGCAGGCCGCCCAGTTCGAGGGTGAGGCCGCGGCCGAAAATGCGGTTCTGGACGCCAACCGCAGAACGCCGCACCACCTGCTTCCGGCCGGTGGCTTCACCGACCCCGACTACGCGGGCGTCGGGTTGACCGAGGTGGAGGCGAGATCTCGCGATCCTCACTGCGTCGTCGCGACGGTGCCCTACGCCGACCTCGACCGCGCCGTGATCGACGGCCGGGAGCCCGGGTTCCTGAAACTGATTGCCGACCGTCGGCGGGAACTGATTCTCGGAGCCCATGCCACCGGGGAAAACGCCGTTGAGGTTATCCAATCCGTGACCACGGCGATGGCCGCCGGAATCGACGTTGCCACCCTGGCAAAAGTGCGCTTCGCCTATCCCACGTACAGCGCGGTCATCGGGCTGACAGCCCGTCGACTGCTACTGGAGGGGCCGAGGACAACCCCGGCAGTAGAGCCGCACCCGGTGATCGAGCGTGTCGAGATCCCCGCCCCAACACGCTCGATCACCGGTCGGAGCTCAGCCGTCACTCCGGGCGGAGGAGCACCTTGATCGCACGACGCTCATCCATCGCCGCGTAGGCCTCGGCAACCTCGGTCAGCGGCAGCTGCAGGTCGAACACGCGGCCGGGGTTGATGGCGCCCGAGAGCACCTCCGGCAGCAGCTCTTCGACGTACCCGCGAACGGATGCGACGCCGCCGTTCAGACCCACGTTCCGCCCGAATAGCGGGCGAACCTCGATCGGGCCGCCGGTGGGCACGCCCACGTAGCCGACCATTCCGCCGGGACGCGCCGACGCGATGGCCTGCTCCATCGATTCCTTGGTGCCGACGCACTCGAGCACGCAGTCCGCGCCGATGCCGTCGAAGAGCTCACGGATGCGGGCCACGCCGGCTTCACCGCGCTCCTCGACGATGTCGGTCGCGCCGAACTCGCGGGCCACGAGCTGCCGTTCGGGGTGGCGCGACATGGCGACGATCCGGGATGCCCCGAGACGCTTGGCGGCGATGATGGCGCACAGGCCGACCGCGCCGTCGCCGACGACGACGACGGTGCTGCCCGCAGTCACGCCGGCGGAGACCGCGGCGTGGTGCCCGGTGCCCATGACGTCGGCCAGGGTCAGGAGACCGGGAATCTGGTCGTCGGTGGGCAGAGTCGGCGTGGCCACGAGCGACCCGTCGGCGTGCGGCACGCGCACCTTCTCACCCTGGGCACCGTCGGCGAAGCCGCCGAGCTGGTCGTCCGAGCCCCACCACCCGCCGTGCAAGCAGGAGGTGCTGGTGCCGTTCTGGCAGTTGATGCAGGTGTTATCACAGTCGTAGAACGGCGCGATGACGAAGTCGCCGACCTTGACCCGGCTGACGTCGGCACCGATTTCCTCGACGATGCCGACAAACTCGTGGCCGATTCGCTTCGGCTCCTCGGTGGGCTGGATGCCGCGGTAGGGCCAGAGGTCTGAGCCACAGACGCAGGCTGCGACGACGCGCACAATGGCGTCACCGCCGGTGGAGAGAATCGGATCGGTTACTTCTTCGAGGCGGATGTCCCGCTCCCCGTAAATCACTGTTGCACGCATGTTCCGAGCCTAAGTCAGCACCCTGACCATCACCGGGCACGGGGACCCGTTCCACCGTATTCC
>Ga0136639_10000325_pt1 | contig 15419 bp, 13 predicted proteins | sample AntDrymUQ8592106_2_FD_113739 | JGI IMG/M metagenome (GOLD analysis project Ga0136639, IMG submission 113739) | Polar desert sand microbial communities from Dry Valleys, Antarctica - metaG UQ859 (21.06) | ecosystem: Environmental > Terrestrial > Soil > Desert | place: Antarctica: Dry Valley...
GCAGGTCGGCCCCATGGCCGAGGCGATGGGCGACGACACCGTGCTGGTCGTGGCCTCCGCCCCGTCCTACGCCCACGGCGTCGTCGACCCGATCGCCTGGCTCGGGGCCGCAGCGTCCGCCAAGGGCGTGCCGCTGCACGTCGACGCCTGCATCGGCGGCTGGATCCTCGCCTATGCCGACCGGATCGGGCGGGTGAAGCCGGCGTGGACCTTCGCCGTCCCGGGCGTCACGTCGATCTCGGTCGACCTCCACAAGTACGGCTACGCCCCCAAGGGCACCTCGATCCTCCTGCACCGCACGTCCGCCGACCGACGACCGACGTACTTCGCCTCTGCGGCCTGGCCGGGCTACACGATGGTCAACACCACGATGCAGTCGACCAAGCCTGGCGGTCCGCTGGCCGGGGCCTGGGTGACGGTGCAGACGATCGGGCACGACGGCTACGCCGAGCTGGCGCGCGCGTGCCTCGATGCGGTCGACCTGGTGGTCGCGGGCATCGAGAAGATCGAGGGGCTGGAGCTGGTCGTCCGCCCCGACTCGACCCTGGTCGCCCTGACTTGCGACGCCAGCGCCGACGTGTTCACGATCGCCGACGAGATGCTGGAGCGCGGGTGGTACGTCCAGCCGCAGCTGTCCTGGGAGGGCCACCCACCCACGCTGCACCTGTCGGTCTCGGCCGCGACCCTGCCGCTGGTTAACGAGTGCGTCGAGGTGCTGGCAGCCTCGCTGAAGGCCGCCCGGGCACTCGGCCCACTCGAGGTCGACCCGGCAGTGCTGGGCATCCTCGCCGGACTGGTGCCGGAGCGGCTGAGCGACGCTGACTTCGACGCGCTCCTGATCGCCGCAGGGCTGGCCTCCGAGGGCGGTGCACCCACGTTGCCAAAGCGGATGGCCGGGATCAACGTGCTGCTCGACGCCGCTCCTCCGGCGCTGCGCGAGGCGCTGCTCGTGGCCTACCTGGACCGTCTGTTCCGGCCAGTGCGGGCCTGATCAGCATCACCCCACGAGGTCGGCGTACTCGGGGTGCTTCTCGATGTAGGACTTCACGTAGGAGCACGTGGGGGTGACGGTGAGGCCGCGCCCGCGGGCGTCATCGAGGGCGTGGCTGACGAGCGTGCCGGCGATGCCCTGACCGGCGAACTCGTCGCCCACGACCGTGTGCGTGAAGTCGATGCCGCCGTCGGTGAGCTCGTAGTCCAGGGAGCCGGCGTCGGCGCCGTCGGAGGTGATCTCGTAGCGGTGCTTCTCGGCGTTGTCGGTGACGTGGATATCGCTCATGGCGTCACGGTACCCACGTCAACGCGCAGCGAACTCCTGGACCGAGGCCAGCGTGTAGCTGCCGGCACCGGTGCCGAGGCCCTGCGCGACCTGGGCCGCGGTGGCGCAGCCGAGCTCGGCAGCGCTGCGGTGGTCGAGGCCGAGGGAGAGGCCGCGCAGGAAGCCGGCGGAGAACGCGTCGCCGCAGCCGGTGGTGTCGACGACGTCGATCGCGTACGCCGGAACCTCGAGCACGTCGTCGGCCGTCACCACGAGTGCACCCTTCGCGCCCTGCGTCACGGCCACGCAGCCGGCACCAGCCGCCACGAGGGCTCGAGCAGCCTCGGCCAGCGTCGCGGCTCCGGTGAAGCCCAGGACCTGCTCGTCGTTGGGCAACAGGTAGTCGGTGTGCGGCAGTGCGTCGGCGATCCAGGCGAGCATGTCGGGGTCGCCCGGGGCGAGGATGTCGAGCGAGGTCGTCGCGCCGATGGAGCGGGCGTGCGCGAGCAGCTGTCCGGCCGCTTCGCCGCCGAGGAACTCCGGGCCTCCCAGGTGCAGGTGGGTGATCCCGTCCAGGGTGGCCAGGTCGAGGTCCTCGAGGGTGAAGGCACCGTTGGCGCCGATGCAGTGCCAGGCCGGTCGGTCGCCGTTCGGTCGCACGGGGATCACCGAGGCCGAGGTCTGGTGCTCGTCCTTGCGCACCAGGCCTGCGGTGTCGACGCCCTCACGACCGAGGAGTGCGAGCAGGGTGTCGGCGATGGGGTCGGTGCCGACGGCGCCGAAGCTCATGACCTCGGCGCCCAGCCGGGAGAGGACCACGGCCGTGCCGCCGGCCGTGCCGGCCGGGGAGAAGCGGATCGTCTCCACCAGCTGGCCGTCGGAGCCGGCCGGGATCGACTCGATCCCGATGACGTGGGTGTCGAGGACGTGGACGCCGACGGTGGCGATCTTCATCGGGCTCATGTGGGCTCTCCTGGGGGGTCGGGAAGCGGGTGGGTGGTGCCGTAGCCGCGCGTGATCGCAGCGGTGATGACGTCGAGCTGCTGGTCCTCGGTGAGCACCCGAGGGGTGCCGAGCGCACTGGCGCGGCAGTGCAGGGTCGCGAGCCACTCGAGCAGGAGCGCGTGCTCGACGGCCTGGTGCAGCGAGGTGCCGACCGCGACGGAGCCGTGGTTGGCCATCAGCGCGGCCCGGCGTCCGACGAGGGCGTCGTGCACGTGGCCCGCGAGCTCGACGCTGCCGAAGGTGGCGTAGGGCGCCACGCGGATCGTGCCACCGAGCGTGAGCTGCTGGTAGTGCAGGACCGGCAGCTCGTCGAGGACGCACGCGATCGCGGTGGAGTAGGGCGCATGGGTGTGGACGAGGGCCGCGACGCCCGGGTCGGCTGCGTAGACGCCGAGGTGCAGGTCGAGCTCGGACGTGGGGCGCAGCCCACCCTCGAGGACCTCGCCCCCGAGGGACACGAGGGTCACGTCGTCGGGCGCACAGTCGCCGAGGACGACCCCGGTCGCCGTGACCGCGACCCGGTCGCCCTCGCGGAGGCTGACGTTGCCGGCGGTGCCGACCAGGAGACCAGCGGCCGCCAGACGTCGGGCGGCCGCGGCCACCTCGGCGCGGAGCTCAGTGCTCACGAGTCCGCTCCCACCGCGGTGCCGGGCGCGGTGCCGGACGTGTGCCGGACGTGTGCCGGGCGAGGTAGGCCGCCACCATCGTGATGCCCTCCTCGATCAGCTCGACGTCACCGTCATCGTCGTGCTCGAAGGCGAGCTGGAAGACGCGGTCGCCGATCTCGACGGCGAGCATCGCCACCGTCGGCGAGAGCGTGGGGAGCGCGAGCCCCTGCTCGATCGCGACGTCACGCAGCATCTGCGCGACCCGTGCGTTGTGCTCGCGGCCGAACTGGTGGACCGCGAGGTTGGTGCGCCCGCGCAGGTAGATCTCCACGAAGGCGCGGCGCCGGTGGTAGACCGTCACGAAAGCGCCCATCGTGGTGCGCACCAGCGCGTCGAGCGTCAGCACCGGCACGGCGGCGAGGTCCGCCACGACCTGCGCGTCCATCTCGGCCATGTCACGCCCGGCGATCGCGAGGAGGACGTCCTCCTTGGCCGCGAAGTACTGGTAGAGCGAAGCCACCGGCACGTCCGCGGCCTCGGCGATGTCGCGCGTCGTCAGCGCCTCGACCCCGCGTTCGACGACCAGGCCGGCGGCCGCGTCGAGCAGGTGCTCGACCCTGCGCCGACTGCGGGCCTGGGTCGGAACCCGACGGCGCCCCGTGGACTCGCGCGTGACCGGATCGGTGGCCGGGTCGTTGGTCGAGGCAGTGACGGTGGCCTCAGCGCGTGGAGCGGACATGCTCCGGAGTGTAGGCTGCAAAACCGAAACATGACACATGTTCATGTTTAGCCCGGAACAACGCCGAGGAGACCCATGACCAACCTCTCGCTCACCCGCCGAGGCGTGCTCGGGGGCACTGCGCTGGCCAGCACGGCATGGGGCACCGGCGCCTTCGCCGGCCTCATCCCCACGTCGTACGGCGCCGAGACGGCCGCCGCACCCGGGCTGCAGGGCTCGCTCCCCCGGTCGGTGGACGTCGTCGTGGTCGGTGGCGGGATCGCCGGGCTGGTCGCGGCCCGCAAGGTCGCCCGCGGCGGGAAGTCGGTGCTCCTGGTCGAGGCCCGCGACCGCGTCGGTGGCCGCGTGCTCAACCACACCCTCGAAACGGGCGAGACCATCGAGTCGGGCGGCGCCTTCATCGGTCCCACCCAGGACCACATCGCGGCGCTGGCCCGCGAGCTCAAGGTGCCGACGTTCCTGGAGTACAACAAGGGCAGCAGCGTCTACATCTCCTCGACGACCGGCCGCCAGGAGTACACCGGCACCGTTCCCCCGGACCCGACGATCCTGGCCGACGCCGGGATCCTGCTGCAGCTGATCGACGGCTACGCCTCCGAGATCCCGGTCGACGCGCCGTGGAGCCACCCGCGCGCAGCCGAGTGGGACGCGATGAGCCTGGGCGAGTTCATCCGCCGCAACAGCATCAACTCTGCCGGCATCGGCAACCTGATCCGCAGCTGGACCCAGCCGGGCTTCGGCGCCGACCCCGACGAGCTCTCCTTCCTCTTCACGCTCTGGTACGTCGCGTGCTCGGGCAACGAGCGCAACGTCGGGACCTTCTCCCGCAACTCCGACACCGCCAACGGCGCCCAGGAGCGACGCTTCGTCGGTGGCTCCCAGCTGGTGCCGCTGCGGCTGGCGCAGAAGCTGGGCGACATCGTCGCGCTGGCAGCGCCGGTGACCAAGATCGAGCAGCGTGACCACCACGTCGTCGTGCACACCGGCCGTGGCACGGTCACGGCCAAGCGGGTCGTCGTGGCCGCTCCCCCGCCGCTGGTGCTCGACATCGACTGGTTCCCCCGCCTCCCGACCCGGCGGCTGCAGCTCCTGCGACACATGGACATGGGCCAGCTGATGAAGTGCGACGCCGTCTACCGCACCCCCTTCTGGCGCACTGCGGGCCTCAACGGCTTCGGGATCAACGACTCCGGCGCCGCGCGCGCGGTCTTCGACAACACCCCACCCTCGGGCGGGCCCGGCGTGCTGCTGGCCTTCGTCGGTGGCGCCACCTGGCGCCGCTACGGCGTCATGCCGCGCGCCCAGCGCCGCAAGCACGTCCTGGAGGGCTTCGCCCAGATGTTCGGCCCGCAGGCCCTGCGCCCGATCGACTACGTCGAGCACGACTGGACCAAGGAGCAGTGGACGCGCGGCGGACCGACCGCGATCCACGCCCCGGGCACGCTGGTGGCGTTCGGCCCCTCGATCCGCCAGCCGTTCGGGCGGGTGCACTGGGCCGGCACCGAGACCTCGACCTACTGGTCGGGCTACATGGACGGCGCGGTCCGCTCCGGCAAGCGTGCCGCGACCGAGGTGCTGGAGCGCCTGTGAAGCGACCCCTCTCGCCCGTGCTGACCGGCCTGGTCAGCGGTCTGCTCACCATCGGGCTGCTGGTGGCACCCACGAGCGTCGGCACGGCCGCTGCTGCCCCACCGAAGTGGACGACGAAGGTCTTCGCCTCCGTGCCGGCGCCGGGCTACCCGGCCTACGTCTTCAAGCACCGCAACAGCCGCATCTACGCCGGCACCTACGTCAACAGCTCGAGCCGTCAGCCTTCCAAGATCTTCGAGTGGACGGCGGGCGGGACGCTCCTGCGGTCGTGGGCCGTGCCCCGGCAGCTGCGTGACGGCAACCAGGGCGTCCAGGTCGCCAACCAGACCCGCGACGGCCGGCTCGTCCTGCTCGAGACCTCGCGCTCCGCGGTCCTGACCCTCGACGTCCGGACCGGGAGGTTCCGCCGGATCGCGACGCTGCCCGGCGCAGGCGTCCCGAACTACGCCACCTGGGGTCCAGGCAACGCGCTCTACGTCACCGACTACGCGGCGGGCGTCATCTGGAAGGTCTCGCAGCGCGGCACGGTGACCCGGTGGTTCGCCTCGAGCGACCTCGCCGGCGTGGAGTTCGGCACCACCGGCATCGTCTACCGTCCCCAGAAGCGCGACTTCCTGATCAGCCAGCAGACCTCGCAGACCGCAGGCCTGCCGACCAACGGGCACCTGTTCCGGCTCAGCACCCGCGGCGGACGTGCGGGGACGCTCTCGACGCTGTGGACCTCGCAACCCGGCGAGCTGCCCGACGGCTTCGGCATCGGCCGGTCGGGCCACATCTACATCGCGATGGCTGGTCTCACCGCCCAGCTCGTCGAGCTGTCGGGGTCCGGCCGGGAGCTCGACCGCTTCCCCGACACGCCCTTCACCGGCGAGAACGGGTCGAAGATCCCCTTCGACACCCCGTGCAGCGCGACGTTCAGCGGCACCACCGTGCTGGTCGCCAACCAGTCGGCGGTCCAGGGCGACCCCAGCCACCAGGCGATCTTGGCGGTCGAGGTCGGCGAGCGGGGACGGGCGCCGTACCTCCCGGAAGGGGCGCGCTTCCGCTGAGCCGGTCGCGGCTCGGCACAATGGCCCGATGAGCGCACTCGCCGGCCTGGTCGACCGCGGCCTGATGGCACCCGACTGGGCCGAGGCTCTCGCCCCGGTCGACGACCGGGTGGCGCGGATGGGGCAGTTCCTGCGCTCCGAGATCGCCGCCGGCCACGCCTACCTGCCCGAGGGCAACGCCGTCTTCCGAGCGTTCCGCCACCCGTTGGCCGACGTCCGGGTGCTGGTGGTCGGCCAGGACCCCTACCCCACGCCGGGCCACCCCATCGGCCTCAGCTTCGCCGTCGACGCCCACGTACGGCCGGTGCCGCGCAGCCTGGCCAACATCTATCGCGAGCTGGCCACCGACCTCGGCGTGACCCCGCCCGAGCACGGCGACCTGACCGCATGGACCGAGCAGGGCGTGATGCTGCTCAACCGGGTGCTCACCGTCCGACCGGGCGAGTCCGCCTCCCACCGCGGCCGCGGCTGGGAGGAGATCACCGAGTGCGCGATCCAGGCCCTCGTACGACGGGTGGAGGCCGCCGACGCTCCCCTCGCGGCGATCTTGTGGGGGCGCGACGCCCAGTCCCTCAAGCCGCTCCTCGGCCCCGTCCCCTGGGTCGAGTCGGCCCACCCCTCCCCGCTCTCCGCCAGCCGCGGCTTCTTCGGCTCGCGACCCTTCTCGCGCGTCAACGCGCTGCTCGTCGAGCGCGGCGCCGCCGCCGTGGACTGGTCGTTGCCGGCATCGCCTCGCGAGTAGCCATAAAGTTGAATGTTGAACTACTCTGGATGTCATGACCCGGATGCCCGCGCTCTTCATCGGCCACGGAGCCCCACCGCTCCTCGACGACCCGCTGTGGTCGGGGCAGCTGGGCTCGTGGGCCCGGGACCTGCCGCGACCGAAGGCGATCCTCATCGTCAGCGCCCACTGGGAGTCGGCGCCGATCACGCTCTCGGCGAGCCAAGCCCCTCTGGTCTACGACTTCGATGGCTTCGACGCGAAGTACGTCCAGATGACCTACCAGACCCCCGACACCACCGCGCTCGCCCGACGGATCGCGGCGATGATGCCGGCGAGCGAACCGGTGCACCAGCACCCCACGCGCGGGCTCGACCACGGCGCGTGGGTGCCGCTGAAGATCATGTATCCCGACGCCGACATCCCCGTGCTGCAGATGTCGCTGCCGACCCAGGACCCCGCGCGGCTACTGGCGATGGGCGAGCGGCTGCGGCCACTGCGCGAGGAGGGCGTGCTGATCATCGGCAGCGGCTTCCTCACCCACGGCCTGCCGTTCCTCACCGACTTCCGCATCGACGCGGCCCCGCCCGGCTGGTCGCAGGACTTCGACGCCTGGGCCGGTGACGCCCTCGCCCGCGGCGATGTCGACGCCCTGGCCAACTACGCCGAGCTCGCGCCCGGCATGCCCTACGCCCACCCCACCGTGGAGCACTACACGCCGCTCTTCGTCACCCTCGGCGCCGCGAGCACCCCGGACGAGCCCGGCCTCCAGGTGATCGACGGATTCTGGATGGGGTTGTCCAAGCGCAGCCTGCAGGTCGCCTGACCTCGCCGCCAGATGCTGCGACCAGCAGGACGACCTCAGCGGATGCCGGTCTTCCGCATCATCTTCAGGCCCGAGAGCATCGACTTGACGTAGGCGTTGTAGTCCTGGCCGGGCTGCGCGCCCATGACCTGCTTCTTGAGCACCGCGAGGTTCTGTACGTCGGTGTACTTCAGGAGCCCCTGGTCCCCGTGTCGGGCACCGACGCCGGACTGCTTGACCCCGCCGGACGGCGTGCCCTTGGAGGCGAAGGCCGTGGCGAGGATGTCGTTGACGTTGACGTTGCCCGCCTCGATGCGCGCGGCGATGGCACAGGCGCGGTCCAGGTCGGCGCCCCAGACCGAGGCGTTGAGCCCGTAGTCGGTGTCGTTGGCGAGAGCGATCGCCTCGTCGACCGTGCGGTAGCGGTAGAGCCCCACGACCGGTCCGAAGGTCTCGGTCGCACCGGCCAGCATGTCCTTCGTGACGCCCTCGAGGATGGTCGGCTCGAAGAACGCCGGACCGAGGTCGGGGCGCGCCTTGCCGCCCGTGACGACGATCGCGCCCTTGGCGACCGCGTCCTCGACGTGCGACTGCACGCGCTCCTTGTGGTCGGGCGAGACGAGCGAGCCCATCTCCGGCCCGAAGTCATAGGAGGCCCCTACTGCCAGGCTCTCGGCCGCGCGGACGAACTTCGCCTTGAACTCCTCGTAGCGCGACTCGGGCAGGTAAATCCGCTCGATGTGCATGCAGATCTGACCGGTGTTGCCGAAGACTCCGAAGACCGCGCCCCGGACGGCCTCGTCGATGTTGGCGTCGTCGAGCACGACCATGGGGTTCTTGCCACCGAGCTCGAGGCAGGCCCCGATCAGGTTGCGACCCGCACGCTCGCCGATGACTCGCCCCGTGGCGGTCGAACCGGTGAACATGACGTAGTTGGCGTTGTCGATCAGCGTGGGGCCGACGTCGTTGCCTTCACCGCAGACCACCTGGAAGAGCCCCTTGGGCAGGCCGGCCTCCTCGAGCATCTGGATGCCGAAGAGCGGCGAGAGCGCCGTCTTGTTGTCAGGCTTGAGCACGACGCCGTTGCCGGCGATCAGTGCGGTGATCGCGTCCGACATGCCGGTGGCGAAGGGGAAGTTCCACGGGGCGATGACCCCGACGACCCCCTTGGGCTGGCGGATCTCGGTCGAGGTCGTGAGGAACGGCACAGGTCCGCCGCGCTTGGTCGGCGCGAGCAGCGACGGAGCCCGCTTGATGTAGTGGCTCATCACCATCGGCGGGTCGCAGCTCTCCTCGATCGCCATCCGCCGGTTCTTGCCGGACTCGACCTGGATCAGGTCGGCGGTCTTCTGCGCGTTCTCCAGGAAGATCGCGTGCGCCTTCTTGAAGACCTTGAGCCGCTTGGCCACCGACCACTGCGCCCACTCCCGCTGGGCTGCGCGGGCGGTGACGTAGGCCCGCTCGATGTCGGCCGGGGTGGACTGCGGGAGCTCGATGAGCACCTCGCCGGTGTAGACCTCGGTCAGCTTCCAGGTGCCTCCGCTGGTGGAGGGCACCCGGGCCACGAGCGTGTCGAGGAACGCGTCGGTGATGGAGGCGGGGCGGTGCAGGGTCATGTCTCAGGCCTTCCCGAGCACGAAGTCGGCGCCGCGCTCGCCGATCATGATGGCGGGTGCATTGGTGTTCCCGCCGGTGATCGACGGCATGACCGAGGCGTCGCAGACCCGCAGGCCCTCGATGCCACGGACCTTGAGGTCGGGCGAGACCACGGCAAGCTCGTCGACGCCCATCCGGCAGGTGCCGACACCGTGGTAGACCGAGGTGGCCCGGTTGAGGATCTCGGAGCGCAGCTCGGAGCCCTGGAACTGGGTGCCCGGGTGGGTCTCGCCCTTGATGGAGCCGCCGAAGGCGGCGCCGCCCATGATCTCGCGCACCATCTCCGAGCCCTCACCGAGCACCTCGAGATCGGCGTTGTCGGCGAGGTACTGCGGGTCGATCAGGGGCGTCGCCGTCGGGTCCGCCGACGCCAGCCGCAACGTCCCCCGGCTCTTGGGGTAGATCAGCGTGGTGAGGATGGTCAACGACGTGCGTGGGTCGACGTCGTGGCGGATCGGGGCGTCCTGGTTGGGCGAGACGTAGGCCCAGGGCAACAGGTGCAGCTGGAGGTCGGGCACGTCGGTGGCCTGCGAGGTGCGCACGAAGGCCACCGACTCGAAGACCGAGTTGGCCAGGAACGTCGTGCCGGGGCGTAGGACCTCCTTGGCGATGCCCTTGGCGAAGTACGTCGCGTTGCCGCGGTTCTTCGAGGACGTCGCGTGGAAGGTCAGCGCGTGGAACATGTGGTCGTGCAGGTTGTCGCCCACCGGGAGGTCGGCGACGACCTGGATGCCGTGGTCCTTGAGGTGCTGGGCGTGGCCGATGCCCGAGAGCATCAGGATGTGGGCGGACCCCACGAAGCCGGCCGAGAGGATGACCTCCTTGCCCGCGCGGATCGTGCGGTGGCTGCCGTCCTTGTCGGTGACCTCGACCCCGGTCGCTCGACCCGACTCGATGACGACCTTCGTCACCAGCACCTGGGACTGCAGCTGCAGGGTAGGGACGTCGAGGTTGTGGATGTAGCCGCGCGAGGCGCTGTAGCGCAGGCCGTCGGCAGCGTTCTGCTGCATCCGACTCACGCCCTCCTGCGACTCGCCGTTGTAGTCGTCGAGGACCTTGACGCCCAGCGCGTCGGAGGTGGCCTGGATGAACTGCAGGGCCCCTTCCTGGGGCGCCTTGTTGCGGGTGATCCGGATCGGGCCACCGGAGCCGCGGTAGTCGTCGGCGCCGCCCTCGAAGTCCTCCATGCGGCGGTAGGCGTCATTGACCGAGTCGGCGTCCCAGCCGACATTGCCCGCCGCGGCCCAGGAGTCGAAGTTGGCGCGGTTGCCGCGCACGTAGACCATGCCGTTGATCGAGCTCGACCCGCCGACGACCTTGCCCCGCGGGACCGGCATCTTGCGATCGAGGATGTGCTTCTGCGGGGTGGTGTAGTAACCCCAGTCGACCGTCTTCTTGAGCTGCGGCACCGCGTGCATCGGGCCGATCATGCCGGGCTTCTTGACCAGGAACTGCTCGTCGCTCTTGCCTGCCTCCAGCACGATCACGCTGGCCCCCGACTGGGCGAGGCGGCCGGCGATGGCGGCGCCCGCACTGCCGGACCCGACCACGATGTAGTCGGCCTCGTTCTTGTACGGCGTCTTCTTGGCCATGTGTGCTCAACCTCGCTCGATGTGCTGGTGGTCTGTTCGCCCGCGGCCCCGTCCACGCACCCACGGACATACCGTTGGAATGTGGCGTCGCCCACAGGTGGGCCAACTGTAACGCGTTCTAGTTTTCCCGTACAGGAGATCTCGAGAGGATGATGAGGACCGTGAAGATCCTCTCGATCCAGTCGTCGGTCGCCTACGGCCACGTCGGCAACTCCGCCGCCGTCTTCCCGCTGCAGCGTCTCGGTCACGAGGTGTGGCCGGTCAACACCGTCCACTTCTCCAACCACACCGGGTACGGCGCGTGGCGCGGGCCGTTGCTGGCCCCCGGTGATGTGGCCGACGTGATCGCCGGGATCGGCGATCGGGGCGTGCTCGGGGATGTCGACGCGGTGCTCTCGGGCTATCAGGGCGACCCGGCCGTCGGTGCGGTCATCCTCGACGCCGTCGCGACCGTCAAGGCCGCCAACCCCGACGCGGTCTACTGCTGCGACCCGGTCATGGGCGACGTGGGCCGCGGCATGTTCGTCAAGCCGGGGATCCCGGAGTTCATGCGTGACACGGTCGTGCCCGCGGCCGACATCATCACGCCCAACCACTTCGAGCTCGACTTCCTGGCAGGGACGAGCAGCACCACGCTGGAGCAGGTCCTGGCCGCCGTCGACGCGGTCCGCGAGCGCGGCCCGCGCGACGTGCTGGTCACCAGCGTGCTGCACGCCGACTCCCCCGGAGACACCCTCGACGTCGTCGCTGTCTCCGATGCCGGGGCGTGGACCGTCACGACGCCGCTGCTGCCGCTCACGCCCAACGGCTGCGGCGACGTGACGGCAGCGCTCTACCTCGCCCACCTGCGCAGCACCGGTTCACCGCAGCAGGCACTCGAGCGCACCACCGCCTCGATGTTCGCGATCCTCGAGGCCACGCTCGCCGCAGGGACCCGCGAGATCCAGCTCGTCGCCTCGCAGGAGGCCATCGCCCACCCGACGATGCGCTTCGCGGCTCGCCGGCTGCGCTGAGCGGCACCCGGCCCCGGCGGACCCCCGCCGTGACCCTGAGGGACTAGAGAGGTCAGGACATTCGGCCCATGCTGTCGCACCCCCGGCAGCCGTAGCCTGACGGGATGGATCCGGGGGGAGATCGTGAGCGACGTCGTGCGCCCGCGCACGACGCCCGGCGGCTGCGCGCCCTCGTCGACCACCTGCCTGCGCTGGTCGCCTTCTGGGACCGCGACCAGCGCAACGTGCTGGCCAACCGCGCCTACCGCGAGTGGTTCGGGCGATCGCCCGAGGAGATCGAGGGGACGACCCTGCGCGAGCTCCTGGGCGAGGAGGTCTACGAGCTGAACCTGCCCTTCATCACCGGGGCCCTCGCCGGGCAGCGCCAGGACTTCGACCGCACGCTCGTCGACCACCGCGGCCGAGCGCGGCACAGCCAGGCGTCGTACGTCCCCGAGATCGAGGACGGGGAGGTACAGGGCTTCTTCGTGCTGGTCTCGGACGTGACCGCGAAGGTCGAGGCCGAGCAGAACCTCGACGAGGCGCTCCAGATGGGCCGCCTCGCATCGTGGAGCTGGATGCCGGGTGAGCCGTTCGCCCAGTGGTCCGCCCAGCTGTTCAGGCTCGCGGGCCGCGACCCGGCGGGGGCCGGGCTGACGATCGAGAGCGGCCTGGACCTGGTGCACCCCGAGGACCGCGATGCGTTGCGGGCCTCGCTCGAGGAGACGATCCACCACCCCGCGGACCTCGAGATCCGCTATCGCATCCGGCACAGCGACGGAGAGATCCGCCACCTGCTGAGCCGTCGACGCGTGGAGCGCGGACCCGACGGGGTCGTCCGTCGACTGCGCGGCACGCTGCTCGACGAGACCAGCACCCAGCACGCCCACGCCGAGCTGGCCCGGGTCAACGTCGAGCACCTGCGCGCCAACCGCTTGCTGTCCGACACCATGGGGATGCTCGGGCACGACATCCGCCAGCCGCTCGCCGTCACGCTCGGCTACCTCGAGCACCTACGTGGACACGTCGCCGACAACGCACCCGAGGTCGTGGAGCAACGCCTCGACCGCGTCCACGCCGCGGCCCTCCGGATCCGGCGGCTCCTCGACGACGTGCTGTCGATGGTCACGCTCGACTCGGGACAGCTCGAGGTCGACGAACAAGTGGTGACGGTCGACGAGCTGTTCACTGACGTCGCAGCCGAGCTGGGCGAGTTCGACGCCCCGGCGCTGACCGTGACCGCGGACTCCGAGCAGGGCCTCACGGCGCTCGCCGACCCCTTCCACCTGCGCCAGTCGCTGGTCAACCTGGCGGTCAACGCCCAGCGCTACGGCGAACCGCCCCTCGAGCTCTCCGCACGAAGCGTCGACGGGCAGGTCGAGCTGAGCGTCCAGGACGCCGGTCCGGGCGTGCCCGAGGCACTGCTGCCGCGGCTGTTCACCCGCTTCGCCCGCGGTGAGAACCAGTCGGAGCGCTCGGCAGGCAGCACGGGCCTCGGGCTCTACCTCGTGCGCCAGCTGGTGCAGGCCAATGCCGGCTCCGTGGACTACCGACCCCGCGACCCCACGGGGGCATGCTTCACGATCACCTTGCCCGCGGGACCGGAGCGGTCAGCGGGCCAGTCAGCGGGCCAGGCGCCGCAGTGAGCGCCACAGCTGCAGGTCGGCGTGCCCCTGCAGGAACGAGTGCGCCTCGACGCTGAGCGCGCGCTCCTGGGCGGCCACGTCGGCGTACCTCGCGTGTGCTGCGGCGAACGCCGACTCCACCTCGGGCGTCATCGCCAGGTCGAGCCCGCTCAGCACCCGCCGCAGGCCCCGCGCCCCGGCATCGCCGAAGAACGACGCATACTCCACCACCGCCACCTGCTCCGGACGCTGCCGCGCTGCGCGCCGGATCCGGGCGTTGTGCCGGTTCCAGAACTCCACGGCCTTGCGCGCATCCAGGCTCGCCGGCCAGCCCCGATCCGTCACGGTCGTGGCCCGCCGGTCCCACGACGCGGCCACCTCGGCGACGTCGCGCACGATGCACACGAACCGCGCCGTCGGGTGCAGCTCCGAGAGTGCCTGGATGCGCACCACGGTCAGCTTGTCGCCGACGTAGGACGCCTGGTCGAACTGCGCGTCCATCCGCTCGTAGTGCACCCGCCAGCGCTCCTCCGCGTCCGGCACGATGTTGGTCAGGCCGTCGCTGAAGTCGAAGAACCGCTCGCGCGTGAGGCACGCAGGCGCGAGCTCGACGATCCGGCTGCCCCACAGCGCCTTGTAGCGCTCCTGCCCGATCACGACACGGGGGTGGGAGCTCAGCAGCGAGGCCAGGGTCGTCGTGCCCGAGCGGCCGACCCCGAGCACGAACAAGGGCGTCGGCGTCGTCACGTCTGGATCCTAGGGGTCGCGCTGGAGCCGGTGACAGGAGTCGAACCCGCGACATCCTCTTTACAAGAGAGGCGCTCTACCTACTGAGCTACACCGGCACGGCCGCTGCAGGCGGCGCGGCCACATCGTAGTCGCGCCTGTCGGGGTCGTGTGCCGCGGGCAGCGCCCGCACGCGCTCTGCGGCACACGACCCGACCACCGCGCCCCGCTCACGGACGCTTCGCGCTGGGGGCGCCCTAGCCCGGACGGGGGGTTCGCGAGCCATCACGGCGCGGCCTGGAACACTGCACCGGTGACCACGGGACCGAGCACCACGACCTCCTCCCCGCCGCAGGAGGGTCGGGCCGCACGCGCCCTGGTCCTGGTCGGCATCGTGGTGCTCGCCTTCAACCTGCGACCGGCCGCAGTCAGCATCGGGCCGGTGCTCGAGGAGATCCGCGACGGCCTCGACATGTCGAGCACGGAGGCGGGCGTGCTCACGTCGCTGCCGGTGCTCGCGTTCGCACTCTTCGGCGCCCTGGCCCCCCGCTTCGCCCGTCTCCTGGGCAGCCACCGCCTCACCCTTCTGGCCCTGGTCTGCGTGGTCGTGGGGCTCTTCGGTCGCAGCCAGGTCCACGGAGTCCTCGCCTTCCTCGCCCTCTCGCTGCTGGCCCTCGCCGGCATGGCGACCGCCAACGTGCTGCTCCCGTCGCTGGTCAAGGCCCACTTCCCCGACCGCATCGGGCTGCTCACGGCGCTCTACTCCACGTCCCTGGCCTGCGGGCTGACCCTGGCCTCGGTGGCCACCGTCCCCCTCAGCGATGCGGCCGGGGACTGGCGCGACGGGCTGGCGGCGTGGGCACTCACCGCTGCCGTCGCCGCGCTGCCCTGGATCCTGCTGGTCCGCCACGACCGGCACGGCGACGGTCCGCGCCCGGCGCACGTGCCGATCAGCCTCGCCGCTGTGGCACGCACCCGGCTCGGGATCCAGATGGCGCTCTTCTTCGGGCTGCAGTCGCTGCAGGCCTATGCGATCTTCGGCTGGTTCGCAGC
>Ga0136639_10000326_pt1 | contig 15413 bp, 10 predicted proteins | sample AntDrymUQ8592106_2_FD_113739 | JGI IMG/M metagenome (GOLD analysis project Ga0136639, IMG submission 113739) | Polar desert sand microbial communities from Dry Valleys, Antarctica - metaG UQ859 (21.06) | ecosystem: Environmental > Terrestrial > Soil > Desert | place: Antarctica: Dry Valley...
CCGCAGATCAGGCGGAAGAAGAAGTGGGGTCTGGTGATCGATGTTGACGAACCGGGCGGCCATGCGCGGAGCGTGGCAGATTTCCGGCGAGTTGTCGCGGGTCTAAGTCCGACAGGCTGCTAGGGCCTTCTCACCTTCCTCCGCCGTTCTTTTTGCACAATTTTCCTTCCTGCCGATCCGCAAACCGTTCGCATTTACCGCGCAACCGACACTCGCTGCAATCACTTGCGACGTCCTGCCCGGTCGCCAATCCCTGTCACTAAGCGGCTCCCGCCCCGACGAGACTCCGCACCGACCCCCCCCAAACCGTTTTTCGCGTTTTGCACAATGGAGTTCGCAAATTGAACAGCTCTAAATATTGCAGAAGTTCTAACTTTTTTGCAGGCTCCCAACACTGTCGAGCGGAGATCCGTGCCACAGCCACCAAAATCGCCGCTCGAACCCAACCATCGCACCATGAATCCAGCCATCCACCGTATTAAAAACCGCAAATCCTTGCGCCTTGCTACAATGCTCGGAGTCGCGGCGATTACCACGGGTGCCGCGATCGCTGCAGCCCCGATCACCTCGACCGCGAATTTTTCTGTCACCGCGAACTGGGGATCCCTGCCATGGAATAATGGTGTACCGGGTTCCAACATCGGCGATGTCGCAAATCTAACTAGTGTCAACTCAAACACCCCAGTTACGATCACGGCGCCCATCACTCTGGGTCGGTTGACATTGGTGACAGGTGCTGCACACAACATCACCATTTCGGGCAGTACTGTCACGTTCAACAACAATCAAACGCTGGACAATCCAACAGGAACTGGGATCGCCTCGGTTCTTTTGACTCGTACGGGAACTGCTTCTGACGCGCTCACGCTCAAGTTTGATAGCAATATGGTTCTTGATTCCAGAACCGTAATAACGTTCGGCCGCGTTCAAAGCAATCGCGGTAACTCGATCGGTGGGGTTATAAGCGGGGTCGGTACCCTTGCGATAAATTATGGGATTGCGCCAACCGACGGGCCTGACACAGGGGTTAGTATCAATCTTGCAGCAGGCACTCATGTTCTTGCTCTTGGGACAGCCGGTGCCGGTGTTAATAGTTATACGGGGGGCACAGACTTGCGCGCTGGAAGTGGAGATTTCCTTCGCGTCAGGTTTGCGGCACAAAAAGTGGATTCTTTAGGAACCGGGACAACTGCTGGCCGCCTATTTATGCACCAGGCGGCGCTCGACATGAGCAACTTCAACCAGACGGTTGGTGGTCTGAGCGGTGGAAGCAGTGGTACGACCATTTCGAAGATTAGTTCAGGGAGTTCTACGGTCGGAACGACCACCCTGTCGTTGAACTTTGCTAGCACGGCCAACGGCGGCACTCCTTATACTTTCTCTGGTCTCATCATGGACGGTAACTCCACGGGCATCGTGGGCGCAGTGCGCACCGTTGCATTGACCAAGCAGGGAACGGGCACTCAAATCCTGAGTGCTGCCAACACCTTCTCCGGAGCGACCAGCGTTCAAGCGGGTGTTCTGAAGCACGGAATCAAAGATGCGCTTGGAAGCGGCACCGTGGGGATCACGGGCGGCACGCTAGACCTGGCGACCTTCACCGACAGCGTGGGAGCGATCACCTTCAGCGGCAGCGGCGGCGGCACCCTGAAGATGGTGGCCAACCAGACGGGCACGGCGCAGTTGGTGTCGACCGACGCGGTGAACTTCGGAGCGGGCAATACTATTGACCTCACCGGAATGGCAACGGGTGCCGGCCGCTACAAGCTGGTGAGCGGCACGGGCCGGACCGGCACATTTGGCACGGTGACCGGGCTAAGCAGCAACTACACGCTTGTTTATGGCACCACCAGCCTGGATGCGCAGCACAAAGCAAACCAGACCTTCACCGGATCGGCTGGCACCGGACGGGCATTGGTCAATACAACGGTAGGCTTCAGCGGCACGCTGACCAACACCGCGCCAACCGACAGTGCGAACTTGGCAGTGAGCCTCACTGGCCTGAGCGGTGCGGCATCAAGCGCCGGATCGAGCGTAGCGGCCCAAGGTACCTCCAACATCACCGGCAACATTGCGGTGGGCGGCACGGCGGGCACGGTCAACTGGAGTGTCACCAACACGGACGGTTCGGCAATCACCACGGCGGCGAGCGTTAATGGCTCGTTCACCGCAGTGAACCAGCGGTCGTTTAACACGAGCACGGGGACAATCGCCCTAGGGCGCTTCCTGGCTGGGACCTCTCCAAGCGGATCGGTCGATGTAAGCAGCAGTGGGCTGAACGCGGTGACGGCCAACGCGACGCTGGGGAGTTTCACAGCGACCAACACCAACGGCCTTACCCTTGGGCTGAGCAACGGGTCGGGAATCTTTAATGGCGGCACGGCCGAACAGACGGCGACCTATGCGCTGGGTGGCACAGCAAGCGTGGGGGCGATTTCCGGCAGCTTCAGCTCGCCCGTGACCGCTGAGCTTGGCAGCATCAGCAACGTCGGCGTGAACGTGACGGGTACCGCGGTGGGAGTGCGCACGGTGCTCGGGACGACCACCAATCTGGGAACCTACCACGCCGGTGCGTCGATCAACGTTGCCTCCAACGCGATTGGCTCGAGCTACGGCGGTGGCACGGGAGCATTTGGCGACACGGAAAGCGCCACGGTGGCCGCCATCAACCAGACGGATGCCAATGGCATCAACCTGACCGGCAGCCAAGTGACGATGAACACCAACGGCACCTTCACCCGCAACTTCAGCGGCACGGCGGCCATCGGCACCGGCAGCGGGACGTTCAGCTCGAATGTCGACCGCGAACTGAGCGCCGATAACACGGTGGCGACCAACTACACGGTGGGCGTCTACTCTGGCTTCATGAGATGGTCGGGCGGCAGCGGATCGTACGGGACCTCAGGCAACTGGACCGACTCAGTGGCAGGCGGCGCGCCGGTCGCGGCGGGCCTTGACGGTGGCTTCACCGGAGTGGACACCGCAACGTTCAACGGAGCGGGCGGCACGGTCAGCCTCGATGGTGCCTCGCCTAACCTCAACGCCATCACCTTCGCTACTGGCGACTACACGCTGGCGCAAGGGTCGAACGGCAGCATCACCATGGCCGGTACCACGCCAAGCATCACCTCGACGACCGGGAACAACTTCATCAGCGCTCCGATCACCTTGGCGGCTAACACCAGCGTGACGACCACCGCGGGCACCCTGACGATCGATGGCAACATCGGTGAAACCGGCGGCGCCCGCACCCTGACGAAGCTTGGCAACGGCACTCTGGTCCTCAACGGCAACAACAGCTACACCGGCCCCACCTACGTGAACGCCGGCACGCTTAAGCTCGGTGCCACTGGCTCGCTTTCCTCAGTGGTAACCACCAGCGGCACGGGTTCCTTGAATGTGTCTGACGTGGTTGGTGGCTACACGATTGCTAACAGTGAGATCGTCAACATCGGCTCTGGCACAACTTCAACGGGTGCCTTCAATGTGGATGGCGAGCTGAAGGTCAACGGCACGCTCACCGGCAACCAGCTAATCACCAGCGGCGGGTTGCTGAGCGGCTCGGGCACGATTGATGGCAATGTTTCCTTCGCCGACGGATCGATCCACGGCCCAGGCAACAGCCCGGGGATCCAGACGATCACCGGCGACGTAAACTACGCGGGCACCACCTTCCTGTGGGATCTTGTCAGCTCCTCGGCCACCTCCATCCGCGGCACCGACTATGACGGGGTCGACATCGGCGGCATCTTCACCGGCAATGGCACCGCAGTGTTCACTGTGGTTCTGGCTGGCGCGGAAACCTTCAGCGACTCCTTCTGGACCACCAACCACTCGTGGACCGGAATCTTCACCGCCGACAACTCGATCGACCTCAACTCGATCTTCGACTCCTTCGACTACTTCCAAGGTGCCACGCCAACGCCTTCCGGTCCTGGGATTCTCGGTTCCTTCTCCTTCTCTGGAAATACCCTGAACTACACCATCGCCGGCGACCCGATCCCGGAACCATCCAGCGCCCTCTTCGGCCTGCTCATCGGCGCCGGCCTGCTGCGTCGCCGCCGGGCAGCGTAAGAAGTTTGCTGGGTTTCAGTGTTCAGTTTTCAGAAAGAGAAGACCGGACAAATTCGCAAAGAGGTCGCTTCGGCGGCCTCTTTTGCGTTGGGGAGTCGAAGGTTTGAAAGTCGAAGGTCGATGGGGGCGCGGCGAGCGGTCAAGCAAGTCAGACACCCGTTAACCACAGAGTGCGCGGAATCCACAGAGTGAGAAGGGTTTGGGTAGCTGGCTGATGTCGGCACATTCCGTGTTTTCTGCGCCATCTACGGTTAATCTCCCTCCCTTGGGTTAGCTATCCCAACCCCATTCCGTGTATTCTGCGCACTCTGCGGTTAATCATCTCAAAGAAATCGGTATCACGAGTCATCAGAGATGGGGCGGGGTGCGCAATGGGGCGGGGTGGGCATAGCCCCGCGATCACCGAATGGCACATCCGCGATGGGCGGGGCCAGAGGACGGCCCTACCGGGCTTCGCTGAATGGACAATTCGTTTCGCGTATCAAGCAAGAGATTTTCTCGCCTGAAACGGCGCGAGCTGTTTTTGTGGCAGGGTTAGTTTCGGCTCCCGCAAAACTTTCAATTTTTGTCGATCATCAACTTTAATCGTATTCGTCAACTTTTATTTATTGTCATCATGAATCCAGCCATTGTTCGCCTTCGTTCCAAAAGATTGCTTCGCCTGGCCACAGTTTTAGCTACGGGCGGCATGCTGGTGCCGGCTTCCGCGGTGACCTGGGATGGCCTTGGCGGGGATAGCAACTGGGGCACACCAGGCAACTGGGGCGGCACGGCGCCGACGGCAACGGGCGACACCTTGGTCTTCGCCGGATCGACCCAGCTGACCAACGTGAACAACGTGGTGACCAGCACTGCGGGGATCACCTACAACGCCGGGGCAGGCGCGTTTGTTTCCACCTCCACCGTGGGCACTTTGACGCTTGCCGGCAACGTGACCAACAACAGCGCCAATACACAGACGCTGAACATGGCCACCGCCATCACCGGCAACGCGCGCACGGTTACCGTGGCCGACGCCGCCGGGGTGATGGTCTTCGGCTCCACTGCCGGCACTTACGCTCACACGATCAACACGGCTACCGGGACGACCAACCGCACGGTATTTACCGGTCTTGGCGAGGTTCGTTACCTATCCACCACCGGCTCGCTGCAGATCGGCTCAACCGCAGCGACCGAAGTCCTGATGACCGGCTTGGCCAAGTTCACCGCAAATGTCGGCACCCTCGGTTTCAACAGTGGTACTGCTGCAGCTACAACCACGACGGCAAACCTTGCACCGACCACCTCCATCACGGCTGGGGCATTCAACCTTGGCACGACAAGCGCGACAAGTAATGGCGCAGTCACAACCGTGAATTTGGGGAAAACCACCACCATTGCGGTAGACACCATTACCTTGGTAACCCGCAAAGGGACCGCAACTCTTGGGATGCAGACGGGGCTGGTGGCTCCTACAATCACGATTACCGGAAGGAGTGGTGGAGCATCCACGACGGACATCACTGCCGGTATTCAAGGGGTAGGAAACACAGCAACAGGTAGCACGGGAACCATCGATTTTACCGGGGTGACGTTAACCGCCCAGCTGGGAAATGTCATTCTGGGTTCGACGGGGAGTGCTACGCACACGGGTAGCGGCGGGACGGCACGCGGGAACATGACGATTGATGGAAGTGCCAGCGTCGTATCAATCAACACGCTGCGCCTGGGTCGTGTGTTTGCGACTGACTCGAGCCTTACTTCGACTGCCCGTGGTGATTTCACCCTCAAGAATGGCGCAGTCACCGTGGGAAGCGTGATTGCAGGAGACAAGTCTGGGGGAACCTACGGCGGTGGTGGAACGACCTGGAGTTCTATCGGAAACATCGACGTCTCAGGCGGAAGTTTGACGGTGAACACGCTTTTCCGCATGGGTGACAATACCGCTGCGAGAACAGGAACCCCAGTAGCTACTCTTACCATCACCGGCGGAACGGTGACCTCAAACGTTGCGATGACTACTGTCGACGCGACGGCTACGGTTATTCTCAATGGAGGAACCCTGGACATGAAGGGCAACGCCATCGGGACGGCCGTTCAGCAGATTGGCACCCTTAGCTTCCGCAGCGGAACCTTGCAGAACGTCGGGACCATCAACGGGACGGGCGGACTGACCAAGACCACCGCGGGGACCTTGACCCTGTTGGGAACGATGGCGTACACCGGAGCGACCAACGTGGATGCCGGAACGCTTTTGGTGAACAGCAACAGCACGTTGGCCACGGGGCTGACGTCGGTGAACAACACGGCAATCCTTGGCGGCAACGGCACGATTGGCAGCAGCGTGACGGTTGGCTCCACGGCCTTCCTTGGTGCCAGCGACAACACGGGCACTACCCTTGCCATCCTCGGTGGGCTGGAGATGAACGGGACGATGAATGTCGAGCTCGGCGGGGCCAGCATGACGGACTTGTACAATGTCAGCGGGCTGCTGGCCGTGGGAACGAACGCGACGGTTGACTTCAGCCTCCTCAGCGCGCTTACCGGCAACGCCTATGTGTTTGCCAAGTACGGCACTTGGAACGGCCAGCAGTTTGCCAGTTCAGACGCGCCGGCTGGCTGGACGATCAACTACGCCTTCAACGACGGCACCAGCAGCAACAACTTTGCTCTGGTTGTCATCCCCGAGCCGGGTGCTGTGGCGCTGGGCCTGCTTGGCGGCGCGCTGCTGTTTATCCGGCGCAAGCGGACGGCGTAGAAAATTTGCTAGGTTTCAGTGTCCAGTTTTCAGGCAAGAGAAGACGGACGATTTTTCAATGGGGTCGCTTCGGCGACCCCTTTTTCGTTGGGGATCAGTCGGATCAGTCGGATCAGTCGGATCGGTTGGATCGGTTGGATCGGTTGGTAAGGCGTTGGGCGACGGCGGCGACGTTGGAGGAGCGGTCAAAATGGGTGGCGGCAAACTCGGCGGCAGACAGGCCGCGGGTGTGGCGTTCGGCGGGGTTGCGGGCGGCTTGGAGGGCGGCAATGAGGGCGGCGGGGTCGCCGGCGGGGACGGTCCGGCCGCCGCCGCTCTGGTCGATCCACTGACCGATGCTTGAATCGCTGGAGCCGATGAAGATGGCGGGGCGGGCGGCGGCAAAGATCCCTTGTAGCTTGCTGGGGACCATCGTGCCGGTCCAGGCTGGGTCAAGCGAGGCGAGGTGGATGTCGGCGCTCTGGAGGTGGGCAGCAAGCTCGGAGGCGGGTGCGTAATCGTGAAGCTCGATCCGGCACTGCGGGTGGTCGGCGATGAAGTCCGCAATCTCCGCGCGCCGCTTGCCGCCGCCAAAGAAGACAAAGCGCACCGGCTCGTCCTTGAGCGCCAGGGCGGCGGCAAGGATCTCCCCGAACCGGTGGCCAAGGCCCATGTTGCCGGAGTACATGACGACCAGCTCATCCTCGGCCCAGCCGCGCTTCTGGCGCAGAGATGATGGATCGGACGGATCCGACCGATCGGTCGGATCAGAAGATGCCCAGAGCGGGACCCATGAGATGGATCGTGCGGGAGCATACCGCTCGACCCGCTGCGCCATGTCCGGGCCGAGGGTGAGGATGGCCGCGCAGCGGCGGCCGCCGAAGCCGAGCCGGGTAAGCATGGCCAACGCGCGGTGCAGCAGCCCTCCGTCGCGGATCATCCCGTGGGCAGCCATGACGTCCGGGTAAAGGTCCATCACCCAGTGGGCATGGTCGGCACCCCGCAAGCGCGAAAACACCCGCGCCAGCAGCGACAAATACGGCGGCGTCGTCAACGCCACGATCCGGTCAGGCACCGGCTGCAGCGTCAGCAACCGCCACTTCACCCGCGCGTAAAACGACGCGTAGTCCACCAGCTTCCCCAGAAACGTCCCGCGCCCAAAGCGCGTCGCGCGCAGGCGCAGCACCCGCACTGATTGATGAGATCGGTAGGATCGGTCGGATCCATCCGGTCCATCCGATCCCCCCGCATACCCGCCCGCCGCGCAGATGACGGTGACCTGGTGACCGTCCGCCACCAGCCGCTCAACCACCGCCTCCAACATCATCCCGGTCGGCGCCGCGTCCGGCGGGTAGTATTGGTTGAGAAAGACGAGGTGCATGGGGAAGTTGCTAATTTTTAGTTAGGAGAGGCGATCTTTGAATCGCCCTTCTCCTCTAAAGGTACGAAGGGCAAGGCCCCAAGGAGAGGCGATCTCCGAATCGCCTTCAAGGAAAGGCGATCTCCGAATCGCCCGTCCGTGCGCGGACAATGAAGAGCGGATTTCTCGGCATGGGCATTTCATCGACGGATGATAAAGAGCGGATTCAATGACATTTCATGAACGGGCGAGGAGAGGCGATCTCTCTCGGCATGGGCATTTCACCGACGGATGATAAAGAGCGGATTCGTTCACATTTCATGGCGGGCGATTCGGAGATCGTCGCTCCTTGGGCGATGCGGAGATCGCCTCTCCTTGTGCGCGGACAATGAAGAGCGGATTTCTCGGCATGGGCATTTCATCGACGGATGATAAAGAGCGGATTCAATGACATTTCATGAACGGGCGAGGAGAGGCGATTCGGAGATCGCCTCTCCTTGGGCGATTCGGAGATCGCCGCTCCTTGGGGCGCATGAAAAAGCCCGGCGGGGGCCGGGCTGGGGTGGATTTTTTTGAATCGGTCGGATCGGTCGGATCGGACGGATCCGGTTACTTTGCGAACGCGTTGACTTGGTGGAGGATGAGGTAGATGAGGGCGGCGGTGCGTTCGCGGCGTTGGGTGAAGATCGCGTGGGGAGAGGAAGTGGCGGGGCGGGGTTGGAAGGAGACGACGAACTGGCGGGTCGGCTGAATCTTGGCGAACACGGCGCGGGCGCGCGGGACGTGAAACCACTCGGTGACGAGGACCACATTTTTTGCGCGGAAGCGGTCGAGGATCGGCGCGGTGCGGCTGGCGTTCTCGATGGTGCTGGTGGCGAGTGGCTCGTGGACCAGTAGGGCGGGGGGGACCTGCATTTGCAGGAGCCAGTCGAAGATCACGTGGTTGTCGCCGGTGACGACGATGGGGATGTCGGGAAACTCATAGTGGAGGCGCAGCGCCTCGGTCCAGCGCGTGTCTTCGCCGCCGCCGAGGACGACAATCGCGTCGGGCCGCCATGGGAGCGGCTCGGCCAGCGGGATTGGCCAATTTCCCCAAAGGACCCAGGCGGCGGTGGCGAGCGCTACCAAGCACATGGCAAGCGCGGGTTTCTTGAGATGGCGGCGCACTGCTTGAAACCCCGTCGGGGTGTTTAGGGAGTCGAACGTCGGAAAGTCTGAAAGTCGAATGTCGGAGAGACAGGGAGTCGAAAGGAGTCGAAGGTCGAAGATTGCCAAGGCCACGCCCGAAGGACTGCCTCTTGGCCTCTCATTGGCTTCCCGCAGCAGGCTGCGGGTCAAAAAGCGGCAGCAGGCTGCAGCAGTCCAAGGCTGCGAGACGCAGCGCGCTACCTTCTTCTCGAATCGGAGCTCAGCAATCGGCAATCGATTTCGTTTTAAAGATCGAGAAGATCCCGCAGCGCAACCTTTACCGCCGACATTTGCCTCTCCGGCAGGCAACCAAGCTTGCGGCTCAGTCCGTGGCGATCGAAGCTCGTCAGCCCTTGGACGTTGACTGCCGAAGGCTTTGCCAGCCATTGGGGTTTCCCAAGATCCACCTCGCCACGGTAGCCGCGAATCTGGGATGTCAGAGGAGCGACCACCACCAAGGCTCGCGCGCTATTTTCCCGCGGATACGCGAGGACGAGAACCGGCCGGTTCTTGGCCGTCATTCCAAGGTCGGCAAGCCACACTTCGCCCGCCGACGGTTCAATATTCCCCGAACGCATCATTCCATTCCTTGGCCTGTTGAGTGGGCGAAAGCAGCGGAAGTTCCTGCAGCGAGACATCGAAGGGCAAGCCGCGTCTCAGCTCGATCTGCGCCAGCAGCATGTTCACCGCGTCTCCCGGGCTCAGACCCAAGCGCTTCAATATCAACTCAGCTTCGCGGAAGCGGTCGACCGGAACCCGCGTGCGCAGCAAAAACGTATCAGCCATGTATCAAATGTGCTCGAACATGCTCGAAAGTCAATTCCTGGGGCGGCCTCCTCCTGCGCCCCTGGAACCGCATGGAGAGGCGATCTCCGAATCGCTTCAAGGAGAGGCGATCTCCGAATCGCCCGTCCGTGCGCGGACAATGAAGAGCGGATTTCTCGGCATGGACATTTCATTGACGGATGATAAAGAGCGGATTCATTCACATTTCATGAACGGGCGATTCGGAGATCGCCGCTCCTTGTTTCACGGGAGCTCGCCGGGCTTGAGGTTGACGCGGAGGCGCCAGGCGTCGGGGAAGGTGGGGGAGTGGCGGTCGATGAGGTGGTTGCCGAGGACGAGGACATCCATGTCGGTGCGCAGGAAACAGGAGATGGCTTCGCGCGGGAGGCAGACGACCGGTTCGTTTTCGTTGAGCGAGGTGTTGAGGAGGATGGGCACGCCGGTTTTCTCGAAAAACTTGGATATCAGGGCGTGGTAGCGCGGGTTGGTGCGCTTGGAGACGCTCTGGAGGCGACCGCTGCCATCGACATGGGTGACGGCTGGGATGAGGGCATGTTTTTCCGCGCGGATCGGGAAGACTTTTTCCATGTAGGGGGTCGGCTCATCGATCTCAAACCACGCGCCGACCTCTTCTTCCAAGATGCTTGGGGCGAACGGGCGGAATTTTTCGCGGAACTTGATGCGCAGGTTGATGATGTCGCGCATGTCGGTGCGTCGCGGGTCGGCGATGAGCGACCGGTTGCCCAGCGCGCGGGCGCCAAACTCCATTTTCCCCTGGAACCAGCCGATCACCTTGCCATCGAGAATCTTCTCAACGGTGCGATCGACCAGGGCGTCGTCGCTCTGGAACGATTCGCACGGCAGGCCGGCATCGCGGATGGCGGCGAGGCATTCGTCGTCGGACGATTCGCAACCCCAGTAGGCGTGGTCCTGGATGAACCCGCGCGGCTGGCCGAGGTGCTTGTTCCAGACGTGGAAGGCGGCACCAAACGACGTCCCATTGTCGGCGGCGCCGGCGGGGATGTAGACATTTTCGAAGGGCGTCTGGCGAGTGATTTTCCCGTTGGCCACCGAGTTCATGGCCACCCCGCCGGTCATGCACAGGTTCGCGCATTTTGTCTTGGCGTGCAGGCGGTTGAGCAGGTGGATGACAATCTCCTCGGTGACCACCTGGAGGGATTTTGCCAGGTTGTCGTGGCGGTGGGTCATCGGCTCGCCATTTTTGCGCATCGCCCCGAGCTCCTTCTCCAGCAACGGGCTGTGGAATGGCTCGACGACCGGCGCGCCGTTGTTCCAACTCATCTTGATCCCCTGCTTGTGGTGGGTAAAATAATCCAGGTTGAGCTCAAACGTGTCGCCCTTAGGGAAAATCATTTTCCGGAAAAAATCGGCAAATTCCGGCTCACCGTACGGTGCCAGGCCCATCACCTTGTACTCGTCGCCGTAGTACGGGAACCCGAGGTACATCGTCACCGCGCTGTAGAGAAAACCGATCGAATGCGGGAAAAACACCCGGTCAAATTCCTGCCAGTCGCTGCCTTTCGCCTGAGCGGTCAACGTGCTGGTGAAGTCGCCCATGCCATCGACCGAAAGCACCGAGGATTCCTCAAACGGCGAAATCAAAAACCCCGCCGCCACATGCGTCTGGTGGTGCTCGATGCGATGAAACTTCGCCCGCAACCCGCTGGCCTCCAATCCCACCGCCGCGGCAAATTGTTCCTCCAGCCCGAGCGTTTTCCCCTGTCGCTTCAACCGGTCAACCACCGCGCCAAGCGACGGCCGGTTGCGCAGCACAAACCCGATCCGCTTGAGCATGTTTGCCCGCGGGTCGAACGAGATCGCCACATGGTCAAGCTCCGCCGCCTTCACCCCGCCCGCCTCCAAGCACCAGCGGATCGACTCCGCCGGAAACCCGGCCCAGTGCTTGATCCGATTGAAGCGTTCCTCCTCCACCGCAGCCACGAGCTGCCCGTCAATGACCAGCGCCGCCGAGGCGTCGCCGTGATACGCGTTGATTCCTAGAATGGTTGTAGGCATGAGAGGTGAAGAAATTTGCTAGTGTTCAGTTTTCAGCGCCCGAACCCGCGCGGGTGTGGATGGCGGAGTAACTTCTTACGTCCCTGCGGGACATAAGAACTTAGCCGGGGGTCAGCGTGTACCCACGCGCAGCCCCCGGAATAGGATCCCAAAATTTATTGCGCCCCGGAGGGGCAGGAGAACCGTCCACCAATCCCACGTGCATCCCGATAGGGCGCGTAACGATTCTAGTTAGTAGCGATGATGATGAGTTGAACACCACGAAACCCGAGAAGACCTCAGAACCAGTCCTGCGACGTTTCCTCCGCCCCAACGGGGCACAAGGCCCAGGGCCAGCGCAGCGCAGCCCTGGGAACCTCCACTCCAGGGAAACTCGAGACCCGAAGGGGCGGAACTAGCGCGGTCGCGGTGATCCCTTTGAACGCTCACATCTTTTCACTAGTCCGTCTGCGCAAGCGGCGGTCGAGCAGCTCAAGGGAAAGCAGAAGTTCCGCGTAAGTACGCTGCAAGGCGTAGAAGATTCCTGGCCAGCCATCGAGGATGAGGCGCTTGGCAAACAAGGTGTAGACCAGGGCGGCCGGGGCGGCGGGCCAGATCATGGCGCGCAGGCGGTCGGGCCAGCCGCTGGGGGAATGCTGCGGGCTGCCGAGCTTGTCGGCTTCCAGCGTGGCATATCCGCGCTGTGAATCGAGCCAGCGGGCAAGTGGCTTACGGTCATCGTGGCGCACCGGGCAGCGCAAGGTGGCGATGTCGCCGTTGATCTGGAGGAGCTGAGTGTGCCCATCCTGCACATAGCTACAGGTTTTGGGGTTAAAAAGCAGGACGCGCGGGGGATACAGCGTACCGCGCAAGCACTTTCCAAACGTATGATAGGTAAATCGTGCCTGCCATGCAATCTCCGAGCCGCTATCATTTATTTCTGCAAGTTCGTCGGCGAACGCTTGGTCGATCATATAGTCAGCGTCGAGAGCCAGAACCCATCGTGAGCGCACATGGGAAAGCCCCGTATTCCACTGGTTCATGTGGTTATCGAATTCCCGGTGAATAACCTCAACGTTGGGGAATGTCGCGCAGATGGCCAGAGTTTCGTCCGAGCTGCCGCTGTCCATGACCAGAACCCGCGGCGCCCAACGAAGGCGCTCCAGGCACCGCCCGATGTTGGACTCCTCGTTGTAGGTGAGGATAAGCGGGGTGATATCAGCAGGGTTCATGGTGGGTTGGGGCTTCGGTCGGAAGAGAAGAGCGACCGCATTAGCACGGCTCAGTGGTTTCTACGGAAACTCCCATCACGTAGGCCGATGAAGCTTTTACCGCGGAGACGCAGAGGCCACAGAGATGGCGCAGATGGCGCAGAGGAAACTTTTAGGTTTGGTTCGGAAGTAGCGATCAGATCGGAAGGGCAAACGAACTCAGGATCCGTACAGCCATGCGATTTGCTGCATCCTATGGATCAGTGGTTCCTACCGAGACACCGTCTGATAGAGTTGGCGCAGATTCCTGCCCATGACGGCGGCGGAAAGCTCGGCGGCGGCAAAAACCAAGGCGCTTGCGGCGAGCGCGTCGCGATTTTTCGGTTGGTCCATCAGGGCGGCGAGCGGCGGGGCCACCAGCTCGGCGGCGGGACCCGCGGCGAGCATGGCGGCGCCGTGGCGTGCGGCCAGCGCGCCGACGGCCACCCCGGGGGTGAAGACGCACGCTTTTCCGGCCAGCAGCGCTTCGGCCGCCGCAATGCCGAAATTTTCCGAGTAGGACGGCAGGGTGAAAATCCGCGCGTCGCTGAGGAGCTGGGATTTTTCCTGTCCTTTGACGAGTCCAGGCCAAACGACTGATGAACTCACCCCAAGGTCCTCGGCGAGTTTGCGCAGCGTCAGCTCATACGCCGGATCGCCGCTTCCGGCGATGACCAACTGCCAGTCAGGGTGCGCGGGTTGGATCAATTTCCAAGCCCCCAGAAGCCCCTCAATGTTTTTTTTCGGGTCGATGCGGGAAAGGTAAAGAACTGTCGGCCGCGCGGCGGGGTTCGCCGGCGGCAGCGGGGTGGCTTCCAACCCCAGCGGGATGACCACCGGAGAAAATGCCAGGCCGAGCAACTGCGCCTCATCGCGCTCTTCGGGAAGAGTGAAATGCACCGCCGCGGCATCCCGCAGCAGCGGGCCTTCCACCCAGCGCAGCGACACGCGTTTGAGAAACGCCCGGCGCTGCTTGACCCCGTACTGGTTGAGGACACCCAACGGCCGGATCACATACGGCACACCCGCACGCCGCGCCGCCCGCGCCGCCGCAATGCTCGTGAAGGAAAACATCGCGTGGATGTGCACCACATCAAAGCGACTCACTTCCTTTTTCAGCCAGCGGGCCAACGGCAGCGAGACCTTGTAGAACTCAGTCTGCTTCTGGAAGTAGCGACGAATCACCCCGTTCTCCTCACGCGGGTTGCCGTCGCCCTTGTCGTGGTGCCGGCCCGGGCCGTCGTCATCGGTCGTCACCGTCTCCACCTCCACTCCCTCCGCACTCAATGCCCGCTCCATGATCGGCAACACCACGCTCGGACCACCGTGGACGGCGGCTAGCGAAGGAATAACGTGAAGAATGCGCATGAAGAGTCGATGGCGAGTGAAAAGTGAAAAGTGAAAAGTGCGAAGTGGGAGACCAAGATGATGAAGCGAAAGCAATCAAACCAACTGGGAGTGCGAAGTGGAAAGATCGAGGTACGTGGCGCGGCCGCAGGCCGTGTCCGTGGACTGCTGTAGCTTGCTACCGCTGTAGGCAGTCCAGCTTCAAGGAGCGGCGATCTCCGCATCGCCCGGCCGTGCGTGGACAATGAAGAGCGGATTTCTCGGCATGGGCATTTCATCGACGGATGATAAAGAGCGGATTCAATGACATTTCATGGCGGGCGAGGAGAGGCGATCTCCGAATCGCCTTCAAGGAGAGGCGATCTCCGAATCGCCCGTCCGTGCGCGGACAATGAAGAGCGGATTTTTCGGCATGGGCATTTCATCGACGGATGATAAAGAGCGGATTCATTCACATTTCATGAACGGGCGAGGAGAGGCGATCTCCGAATCGCCTTCAAGGAGAGGCGATCTCCGAATCGCCCGTCCATGCGCGGACAACGAAGAGCGGATTTCTCGGGATGGGCATTTCATCGACGGATGATAAAGAGCGGATTCATTCACATTTCATGAACGGGCGAGGAGAGGCGATCTCCGAATCGCCTTCAAGGAGAGGCGATCTCCGAATCGCCCGTCC
>Ga0136639_10000327_pt1 | contig 15406 bp, 14 predicted proteins | sample AntDrymUQ8592106_2_FD_113739 | JGI IMG/M metagenome (GOLD analysis project Ga0136639, IMG submission 113739) | Polar desert sand microbial communities from Dry Valleys, Antarctica - metaG UQ859 (21.06) | ecosystem: Environmental > Terrestrial > Soil > Desert | place: Antarctica: Dry Valley...
GACGCAGGCGAACAAGCAGGTGGCATCCCCCGAGAGGGTGGAGTTGCCCGACGGCTTCCAGCCGGAAGGGCATCATGATCGCAAGCGGGCCACGGCCTACGCCCGGACCGCGAAGGTTCTGGCGAGCTACCCGCTGGCCGAGGGCAAGGCCTTCGTCAACGACGTCGCGCTCACCCGCGACACCGCGTGATTCACCGACTCGGAGAACACGCAGCAATTCGCGCTTCCTCAGCGCGCAGCGGAATCTATCAAGTCAACTGAGATAGTTGCGATCAGTTCATTTTGGTTCGATCTGGGGCTGGTTGATCCAGGACTGGGTTGGCATGAGTGGCGGGTGAGGTCGGCGACCGGATCGTTCGGGGTGGGCCTGGTAGGCGGCGGTGAGGGTGTTCTGGCGGTCCTGGTCGATCGCCTCGGCGGTGCCGAGTGGACCGAGGCCGGGGTGTGCCAGGCGATGCCGGAGTGGCGGTGGATGTAGTTGTACTCGTGGAAGAAGCCGGCGCAGAACTCGCGGGCGTGTGCGAGTGAGGCGAAGGATCCCGGGAAGTCGGGCAGGTACTTCAGGGTCTTGAACTGTGCCTCGGAGAATGGGTTGTCCCTAGTGCCCGGTGATCTGCCATGTCTGCCTCTCGTGGCTCACAGAAGCGCACGGTCAGGACCTGGTCGGCTGCATCGGCGCCGGTGAAATGGGTGGCCATGCGACCATCCTGCCGCATTGATCAGCCCGGTCCGGAGCGGTCAGGCGGGTCGGAACGAGTCGTGTGCCTCGCGCGCCGCGTGCTTGATCATCACGTGCTGGGTGACGGTGTACTCCAGGACCGCCTCGTGGCTCATGTCCTTGCCGAAGCCGCTGCCCTTGACCCCGCCGTGCGGCGCCTCGGAAGCGATCGGCAGGTGGTCGTTGACCCAGGTGACACCGGCCTGGATCCGGTGCGCCACCCGTAGCGCCTTGCCGACGTCCACGGTCCACACCGACGACGCCAGCCCGTAGACACTGTCGTTGGCGAGCTCGACGGCGTGGTCCTCGGAGTGGAAGGTGCCGAGCACCAGGACCGGTCCGAAGACCTCCTGCTGCACGATCTCGGCGTCCTGCGCGGCACCGCGCAGCAGGGTCGGCGGGTAGTAGCCGCCCGGCCCCTCCGGCACCACCCCGCCGGTGAGCAGCTCGGCGCCGGCTTCGATCGCGCGGGTCACGTAGCCGTGCACCCGGTCGCGGTGCCCGACCGAGACCAGGGGACCGATGTCCGTGGCCGGGTCGCGCGGGTCGCCCCAGGAGACTGCGCCCATCCGCTGCGTCAGTAGCCGCGCCAGCTCGTCAGCCACGCTGCTCTCGACGTAGACGCGGGTGGCGGCGGTGCAGTCCTGCCCGGTGTTGTACGTCGAGGCCAGGGCCAGCGCGCCCGCGGCCCCCTCCAGGTCGGCGTCGGCGAAGACCAGGGCCGGCGCCTTGCCGCCGAGCTCGAGGTGGACCCGCTTGGTGGCCGACGCGGCGGTCTCCATGACCGCCCGCCCGGCGCCCGGTGACCCGGTCACCGAGACCATCGCGACGCGGGGATCGGCGACCAGCGCCTGGCCGACGTCGGCGCCACCCGTGACCACGTTGAGCACACCCGGCGGCAACCCGGCCTCCGCGGCGAGCTCGGCCAGCCGGATCGTCGAGCGCGGGGTCTGGGGGGCTGGCTTGAGGACCATGGTGTTGCCGGCAGCCAGCGCCGGTCCGATCTTCCAGATCGCCATCACGAGGGGGAAGTTCCAGGGGGCGATGCCGGCGACGACACCGAGCGGACGACGGACCAGCATCGAGGTGAAGCCCGCGCTGAGCACGCCTGCGCCGGTGCCCTCCAGCGAGCGTGCGGAGCCGGCGAAGAAGCGCAGGTTGTCGGCCGCGAACGGCAGCTCGCCGTCGCGGAAGACCGGCACCGGCTTGCCGGTCTCGGCCACCTCCATCTCGGTCAGCGCGTCGGCGTCGGCCTCGAGCAGGTCAGCGAGCCTCAACAGCACCCGGGCCCGCTCCCCCGCCGTCCGAGCCGACCAGGCCGGGAAAGCCGCAGCGGCCGCGTCGACAGCAGCCCGCACGTCGTCGACCGAGCTCTGCGTGACGACACAGATCTCGGCGCCGGTCGCCGGGTCGACCAGCGTCGTGGTGCTGCCGTGGCCGGGACGGCTGGTGCCGTCGAGGTGCAGGCCGGGGGTGGTGGTCACAGATCTCTCCTCATGAGTTGAAGCCGACGCCGAAGCGGTCCATCGTGCGCAGCAGCGCACCGCGACGACCGTTGCGGTCCTCGCGAGCGAGCGCGGCCCGGGTGGCCTGGACAGCGGCCCACCGCAGCGGCTCCGGCGGGAAGGGCACCGGACGGCGGCGCACCAGGCTGACCGCGGTCCGCTCGGTATCGCGGCCCGCCAGCAGGTCGAGTGCGACCCGGGCGCCGAAGCGGGACGAGGCCACGCCGAGGCCCGTGTAGCCGACGGCGTAGGCCAACCGACCGGCGTACGCCGTGCCGAAGACGGGCGTGAATCGCGACGTGGTGTCGATGATGCCCGCCCACCGATGGGTCATCCGGACATCGGTGAGCTGCGGGAAGGTCGCGTAGAACTGCTCGGCGAGCAGTCGGTGCGAGGAATCACGCTGCTCGCGCCCGGCCTGGGTGCCGTTGCCGTAGTAGTAGACGGCGTCGTAGCCACCCCACAGGATCCGGTCGTCGGCGGTGCGGCGGTAGTAGTGGAACTGGTTGCCCGCGTCGGTCAGACCCTGATTGTCCGCCCAGCCGATCGCGTCGAGCTGGCCGGTGGTCAGCGGTGCGGTGGCGAGCACGTGGTCCCACACGGGCAGCACGTAGGCGCGGATCCGACGCAGCAGCGGCGGGAACGCGTTGGTCGCGAGCACCACCTGGCGGGCACGGACCATGCCGCCGGCGGTGCGGACCACGATCCGGTCGCCGTCGCGCTCCAGCGACCGCACCGAGGACTCCTCGTGCAGCACCGCCCCCCGTCGTACGGCCGCGTCGCGCAGACCGGTCGTCAGCCCCCACGGGTCAACCAGGCCGCCGCCAGCGGTGCGGACTCCAGCGAGGTACGACGCGGAGTGGACGTCGGCACGCACCTCCTCGGCCGACAGGAACGTCGAGACCTCGCCGTGCTGGAGGTTCAGTTCGTGCGCGGCCCGCAGCGACTCGACCTCGTGGGGCCGGGTCGCGATCGCGGTCTTGCCGCAGAGCCGGAGGTCCGCATCGATCTTCTCGCGATCGACGAACTCGTCGATCTCCGCGACGTTGGTGCGACCGAGGCGGAGCAGCTCGGGCAGCTCGGAGGGCCAGGTGGCGAGACCGTGGGTGAGGCCGTGGGTCAGCGACTCGGCGAGGAACCCGCCGCTGCGGCCGGAGGCCCCGGATGCGACGTGGGAGCCTTCCAGGACGACGACGTCGCGTCCGGGCTCCTCCTCCAGGGCGTGGATGGCAGCCCACAGGCCGGTCAGGCCCGCGCCGACGATCACGAGGTCAGCCGTCCGGACGCCTGCCAGCGGCTCGCTGACCAGGCCGGTGTCACGGCCCTCCCACCAGACAGGCCGCGGTCGGGCATCGCCGAGGAGGTCCCTCATGTGAGTCCCTCCCGCACGACAACGGCGTGGTCCCAGGCCAACCCGACCGCCTTGCCGCGGACGGCCTCGGTCGCTCCGGGCTCGGTGACGAGGAACGGCTTGTCGAGCTGGGGGACCTGGACCGCGACGGTCGACGTGCCGCCCTGGAACTGGGTGTCGACGACGGTGCCGGCGAGCTTGCCCTCACCTGGCCCGACCAGCCTGACGTCCTCGGGCCGGACCATCAGGCGCTCGCCGTCGGCCGGACCGGCGAGCAGGTTGCTGGTGCCGATGAAGTCCGCGACGAACAGGTTGGCGGGGTGACGGTAGAGCTCGAGCGGTGAGGCGACCTGCTGGACCCGGCCCTCGGCGAGGACGGCGATCCGGTCGGCCATCGACATCGCCTCCTCCTGGTCGTGGGTAACCACGACGAAGGTGATGCCGACCTCGTGCTGGAGTCGTTTGAGCTCCAGCTGCATCTCGGCGCGGACCTTGCGGTCAAGGGCTGAGAGCGGCTCGTCGAGCAGCAGCAGCCGGGGCCGCTTCACGATCGCGCGGGCCAGCGCGACCCGCTGCCTCTGACCGCCCGAGAGCTGGGCTGGGCGACGCTCGGCCATGGTCTGGAGGCCGACGGTCTCCAGCACCTCCGCGACCCGTTGCGCGACCTCTGCCTTCGGCAGCCTCTCGCGTTTCAGCCCGTAGGCGATGTTCGACGCGACCGAGAGGTGCGGGAACAGCGCGTAGGACTGGAACATCAGATTCACGGGCCGCTTGTTCGGCGGAAGAGCCAACAGATCGGCGCCGCCGAGCAGGACCGCTCCGTCGTCCGGGTGCTCGAAGCCAGCGATCGAGCGCAGCAGCGTCGTCTTGCCGCAGCCCGACGGGCCGAGCAGGGCGAAGAACTCGTTCTCGGCGATGGTCAGCGACACTGCGTCGAGGGCCCGGACGTTGCCGAACGACCTACTGACCTCGCGCACCTCGAGCAGGGGGGTGGTCATGACTTCTCCTGTCTGCGCATCGCTCGCGCGGCCACCACCACCACGACGACGCTGATGAGGACGAGCACGGTCGCGAGGGCGTTGATCTCGGGCGTGATACCGGTGCGCAACATCGAGTAGACGGTGATCGGAAGGGTCCGCGTGGTCGGGCCGGCGGTGAAGTAGGCGATCACGAACTCGTCGAGCGAGAGCGTGAAGACCAGCAGCGCGCCCGCGACCACCGCAGGAGCGATCGAGGGCAGCGTGACGAGCACGAAGGTCGAGAACGCGCCCGCGCCCAGGTCGCGGGAGGCTTCCTCGAGAGCCGCGTCGGAGCCGGCGAGCCGCGCCCGGACGACCGCGACCACGAAGGCGGTGCCGAAGGCGGCGTGGGCGAGCAGCACGGTCAGCGCACTCTTCGAGATGCCGGCCGCGTAGAAGAAGGCCAGCAGCCCGATCGCCAGCACCAGGTCGGGCAGGATCGCCGGCGCCATCGACGCAGCCTCCAACAGCTTGGACCGGGTGTGCCGGGCCAGGCCGACCGCGAGCAGGGTGCCGAGGACGGTCGCGATCGCCGTCGCCCCGGCCGCGATGCCGAGCGAGGTCACGACCGCCTGGATCAGGTCGCTGTCACGGGCCAGCTCGCCGTACCAGCGGAGGCTGAAGCCGTCCCAGGTGTAGGCCGACCCGCCGCCGTTGAACGACATCGCGACCAGCACCAGGATCGGCAGGTAGAGGAAGAGCGCGCACAGGCCCAGGGGCAGCCACAGCCACCCGAGCCCGGTACGGCGTCCGGCCGCGCGCTCAGCCACGGGCACCGCCCTCGACGCGACGCGTCACCCAGGCCTGGCCCAGGAAGAGCAGCACCAGCAGGACCACGACCATCATCGCGAGCACCGACCCGAAGGGCCAGTCCTGCGCCTTGAGGAACTGGTCGCGGATCAGGTTGCCGACCATCACGGTCTTGCCACCGCCGAGCAGCTCCGGGACCACGAAGTTGCCGAGGCTCGGGACGAACACCAGGATCGATCCCGTGACGACGCCCGGCAGCGTCAACGGCAGCTGGACGCCGAGGAAGGTCCGGATCCGCCCGGCGCCGAGGTCGGTCGAGGCTTCCAGCAGCTCGTCGTCGACCTTCTCGATCGCGGCGTACAGCGGCAGGATCATCAGGGGCAGGTAGGAGTAGACGAGGCCCACGACCACCGCACCGGGCGTGTAGAGCATCGTGAACCTCTCATCGACGATCCCCAGCCCGACCAGCACGTCGTTGAGCACTCCCTGGCTGTTGAGCAGCACGATCCAGGCGTAGACCCGGATCAGGAAGTTGGTCCAGAACGGCACCACGACCAGCACCAGCGCGACCGTCCTCCACCGCGGCGGCAGCTTCGCGATCGCGTACGCCGTGGGGTAGCCGATGAGCAGGGCGATGGCGGTCGCGAGGAACGCCAGCCCGAGCGACTCGCGGAAGACCTCGAGGTAGACCGAGTCGGTGACCCGGGCGAAGTTGTCGAACCCGAGCTCCCACTCGACCCCGCCGAAGCGACCTCGGCGGGCGAACATGTAACCGGTGACCAGACCGACCGGGATCGCCACGAAGACGGCGTAGAAGAGCAGGCCCGGGCCCAGCAGCACGGCGGGCTCGACGCCGCGGCGCAGCCGAGTCGCGAGCCCGCCGTAGGACCTGGTCGACATCAGGAGGCAGTGACCTCGGTGATGATCTGGTTGTAGATCGCGGCCGCTTCGTCTCCGACGTCGGTCATGTTCTCGCCGGACAGCATCTCGTCACGACGGGTGCCCAACGTGTCGTAGGCCTCGGTCAGCTCGGCCGGCACCTCGGCCAGGGCGGCCTTGTTCGGGATGTTGTAGAGAATGTTCTCCTCGACCCAGGCGTGGGTCTTCGCATCGAGGATGGTGTCGATGAAGGCATAGGCCGCCTCCTTGTTCTCGGAGGACTTCAGCACCGCGATCCCGTCGCTCCACAGGTCCGAGCCCTCCTCGGGCACGACGAACTTGATGTTCTCGTCCTCGGCGGTGCCGTAGTTGCACCAGCCGTCCCACGCCTGCGTCATCGTGGCCTCGCCGCTGATCAGCCGCTCGTAGAAGGTCGAGTCGTCGTAGGCCAGCAGGCTCGGCTTCGCGGCCACCATCAGATCCTTGGCCTCGCCGAGCTCACCCTCGTCGGTGGTGTTCACCGAGTAGCCGAGCGCCTTCAGCGCCGGCAGCATCGCCCAGCGCTCGGTGCCCATCATGGTCACCTTGCCCTGGTTGGCTTCGGACGGCTCGAGCAGGTCGTACCAGCTGGTCGGGACCTCGTCGACGAGGTCTGCTCGGTAGCAGATGCCGGTGGTGCCCCAGGTGTAGGGCGCCCAGTAGGGCTGGCCGTCGACCTCCGCGGTGGTGATGGCTGCGGACTCCAGGTTGTCCCAGTTGTCCAGGAAGCCGGTGTCGAGCGGCTCGAGCATCCCGGCCCTGGCCAGTGCCTCCAGGTAGGGCTGCGAGCCGAAGACGACATCCAGGCCCTCACCGCCGGACCCGGTCACCTTGGCGACCATGTCCTCGTTGGTCGCGTGGGAGGTGATCTCGACGGTCGCGCCGGTCTTCTCCTTGACGACATCGGCGATGTCGTCAGGCATGTAGGCCTCCCAGTTGGAGACCACGATGGTCTGCTTGCTCAGGTCGGCGTCCGGGTCGAGCCCAGCCGGCTCGGCGGCGGAGTCGCCGTCCCCGCCGCAGCCGGCGAGGACGAGGGTCAGGGCGGTCCCGAGAACGGCTGCGGCCGCGGTGCGGCGATGGCGGCGGATGCTGGTGTTCATGGCTCTCTCCGGTCTCGGGCACGGGGCCCGGGCAACATGATCAGACCCTGGCGGGTCGCCTTGATCCCAGAACCTTGCACCAAAGTTCAGGGATTGCAATGGCTGAAACACGATCGTTTTGCGCCGAAACAACCTGTTCACTGAAGAACACTTCAAATTGAACGGACTTGCTGGCAGAGTCCTCCCGAGATCCCCGCCGACTAAGGAGAGCGATGGCCGTCGGTCGCAAGCAGCGCCGCGAGAACCTCCTGGCCGCCGCCCAGAGAGCGGTCGCCGAGCACGGACCCGACGTACGCCTCAAGGACGTCGCGGAGGTCGCCGGCCTCACCTCGGGTGCGGTCCTCTACCACTTCCCCGACATCCAGACACTGCTCGTCGAGGCCAACCGAGCCGGCATGGAGCGCTTCTACGACTTCCGGCTCAAGGCCATCAGCGGGTCGATCACCCCCGACCGCAAGCTGGTCGTCACCATCGCCTCGGGCCTGCCGCGCGACTCCGAGGACGAAGCGGTGCGACTGCTCTGCGAGCTGGGCGGCGCCGCCGGCCGCTACCCGCGGTACGCCGCCATGCTGACCTCGCTCTACGACCGCCAGGTCGCGATGTACCAGGTGATCCTGGAGGACGGCGCAGCCTCTGGCGTCTTCACCCTGGCCCAACCGTCCCAGACAGTGGCACGCAACATCGTCGCCCTCGAGGATGCCTACGGCTACCGGATGGTGGCCCGACACGCGACGATCGACCACCCCACCGCGACCCAGCTGATCCTCGACTACGCGCGGCTGGCGACCGGCCACCCGCTCGATCAGCCCGATCCGACCCTCCCCGACACAGGAGCTCCCGCATGACCCAGCTGACCGTGCTGTTCCTCCCCGAGTCCGCCTACGGACCGACCAACCAGTGCATCGGGTTGGGCGACCTGCTCCTCAAGCGCGGTCACCGGGTGGTCTTCGCCTCCGAGTCGTCCTGGGCCGGCAGGCTCGCCCCGCTGGGCTTCGAGGAGCGGCTGGTCGACCTGGCTGCGCCGGACCCCGACGCGGGTGAGGAGGACGCGGGCCAGTTCTGGACCGACTTCATCGCCGAGACCTCCCCGGAGTTCCGCAAGAGCACCACCGAGCAGCTCGCGACCTTCGTGCAGCCGACGTACCAGGCGCTGATCGACGGCGCGAGGTACGCCGAGCCCGCCCTCAAGGCGATCCTCGCCGACGTGCAGCCCGATGTCGTGGTCGAGGACAACGTCGTGCTGTTCCCGGCGCTGACGACCAGTGGCGCACCGTTCGTGCGGATCGTGTCGTGCAATCCGCTGGAGGTGCCCGGCCCCGCTGTCGCTCCCGGCCTCTCCGGCCTGGCGCAGGCCGGTCCGGCGAGCTGGGCGCCCTATCGAGCAGAGCTCGACCGGACTCATCGCGAGCTGTGGGAGTCGTTCAACGCCTGGGTCGTCGAGCAGGGCGCAGCACCGCTGCCCGACCTGGAGTTCATGCCCCGGGAGAACGCCGCCAACCTCTACGTCTTCCCCCAGGAGGCCGACTACCTCGCCGAGCGACCGCTGGACGGGTCGTGGACCCGGATGGACTCCAGCGTCCGGCTCACCGACGAGGAGTACGTCGTCCCCGCCGCGGTGGCCGACCGCCCCGAGGGCAGCGCACTGGTCTACCTCTCGCTGGGCTCGCTCGGCGGCGCCGACGTCGACCTGATGGAGCGGCTGATCGAGGTGCTCGGTCGCAGCCCGCACCGATTCATCGTCAGCAAGGGTCCGCAGGCCGACCGGATCGCGCTGGCCAACAACATGGTCGGTGAACAGGTCCTGCCCCAGACCAAGGTGATCCCCCAGGTCGACCTGGTCATCACCCACGGCGGCAACAACACCACCACTGAAGCACTGCACTTCGGCAAGCCGATGATCCTGCTGCCGCTCTTCTGGGACCAGTACGACAACGCACAGCGGATGGACGAGCTGGGCTTCGGCGTCCGACTGGCGACCTATGCCTTCGCCGATGACGAGTTGACCGGTGCGATCGACAAGGTGCTCGCCGACACCGACCTGCGTGCCTCGATGGCGGCGCTGGGCGAGCGGATCCGTGCGCGCGACGGCCTGAAGGTCGGCGCCGACGTCATCGAGCGGGTCGGGCTCGAGCACGCCGTCTCACGACCATGATGCCCACGTGATCGTCCTCGACCGGTTGCCCCTGGCCCCCGGCCTCGACCTCCTGGTCGTCGACGAGGGTGACGGCCTCCCGCGACCGGTCCCGTGGATCGTCGACGCCGACCGTCGCGCAGCTGCCGGGGACGGCGCAGCCACCGCGCTCGTCAGCCTGCTCGGCGGCGGCTCGCGCGAGGTCGGACCGTTCCGGATCACGACCTGGAGCCACACCGCTGTGCGCGGCGAGCGCTCGTTCGGTGTCGACCAGACCAACGAGTCGGTCATCGTCGGAGAGCGCGCGGTGGTCAAGTGGTTCCGCGCCGCCGAGCCCGGGCCGCACCCGGCGACGGGGGCGCTGGAGGCGCTCCTGCGGCACCGCTTCGACGGCATCCCAGCCCCCTGGGGCCTGCTGGAATGGTGCGCGCCCGGGGATGCCGCACCACGGATGCTCGCCACGGTCGACACCCTGCTGGTGGGCGCACTCGACGGCTGGACCTGGGCCGTCAGCGACCTGCGCCAGGCGGTGCTCACCGGCTCGACCGAGGTGGTCCTGGAGACCGGCCGCCGGCTCGGCGACCTGGTCGGGCGGCTGCACGCCGCGCTCGCGGAGGACGGCACCACCGCGGCCACCCCTGACGACCTGGCAGCGTGGCGGATCGGCGCCGACCGGGACCTCGAACAGGCGCTGGCAGCCACGTCCGACGGCGTACACACCCTGCTGGCCGCACGTGCCGGGGCGATCCGAGCCGAGACCCATCCGCCATCGCACGTGGTCGGTTCCCCCTTGATCCGGGTGCACGGCGACCTGCACGTGGGCCAGGTGCTGCGGAAGGGCACCGGCCCTGCGGCGACCTATGCCGTCACCGACTTCGACGGCAACCCCGTCGTACCCCTCGCGGAGCGTCTGCTCCCCCAGCCGCCCGCCCTCGACGTCGCGGGGCTGGCGCAGTCGATCCAGCACGCGGCGCTTGTGCTGCGCCACCACGAGCCGCACCACGACCTCGCCGAGGTCTCGGCCGCGGCCGACGCGTGCGAGAACGCCTTCCACGCGACGTATGCAGCGACGGTCGCGTCCCTCGGACACCCCCGACTGTGCCAGCCCGAGCTCGTGCGGGGTTTCCGCCTGCGGCAGGTCTGCCGCGAGTTCAGCTATGCCGCTGCCCACCTACCGCAGTGGTCCTACGTCCCCGAGGCAGCGCTGCCGGCGCTGCTGCCGCTGTCCCCCATGGAGTCCCGATGACGCCCTCGGCCTTCCTCACCGACCTGCAGCGCAAGCCTCGCGCACTGCGCCACCTCGCCGAGCTGTTGAGCAGCGAGGACCCGTGGGCCGGGCTGGACTTCGTGCCCTCGCGCGTCGTGCTCGTCGCGATGGGCTCCTCGGCGTACGCCGCCTCCGTCGCTGCCGCGCGGATGCGCGCACGGGGCCTCGTGGCCGTGGCCGAGCTGGCCAGCAGCGACCTGCTGCCCTCCTGGGGCGCCGACACCCTCGTGGTCGCGATCTCGGCCGGCGGCGGCTCCGTCGAGACCCTCGACGCGCTCCGCCGCGTGCACCCGGACGCAACCGTCGTGGCGCTGACCAACACGCCATCCTCCGAGCTGGCATCGCGGTGCTCGCTGGTGGTGGCGATGGAGGCCGGTGTGGAGGAGGGCGGGGTGGCCTGCCGGTCCTTCCAGCACACGCTGGTGCTCCTGCTCGCGCTCGAGGCACACCTGCTGGGCTCATCCCGGGACCCGCTCATCTCGACCGTCCTCGATGCGGCGACCGCTACCTCGCACCTGCTCTCCACGGAGTCCTCCTGGCTACCCCGGGTGACGTCGCTGCTGGACGGTCCTGCGGGTGCCCACGTGGTCGCCCCCGCCCGCCGGATCTCATCCGCGCAGCAGGCGGCGCTGATGCTCCGCGAGGGACCCCGACGCGCCGCCGTCGCCTGCGAGGCCGGCGACTGGGCGCACGTGGACGTCTACCTCACCAAGAACACCGACTACCGGCTGCTGTCCTTCGCCGGCTCCGCCTGGGACGCCGGCATCCTCGAGTGGACGCTCCCCCGCTCGACGGTCGTGGTCTCGGTCGGCGGCGAACTGGAGGGCGCGGCGTTCACCCTGCGCTACCCGGGCGACGACGACGACGACATCCGCCTGCTCACCGAGGTGCTGGTCGCCGAGCTGGTCGCTGCTCGGATGTGGCTCGCGGACAGCGCGAGGCCGGGGCTCAGCCGGCCTTGACCGCCATCACGGGGCAATGGGCGTCGAGCAGCACGCGCTGCGCGTTGGAGCCCAGGATCAGCTTGCCGACCGGCGTACGCCGACGCAGGCCGATCACGATCAGCTCGGCGGCGTTGGCCTCGGCGATGCTGATCAGGTCCTCGGCAGGCTCGAAGCCACGGACCAGCTGACGGATCTCGTAGGCCACGCCGGCCGCGTCGAGCTTGGTCCGCACCGCGTCCATGTCGGTGTCGGCCTGCGCCGACGCCTCGCTGTCGAAGCCAGCTCCCCCGCGGTGCGAGTTAACGACCACCAGGTCGGCCCCCCGCAGCTGAGCCTCGGCGATCGCCTGGTCGAGGGCGGCTTCACCCTCGGGCTTGGGCACATATCCGACAACAACTTTTCCCATGCCAGGAACCTAGCCCACCGCAGGGCCGAACGGCAGCCTGTGGAGCACAGCGACGAGAAGGCTGCGGATGCGGGACCCTGCCGACGTGGCCGCAGGACTCCAGCATCCCCTCAGCCCGACACTCCAGCGCGCGCTGAGACGGGCGGTGCTCGAGCACACCACCCACGAGCATCGGCGAGTCTTCGCCCCCGTCCTGCACGCGGGGACGCCGGGCGTCGAGGTCAGCGTCCTCGAACTGCGTGCCGACGAGCACACCGATCACGGCCTGCGCTGCGACCTTGTCGCCGCCCTCGTACGACGGGCCCTGCGCCCCGGGCGGGTCCCGCTGGTCTGGCTCACCCGCGCGGGCGACCTCGAGCCGCAGGACGTCGATCTCGCGTGGCTGGCCGCGGCACGCGCGGCCTGTGCGGAGGCGGGTGTGCCGCTGACGATGGTGATCGTCACCCGTCAGGGCTGGCGCGACCCTCGCAGCGGCACGTCGCGCACGTGGCGGCGCCTGCGCCAGTGCTGACCTACCAGGTGTGGACCGGCTCGTTGGTGTGCATCCGCTCGGCGTACTCCAGCAGCACCGCGCGCAGCGAGTCGTAGCGGTTCTGGTCGGTGCGCTGGTGCATCTGCCGGGCGAACCACTCCGCACCGTTGCGACCGGTCAGGCAACGCTGCTCGATGATGCCGAGCATCCGGTCGATCTCCTCGGCGCTGGCCCCCCAGGCCTCGAGGCCCTCGTGGGCCAGCGGGAGCAGCCGGCGCAGCACCAGCTCGGTGGCCTGCACCTGACCGACGCCCGGCCAGTAGATCTGGGCGTCGATGCCCTGCTGCGCGGCGACGTGGAAGTTCTCTTCGGCGGCGCTGAACGACATCTGTGACCACAGCGGCCGCTCGCTGTCGGCGAGCGCGCGGACCAGGCCGAAGTAGAACGCGGCGTTGGCGATGGTGTCGGCCACCGTCGGACCGGCGGCGAGCACCCGGTTCTCCACACGCAGGTGCGGGACCCCGTTGCTGATGTCGTAGACCGGGCGGTTCCAGCGGTAGATGGTGCCGTTGTGCAGGCGCAGCTCGGAGAGCTTCGGTGTGCCACCGGCCTCGAGGACCTCGAGCGGGTCCTCCTCGTCGGTGATCGGCAACAGGGCGGGGAAGTAGCGGACGTTCTCCTCGAAGAGGTCGAAGATCGAGGTGATCCAACGCTCGCCGAACCACACGCGCGGGCGGACCCCCTGGGCCTTCAGCTCCTCGCTGCGGGTGTCGGTGGCCTGCTCGAAGAGCGGGATCCGAGTCTCACGCCACAGCTCCTTGCCGAGGAGGTAGGGCGAGTTGGCCCCGACCGCGAGCTGGATGGCAGAGATCGCCTGCGAGGCGTTCCAGTAGTTGGCGAACTGGTCGGGCGAGGTCTGCACGTGGATCTGCGTGCTCGTGCACGCCGCCTCCGGCACGATCGAGTCAGCGGTGGTCTCGAGCCGCTCGTGGCCACCGATGTCGATCGTGATGTCCTCGCCGCGGACATTGAGGATCTGCTCGCTCAGCAGCCGGTAGCGCGGGTTGCCGCTGAGGGAGTCCAGGCCCATGTGCCCCTCGGCCAGGGTCGGCAGGATGCCGATCATCACCAGGTCGGCGCCGACCTCCGAGGACTTCGTCTGGGCGTCGTTGAGGCTGCGCCGCAGGGTGTCCTCGAAGGTGGTGAGCCCGCCCTCCCGCAGCCGTGCGGGCGGCACGTTGATCTCGATGTTGAACTGGCCGAGCTCGGTCTGGAAGTCGGGGTCGGCGATCACCTCGAGCGCCTCGGCGTTGCGCAGCGCCGGGTCACCCTGCTCGTCGACGAGGTTGAGCTCGACCTCGAGACCGGTCATCGGATCGTCGGTGTCGAAGGCCGCCTCACGAAGCATCCGGGCGAAGACGTCGAGGTTGCGTCGCACCTTCTCGCGGTAGCGCGTGCGGTCGGCCCGCGTGAACTCCTGTGCGTCGACCTCTTCTCCCATGCGGGGAGCCTAGACCCAGCCTGGCTCAGGCGGCATCACGCAGACCCACCCACCAGTCCTCCGGTGGCGGCCCCTCGGCCCAGACCGATGGCGGCACTGCCTGCGTGAGGAGGAGGCCGAGGTGGCCGGCCAGGGCGTAGTCGGGGTCGATCGCGAGGGCGACGTCGAGCGCGCACCACGCGAGGGCACCGTGGCCGGCCTGCCAGGCCGACCAGGCGAGCAACGTCGCGACGGGCACGCCCAGCTCCGGCGGCGTACGACGCAGGACGGCGGTCCACCAGGCGACGTGGTCCTCGGCGTTGTCGGCCGTGATCGTCTGCCACGCCGCGTCGCGCACGCGGAGGAGCACCAGGCCGCGCAGCAGCCGCGCCACATCGTCGGCCTCCGGGGCTCGGGCCTGCGCCACGAGGTGCTCGACGAGCAGCTCGGTCCACTCCCCCTCGCGCAGGAGCAGCTCGTCCGCAGGCGGGGTGGCGCTGCTTCCCGGCAGCGGGCGATGCTCGAGCGCGGCCGCCACCTCGGCCACCTGCTGCGGCACCGGGCGCAGCGTACCGGCGAGCTCGTCGCGGTCGCCCAGGGTCACGCGGCCGGTCAGCACGGCCTGGACGAGGAACGGGTGTGAGCCCACGTCGTAGGGCACCCCGAGCTCGGCCGCGAGCCGGTCGCCGCCCAGCAGGGGGAACCAGCGCCGGCCGTCGGCCCGGATCGCCTCGAGGACCGTGACCCCGGCGTGCCGGAAGCCGTCGCGCAGGCCGCGCCACGTCCTGCCCGCCATCGCCTCGTCCTCGGTGTAGAGGACCAGGACGACACGGCGCACCCCGTTGCGCTCCGCGGGCTCGACCAGCGACCCCACGACGTCGGGCACCTGGTCCTTGCGCGTGGGCAGGTCCACCCGGGCGTGGAAGGGATGGGTGGCGCCGAAGGTCAGCATCGCCACCGAGTCGGCGGGCGTGAAGCCGAGCGTGATCGGGACCATGGCGAGCAGGTCGTCGGGGCAGCGGGCGGTCATCGGGGGCATCGGGGGTGGTCTCATGACCGGACCCCTCCCCGCCCGCGCCGTGCCTCACCCCTGGCACTTCGCCGCCTGTGGATGAGCGCGGGTAGGTTGCGTTGGTGCGCGCCCAGGCCTCGGTCCTCCACCTGGACCTCGACGCGTTCTTCGCCGCCGTCGAGCAACGCGACAAGCCCTCGTTGCGGGGCAAGCCGGTCGTCGTCGGCGGGGTGGGCGGGCGTGGGGTCGTCGCCACGGCCTCCTACGAGGCTCGCACGTACGGCGTCCACTCGGCCATGTCGTCGCGTGAGGCACGCTCGCGGTGCCCGC
>Ga0136639_10000328_pt1 | contig 15365 bp, 14 predicted proteins | sample AntDrymUQ8592106_2_FD_113739 | JGI IMG/M metagenome (GOLD analysis project Ga0136639, IMG submission 113739) | Polar desert sand microbial communities from Dry Valleys, Antarctica - metaG UQ859 (21.06) | ecosystem: Environmental > Terrestrial > Soil > Desert | place: Antarctica: Dry Valley...
CGCCAACTTCGTCGTCCTCAAGCTCGGCGGCCCCGACGGCAACCAGGTCCGGTTCTCCAACAACGCCGGCAGCGTCAACCTCATCGCCGACCTCCAGGGCTACATGGTCGGTGCGATCGGCTGAGGCCCTTCACCGCCGACGACGCCCGGCAGCCGCTGCTCGCGGCTGCCGGGCGTCGTCGTCCCCGGGACCCCGACCGCTAGGGTCTGTCGGCATGGACATCGTCGTCCCCGACGCCCTGGAGGCGCTCGCCGGGCTCACCGACGGGGCCACGCTGGCCGTCGGCGGCTTCGGCCTGTGCGGGGTCCCGCGGGTGCTCATCCAGGCCGTGCTCGACTCCGGGGTCCAAGACCTCGAGGTGGTCTCGAACAACTGCGGCGTCGACGGGGCCGGGCTCGGCCTGCTGCTCGAGGCGCGGCGGGTGCGGCGCGTGGTCGCCAGCTACGTCGGGGAGAACAAGGAGTTCGCCCGGCAGTACCTGTCCGGCGAGCTCGAGGTGGAGCTCACCCCGCAGGGCACGTTGGCAGAGCGGCTGCGATCGGGCGGCTCCGGGATCCCGGCCTTCTTCACCCGGACCGGCGTGGGCACCGTGGTCGCGGACGGCGGTCTGCCGTGGCGCTACGCCACGGACGGCTCGGTTGCCGTCGCCTCCCCCGCCAAACGGGTCGAGCGCTTCCCCGCCACCGCGGACCCGGGTGCCACCGAGGTCGACCACGTGATGGAGCGGGCGATCGTCGCCGACGTCGCCCTGGTCCGGGCCGCTCGCGGGGACCGTCTGGGCAACCTGCAGTTTCACGCCTCCGCGCGGAACTTCAACCCGCTCGTCGCCATGTCCGGACGGCTCTGCGTGGCCGAGGTCGAGGAGCTCGTCGAACCGGGCGGGATCGACCCCGACGCGGTCCACCTGCCCGGCGCGTTCGTCCACCGGGTCCTCGTCCTGGACCCCGAGCAGGCACGCGACAAGCTCGTCGAGCGCCGCACGACGACCCCGAGGGGGGACGCCCGATGAGCGAGCAGGTGCCGGCCGGCGACGCGCATCGGACCGAGACGGCCACGACGACCGTGCACACCCTGACCGCGGGCCTGAACCGCCACCAGATGGCCGCCCGCGCCGCGCAGGAGCTTCGAGACGGCGACTACGTGAACCTCGGCATCGGCCTGCCGACCCTCGTGGCGAACCACGTGCCGGCCGGGGTCGAGGTCGTGCTGCAGAGCGAGAACGGGATCCTCGGCGTCGGTCCCTATCCCGACGAGGACGCCGTCGACCCGGACCTGATCAACGCCGGCAAGGAGACCGTGACCGTCCTGCCCGGTGCGAGCTACTTCGACTCCGCAACCAGCTTCGCCATGATCCGGGGCGGCAAGATCGACATCGCGCTCCTCGGGGCGATGCAGGTCACCCCGGCCGGCGACATCGCCAACTGGCTGGTCCCCGGCAAGATGGTCAAGGGCATGGGCGGGGCGATGGACCTGGTCCACGGCGCCCGCCGGGTCGTGGTGCTCATGGAGCACGTGGCGCGCGACGGCTCTCCCAAGCTCGTCGAGCGGTGCACGCTGCCGTTGACCGGACGCGGGGTCGTCAACCGGGTCATCACCGACCTGGCTGTGCTCGACCTGGACCGCGGCGGCGCCTCGGCGGCCTTCGTGCTGCGCGAGCTGGCCCCCGGGGTGGAGCTCGCCACGGTGCTCGCCTCGACCGGGGCGCCGGTCCACGTACCGGACGACCTCGTCGGGTCATGACCCTGACCGTCCCAGGGCGCTAGCGTCGAAGGCATGACAATCGCCGTCACGGGAGCCGCCGGGTACATCGGGTCCCACGTCGCCCACCTGCTCGCCCAGGCGGGGATCCACGTCCTCGCCGTCGACGACATGTCGGCCGGGCTCGGTAGCCGGATCGAGCAGTTCCCCCTGGTGGAGATCGACCTGGCCCGCGACGAGGCGCCCGGCGTGCTGCGCGCGGCCTTCGCCCAGCACCAGGTGCGGGCCGTCGTGCACCTGGCCGCCCGCAAGTCGGTCGGGGAGTCCGTCGAGCAGCCGATGCGCTACTACGCGCAGAACGTCACTGGCCTGGCCAACGTGCTGACCGCCATGCAGCAGTCCGGCGTGGACCGGTTCGTCTTCTCCTCCTCCGCTGCGACCTACGGCATGCCCGACGTGGACGTGGTCTCCGAAGACCTGCGCTGCGAGCCGATCAACCCGTACGGGGAGACCAAACTCGTCGGGGAGTGGCTGGTCCGCGCGGCGACCCGGTCCTCCGACCTGCGGGCCGTCAGCCTGCGGTACTTCAACGTGGCGGGCACGGCCCGGCCCGAGCTCGCGGACACCGTCGTGGCCAACCTGGTCCCGATCCTCCTGCAGCGGGTGGCCGAGGGCGTGCCCGCTGCGGTCTTGGGCGACGACTACCCGACCCCGGACGGGACCTGCGTTCGCGACTACGTGCACGTGGCCGACCTCGCTGAGGCCCACGTCCGGGCGCTCAGCTACCTCGAGCGCGACGGGCGGCCCCACGACGTCTTCAACGTCGGCACGGGGGCGGGCTCCTCGGTGCTGGAGGTCGTCGCGGCGCTGTCCCGGGCGCTCGGGCGGGACGTGGAGACCGTGGTCGAGCCGCGCCGGGCAGGAGACCCGCCGCGCCTGGTCGCCTCGGTCGACCGGATCCGCGACGTGCTCGGCTGGCACGCCACCCGCGACCTCGACGAGATCTGCCGCTCGGCGGTGGAGGCTTCCCGCTGAGCGAGGCTCCGGCGGCCCTCGACCGAGGCGCCCCCGACGGCGTCCAGGTCCCGACCGAGACTCAGCCGACGGGCCGCACCATGGCGGCGTAGCAGCCGAACGATCCCATGACGGAGCCGTCGACGATGCCCCACGCGATCGACGCCAGTGACGCGTCGACGGTGGCGAAGTACGGGTACGGGCCCGTGCCGTAGGGGAACTCGGGCGCGACCGTGCGGGCCCCCGGGTCGGACACGGCGCGCAGGAAGTGCCCAGCGTCCGACCGGGCGCCGGCCACGGGTCCCAGGTTCCTCGCCGCGCTGGAGAAGACGACCGCGGTCCCGGCATCGTCGATCCCGACGAGCCCGGCACCTCCCTCGGCCGGCTCCGACCTGTCGTTGCTGGACATCAGCGTCCACCGGTCGGTCGTCAGGTCACGGAGCATCACCTGTGGCGGGGTCTCGACCACCGATCCGGGGAGCTGCGGGTCGGGCGCCCGCAGCACCGACACCTCCATGGCGACCTTCGTCCCGTCCGCTGACAGACGGGGACGCAGCGCCCGGGAGACGGCCGTGCTGCCGTCCGCGGGCGAGGCCAGCACGGTGGTCCCGCTGGTCCGGTCCCGGACGTACACGTCGGGCCGGCCGTCGGTGTCCGCCGGCACGAGGCTGACGTCGGTGGTCAGCGCGAGGAGCCTCCCGTCGGGGGTGATGTCCAGGTCCGCGACCAGCCGTGACGTGATCCCTGGCACCGCGGAGAGCACGCCGCTCGGCCTGTCGTAGACGTAGAGGACGAGGCGGTCGGCGGGGAACGGCGACGGCGCGGCGGCGATGTCCGTCGCCCTGCTCCAGAAGGCCACGGTCCGGCCGTCGTCGCTGACGACCGGCGGGCTGGCACCCGCCGTCACCGGCGCCCCCGATACCGTCCGGGACAGCAGGGTCTGGGCACCGGTGGCGAGGTCCTCGAGGTACGCCTGACCCGGTGCGCCTGCCGCCGGGTCCGGGGACCGTCGGAACGCCGCCACCGAGCCGCTGGAGTCCAGGTGCGGCCGGTCAGCCGTCAACGGGTCCGCCCCAGACCCGCCGGGCGAGCGTGCGCCGAGCACCTGCTGACGTCCCGAGGCCAGGTCGCGCACCACCACGCGGTCCCGCGCCGGCTCCCCGAAGGCGCTCGAGCGGGTGGTGTAGGCGACCCGGCTGCCGTCCGCCGACAGCGTGAGGTCGGTCGACCACCCGTCCGGGCTCGCGAGGCCGACACAGCCGCCGTCGCGCCCGGTGGACACCAACCGGTCGACGGCCAGGGCTGCCTGGCCGTCACCGTAGGTGGCCACCACCTGAAGCTGTACCCGCGCGACGCCCCGGTCCAGGTAGACGGAGAACCCTCCCGGCCCCACCGGCAGGAGGACCGCGCCGGCCTTGTCCTCGCCGACGGCCACGTTGAGCACGGACGTCCGCAGGCAGGCGGGACGACCCAGGGCGCTGGGGCAGACGGAGACGTGGGTCGACCCGCTGTACCCGCTCGTGCCCGAGACGGTCACGTTGACGAGGGCGGCCCGCGCTGCCGCAGGGATCTGCAGGTCCCTGGTGTCGAAGGACGCGTACTGACCGCCGGCCCACGCGTACGGCCGGCTGGGGGCGCTGCCCACCGGGTAGAGCACGGTCTCGGCGCTACCAGTCATGTACCACCCCATGACGTCCAGGTTGAGCCGTGCCGTGCCGCGGTTGTTGTACACCTTCAGGCTGCCGCGCGCGTCCAGCGGGACGACCGCCATGTTGGAGCCGTCCTGGCCCGGTCTGACGTTCAGGGTGGAGGTGCCCCGGCAGGAGGCGTCCGACCTGTCGACCGGGCAGAGGCTGAGGTACGTGTTGTCGCTCACCGCGGACGCGGTGGCCCGGACCGCCACCGCGGTGGCCCCGGCCGGTACACCGTCCAGCGCGACCGTGCGGAAGGCGCCGGGCTTCAGGAGCGGGGCCTGAGGGTGCCGCAGAGGCCCGACGGGCCGGAAGGACGAGCCGGCCCCGGGCCGGGTGGTGTGCAGACCGACGACGTCCATGCTGACCAGCACCGAGCCGGTGGCGTTGTAGACCTGGAGGGAGTCGGTCGTCGCGGTCGCGCCGAGACCGAGCCCGTCGACGGCGGCTCGGTCCGGACCGAGCCGGACGGTCGAGTGGTTGGCGACGTCCGCGCCTCGCGCAGCGTTGACCGACGAGGCCTGACGGCACTCCGACACCGCCCTCCCGCCGGGGCAGAGCGAGACGTAGGTCGTGGCGGTGGCTGCGGACACGGTCAGGTTCACCGACACCCCCGTCACCCCGTCCGGGACGACGAACCCTCGAGCCGAGAGGTCCACGCTCAGCATCGACCCCGCGCCCAGCGCCGCACGGTCGACCACACGGGTCGGCGCGACGGGCAGAAACGTCGTACGTCCGTCCGAGGCTGCTTCAGCAGCGGCTCCCATCGCCGCCGCCGGCCCCGCCGGTCCGGTCACGCCGGCGGCCGCCCCCGCGACGCCGACGAGGGCCGAGGCCGCGATCACCGCGACGAGATGGCGGAGGACAGCCCGATGGACGCGCCCCCGGCGCCGACGTCGCATGCGCGAACTGTGCCTCATCGCCGGCCGCTGCCGCAGAGGATTGCAGCAGGCACCCCGAACGGTCGCCCCCGGTCCCCCAGGCCGTGACGCCGGCGGGCACCGTGAGGCCACGTGCGGAGAGGTCCAGCAGCAGTCACGGCTCCCCCCGGTCAGCTGTCGACGCGCGACGTCGGCGGCGCCCCTCGACCGATGGCCGACACCACTCGGGCCAGCCGGAACCGGGCGGCGAGCCCCACCCGCACCACCGCCCGCAGCGGCAGCCACCGCGGGCCGGACCACCGCTTGGACACGTACCGGCGGGCGGCCTCGTGGTGCGCGCGCAGCATGGGCGTCGGGTCGGAGCGCCAGGTGTGGCCACCGACGTGGGTCACCCGGGCGGTGGGCACGTACACCGACGACCAGCCGGCAGCCCCGAGCCGCTCCCCCAGGTCGAGGTCCTCGAAGAACATGAAGAAGCCCTCGTCGAACCCGCCGACCGTCTCGAAGGCCTCCCGGCGCAGCAGCAGGCACGACCCGGACAGCCACCCCGTCACCCGCTCGCCCACCTCGCGCGCCTCCTGGCGGTAGGCGCGCGTCCACGGGTTGCCGGGCCAGGCCCACCCGAACAGGGCGTGGCCCATGCCCCTCCCCAGCGAGGGCAGCGCCCGGGCGGAGGGGTACAGCAGGCCCTCGGTGTCCTGGACCAGCGGGCCGAAGGCCCCGCCCCGCGGGTGCCGGTCCCCGGCGGCGACCAGCTCGTCCAGGGCGCCGGCGCCCCACTCGACGTCCGGGTTGGCGACGACCAGCCACGGCGACGTCCCGAGGGCCGCGCCCCGGTTGGCGGCCGTGCCGTAGCCGAGGTTGCTGCCGGTGGGCAGCAGGTGCGCCCGGCCGGCGGCCGCCTCGGCCTGCGGGGCCCCGTCGGTGGAGCCGTTGTCGGCCATGACGACCCGGGTCGACCGGACGGTGGCACCGGCGAGGGTGTCGAGGAACCGGGGCAGCGTCTCGCCCGGGGAGTACGTGACGACGACGACGTCCACCGGCTCCTGCTGTACCCCCGCGCTCACCGACGCGCCTCGGCCGCCGCGGCGTGCCAGGCGCGGACGTGCACCTCGGCGCTCGCGTCCCACGTGAAGCCGAGCGCGCGCTCACGGGCCATGCGTCCGAGCCGGGCCCGGCCGTCGGGGTCGGCGTGCAGCCGGGCCAGGGCGTCGCCGATCGAGGCCGGGTCGGGCTCGCAGTACGCCACCGCGTCGCCGCCCACCTCGGGCAGCGACAGCAGCCGGGTCGTCAGCACCGCAGCGCCGCACGCCATGGCCTCCAGGACCGGCAGGCCGAACCCCTCCCCCAGGCTCGGGTACGCGACCAGCTCCGCCCCACCGAGGAAGCCCGGCAGGTCGTCGTAGGGCAGGTAGCCGGGCCGCAGCAACGGCATCCCCGCCGGCACGGTCGCCAGCACCGCCGGCAGGGCGGTGTCCCAGCCCGGACCGCCGGCGAGCACGAGCGCCGGGACCGACGCCGGGTCCTCGGCCTGACGGGCGGCGAAGGCGCGCACCCAGCCGCGCACGAGCGCGCCGACGTTCTTGCGGGGCTCGACCGTAGCCAGGAACGCGATCCAGGGGCGCTCCCCCACACCCAGGACACGGGCGACGCGGGCCCGCTCGTCGTCGTCGACAGGGGCGAAGACCTCGGCGTCCACGCCGTGCAGGGCGACGTCGAGCCGGTCGGGGTCCGCCCCGGTCAGCCGCACGACCTCGTCGCGTGTGGCCGCTGATGGCACCACACAGCGGGCTGCACGCCGGACGGCCAGCCGGGTCGCGGTCCGGAACGTCGCTGCCTTGACGGGCAGGTGGACACCGGGGTCGGTGAAGAACGTGGCGTCGTGCAGGGTGACGACGCTCGCCGCGCCGGGCCGCGCAGGGGCGGTGTAGTGCGGGCTGTGCAGCACGTCGGCCCCGACGCGGGCGACGAGGCCGGGCAGCCCGGTCTGCTCCCACACCAGACGTCGGACCCGCGACGCGGTCGCGGCGGGCGCGGTCACCACCTCTCGCACGCCGAGCCCGGCGACGGTCTCCGCGTCACGCTCCTGGCACGCGACGACCGGGTCCTCGCCGCGCACCGCGAGCGCCGCCAGCAAGGCGTCGGTGTAGCGCCCGACCCCCCCGCGGTCGGCGGGCACGGCCGTGGCATCCAGGAGCACGCGCGGTCCGGCCATCGCGGGAACGGTACCGTCAGCGGGTGCAGGGACCGGCCGAGCCACGGCCCGAGGGGCTTCGCGTCGCGGTCACGGTCGAGCAGTCCTGGCAGCGGGTCCCCGGGGGCACGGCCGCCTCTACCAACGCCCTGCTGGCCGAGCTCGCGCTACGAGAGGACACCGAGGTCTGGGGCGTCGCCGCCCGCCACAGCTCCCCGGCGCCGGAGACCTGGCAGCCCCCGGTTGAAGTCCACAACCTTCCGCTCCCCCGCGCCGCGCTGTACCGGAGCTGGCACGCCCTGCGCTGGCCCCCCGTGCACACCGGGGGCGGGCGCCGCCCGGACGTCGTCCACGCCACCTCCCCGGCCGTGCCCCCCGCGTCGGCGCCGCTGGTGGCAACGGTCCACGACCTCGCCTTCCTCGACCGTCCCGACCTGTACACCTCGCGCGGGGTCCGGTTCCTGCGGCGCGGCACGGACCTGGCCCGCCGGGACGCGGCGGCGGTCGTCGTGCCCAGCGAAGTCGTGCGCGCCGAGTGCCTCGCCGCCGGCTTCGACGCGGCGCGGCTGCACGTGATCCGCCACGGCGTACGGGTGACCGACGTGACCCCGGCCGCGGTCGCGTCCCTGCGGGACCGGTTGGACCTGCCTGGCGAGTACGTGATGTGGTGCGGGACCCACGAGCCGCGCAAGAACCTCGCGACCCTGCTGCGCGCGTTCGAGCTGCTCGTCGCCGACCGGCACGACCTTCACCTGCTGCTGGTCGGCCCCGAGGGCTGGGGCCCGCAGGCCGCCCCCCCGGTCACGGTCGCGGCCCGGGTGCGCACGGCCGGGTTCCTGCGCACCGCCGACCTGCACGCGGCCTACGTCGGCGCCTCGGCGTTCGCCTACCCCTCCTTGCGCGAGGGCTTCGGCATGCCCGTGCTCGAGGCGATGGCGCACGGCGTGCCGGTGGTGACCACGCAGGGCTCGGCCATGGCGGAGTTCGCCGCCGGGGCGGGGGTACTGGTCGACCCGCTGGACGAGGCCGCCCTGGCCGCGGGGGTGGTGGAGGTCCTCGGGCGCCGAGAGGAGCTTGGCGCAGCGGGGCTGCGGACGGCGGAGGCCTCGTCCTGGGAGGCTGCGGCCCGGCGGCTGCGCGAGGTGTACGCCGTGGCCGCCGGCACGGGGTGATCGCACACCGGGGAGCGGGCAGGCGGGTGGGCGGTCACCCCCCTGCGGTTACGATCGCGACGTTTGCCACAGGACGGGAGCACGTGTGAATCAGGACGAGGGTTTCGTCAGAGCGGTGTACGTGGGCCTGGTGACGCGCCTGCGCGGGCTGCTCGACGGCACCCGGCTGCTGCGTGCCTGGGACCGCCGTGTGCTCGCCCACCCCCGCGGCCGGCTGTTCCACCTGCGCACCCTGCTGGCCCTGCACCGCCCCGAGGACCTGATCCTGCTCGACGTGCCGTGGTGGACCTACCAGGCCCGCGACCGGGTCGAGGCGTTCCTCACCGAACTCGGCGGCCAGGCGCGGGTGCTGGAGTTCGGATCCGGCGCCAGCACGGTCTGGCTGGCCCGGCGGTCCGCCACGGTCCACTCCGTCGAGCACGACGACTTCTGGGCAGGCCGGGTGCGCGCCATGCTCGCCGACACCCCGGGGCTGCGTGCGACCCCGCGTGTGCACGTGCCGCCGGTGCCGAGCTCCGCCACGCCCGTCGTGGCCTCGGGCGCCCCCTCCGGTCGGGGCCTGGACTTCGCGGCCTACGTCGACGTGCCCGCCACCCTCGCCACCACCTTCGACCTCGTGCTCGTCGACGGGCGGGCGCGCGAGGAGTCGTTGCTGCGAGCCCTCCCCCTGCTCGCCCCGGGTGGTCTCGCCCTGCTCGACGACAGCCAGCGAGCCCGCTACCAGCCCACCCTGCGGCGTCTGGCCGAGCAGGGCTGGATCGTCGAGACCACCCGCGGGGCCACGCCCTGCCAGCCGTTCCCCCGCGAGACCACCCTCATCAGCCCCGCACCGACCGCCCCGGCATGAGACGCCCGCGCCCGACCCGCCGCCTGCTGACGGCGCTGGCGCTGCTCGTCGTCGTCGTGGTCGGGGTGTGGGCGGTCTACCCGCGCCGCACCGAAGTGGCGGGGGCCTTCCGGACCCTGGAGCCGGTGGACCTGCTGCTGTCCGCCGCAGCCACCGTCGTCGGGGTCGCCCTCACCGCCGAGGTGTGGCGCTCCTGGCTTCGGGCGCTCGGCAGCGACCTGCCCGTCCTCACCGCTCACCGCGTCTTCTACCTCACCCAGTCGGCGAAGTACCTGCCCGGCGGGCTCTGGCCGCTGGCCGCCCAGGCCGGGGTGTCCCGTCGGTTCGGGGTGCCGGTCGGGGCCATGGTCACCGCCTCGTCTCTGTTCATGCTCACCCACGTCGTTTCCGGGGCCGCAGTGGGGCTGGCCCTGCTCGGGTCCACGTCCAACGAGTACGTCGCCGCGTCGTCGCAGGTGCTCGCCCTGGCCGGTCTTCTCGCTCTCACCCCGCCCGGGGTGCGGCTGCTCGTCGGCCTCGCGCGGCGGCTACGGGTGCCGGTGCAGGTGCCGACCCCGACGTGGGCGGCCACGGCCCGGGCGCTGGGCCTCATGCTCGCCGCCTGGCTCTGCTACGGCGTCGCCCTCGTGCTCGTCGCCCGCGGCGCAGGCGCCCCCGAGGTGGGGCTGCTGCTGGGCACCGGGGCGTTCGCCTCGGGCTGGACGGTCGGCTTCCTCGCCCTGGCCGTACCTGCGGGAGTCGGCGTCCGCGAGTCGGTCGTGGTCGGCGCGCTGGTCGGCGCCGGGACGGTCGAGGCCACCGCAGTGGTCGTCGCCGTGGTGAGCCGGGCCCTGTTCACCCTGGTCGACATCGGTCTCGCCCTGGCCTCGGTCGGGGTCATCGGACGGCTCGCGGACCCCGACGGCGCCACCAGGGACGAACCTGCGGAGGACCTTCGCAGCACCGCCTGAGCCCGCTCCCTCGCGGCCGTGGGCCTCAGCGCACAGTCAGGTCGAGCATCCCGGCCGGCACCCGTGCAACGTGGTCCTCGGTGAGGAAGAACGTGTTCAGCGAGTCGGTGGCGCCGAGCACCAGCCGGTCACGAGTGAAGGTGAAGGCGCGGTAGCCGAACGCAGCGAGCAGGGCCGTGCTGCCCGGGGCCGGATGCTCCACCAGCAGCACCGGCCGGCAGCGGGCGATGGTGCGCTCCCCGCCCTGCAGGGCGGCCAGGTCGGCGCCCTCGACGTCGACCTTGATGATGTCCGGGTCCACGTCGAGGTCGTCCATGGGCACCAGGTCGACAGCTTCCAGCACGACCCGGGCCCGGGTGGGGGAGAACGCCAGGAAGCTCTCGGGCGCGAGGAACTCCTCGGCCAGGCCCCGCTCCCCTGCCGCCCGGGTGTCCCAGGCGGTGTGGCCGTACACGGGCACGTGCAGGTCGAGGCGGCCGCGCCGGTCACCGAGGCCGACGTTCTCGACGCGGACGTCGGGGAAGCGGCGGTGTAGGTGCGTGGCCAGGTGACGGTGGGGCTCGACCGCCACGACGCATGGGTGGTCGAGCACCAGGCGAAGGGAGCGGATGCTCTGCCCGCGGTTGGCCCCGACGTCCAGGACGGTGGAGGGGTGCCGGTCGAAGTGGGACAGGGCCCGGAAGTCGTGCTCGTGCACCCGCCCCATCGCGCGCGCCGGCAGGTCTCGCAGCTCGCGCAGCCCCAGCAGGCTGCGGCTCGGGACGTACGACGCCATCGAGCGCACCGCCCGCACGCCCAGGTCCCCGATACCCATGCCGGGACCCTAGCCGCCCCGGGTGCCCCCGGGCACAGGCACGTCAGCCGCCGCGGGGCCGGGCGTCGAGCCGCTGCAGGTCGGCCTCGACCATCCGCGCGACGAGCTCAGCGAAGTCGACGGTCGGTGCCCATCCCAGCCGGTCCCTCGCACGAGCGGCGTCACCCACCAGGTCGACGCTGTCCACGGGGCGGAGGAGGCGCGGGTCGACCTGCACCAGGTGCTCCCACCTCGCCACGCCGGCCGCCCTGAACGCCGTCGCGACGAATTCCCGCACGGTGTGACCTGCCCCCGTGGCCACGACGTAGTCGTCGGGGGTCTCGGCGGCGGCCATCCGGACCATCGCGTCCACGTAGTCCGGCGCCCACCCCCAGTCCCGGCGCGCGTCGAGGTTGCCCACCCGGAGCGCGGTCTCCCGGCCCCCGACGATGGCGGCGACCGTGGAGGTGATCTTCCGGGTGACGAAGGTGGCCGGTCGCCGCGGCGACTCGTGGTTGTACAGCACCGCCGAGCCGACGTGGTGGCCGGCCTGGCGGTAGACCGCGCCCAGGTGCAACACGTACGCCTTGGCCGCGCCGTACGGCGAGCTGGGAGCGACGGGGGTCGTCTCGTCCTGCGGCGACGTGGTCGCCGCCCCGAACACCTCCGCGCTGGCTGCGAGCACCGTCCGGGGCCCGCCGCCGGGACTCGACGCGACCGCCGCGAGCAGCCGGGCCACCGCCCCGCCGGTGAGGTCGGACGTCGGACCGGGCTGCTGCCAGGACTGCGCGACCGAGGACACCCCGGCCAGGTGGTGCACGACGTCGGGCGCCACCTCCGGCAGCAGCCGGTCGAACAGGTCGGGCTCGGCGAGGTCGCCGACGTGGACCACCACCCCGTCGGCGACCGCCTCGTCGGCGGAGCGCACGAGCCCGTGGACCTCCCAGCCGTCCGCCACCAGCCGCTCGGCGAGGTAGCTGCCGTCCTGGCCCGTCACGCCCGTCACCAGGGCCCGCCCGACCACCGTCTCAGGCCCTCAGCGCGCGCTGCTCCGCGAGGTCGGACTCGACCATCATCCGGACCAGGTCCACGAACCCCACCGTCGGGCTCCAGCCGAGCCGCTCCCGCGCCTTGGTCGGGTCGCCGACGAGCAGGTCGACCTCGGCGGGGCGCAGGAAGCGCGGGTCCTGGACGACCTTGTCCGACCAGTCGTCGATGCCGACGTGGGAGAAGGCGACGTCGAGCAGCTCGCGGATCGACCGGGTCTGCCCGGTGGCCACCACGTAGTCGTCTGCCTCCGGCTGCTGGAGCATCCGCCACATGGCCTCCACGTAGTCCCCGGCGAACCCCCAGTCCCGACGGGCGTCAAGGTTCCCGAGGGTCACGACGTCCTGGGTGCCGAGCGCGATCCGGGCCACCGCCCGGGTGACCTTGCGGGTGACGAACTCCGGTCCTCGCCGCGGCGACTCGTGGTTGAACAGGATGCCGCTGGTGGCGTGCATCCCGTAGGACTCGCGGTAGTTGATGGTCATGTAGTGCCCGTACACCTTGGCCACGCCGTACGGCGAGCGCGGCCACAGCAGGGTGGTCTCGCGTTGCGGCACCTCCTGGACACGGCCGAACATCTCAGAGCTGGACGCCTGGTAGAAACGCACCCGCCCGGCATCGTCACCGGAGTGCAGCCGGACGGCCTCGAGCATGTTGAGCACGCCCTGGGCGGTGACCTCGGTGGTCAGGTGCGCGTTCTCCCAGGAGTAGGCGACGAACGAGATCGCGCCGAGGTTGTAGACCTCGTCCGGCTGGGCGGTCGCCATGGCCCGCATGAGGCTGGACAGGTCGGTGAGGTCCCCGGTGAGCAGGCGCACCTGGGGCACGATCTCCTGGACCAGCTCGATCTTGGGGTTGTTCTGCCCCCGGACCAGGCCGAAGACCTCATAACCCTTGGCGAGCAGCAGCTCGGACAGGTAGAGCCCGTCCTGGCCGGTGATCCCGGTGATGAGCGCGCGCCGGCGCCCGTCGGGGACCGGGCTCACCGCAGCCCGGCCACGTACGCCGCCACGGCGTCCGCCTCGGGCAGCAGGCCCTGCTCCCTGGCTTCGACGAGGCCGGGGGCGACCCGGTCCTTGTCGGACAGCTGGACCTCGAGCGCGGAGCCGTCCCGAGCGGTGGTCGGCCAGTCGATCCCGACGTCCGGGTCCAGCGGGTGCACGCCGTGCTCCCGACCGGGCGAGTACCCCGTGGAGCAGAGGTAGGCGACCGTCGAGCCGTCCGCAAGAGACAGGAACGCGTGCCCCAGGCCCTCGCCCAGGTAGATGGCGCGGCGGTCGACGTCGTCGAGCAGCACGGAGTCCCACGTGCCGAAGGTCGGGCTCCCGACGCGTACGTCGACGACGACGTCGAGCACCGCACCCGACAGGCACGTCACGTACTTGGCCTGCCCGGGGGGCACGTCGGCAAAGTGGATCCCGCGCAGGACCCCCGCTGCGGACACCGAGCAGTTGGCCTGGCGCAGGTCGAGCCGGTGCCCTACCGACTCGGTGAACGCCTCGTCCTTGAACCACTCGAGGAACACACCCCGGGGGTCACCTAGCAGCTTCGGGGTGACCTCCCAGGCACCGGGGACGGTGAGCTCTCGCAGCTGCACGGCTCAGGCGCCAAGGGTCGCGCGCTGCTTGAGCGGCTCCCACCAACCGCGGTTGTCGCGGTACCACGCCACTGTGGCGGCGAGCCCCTCGTCGAACCGGACCCGGGGCTCGTAGCCGAGCTCCTCGCGGATCTTGCGGATGTCGACCGAGTAGCGGCGGTCGTGGCCCTTGCGGTCCTCCACCGGCACCACGGCATCCCACTCGCGTCCTGTGGCAGCGAGCAGGCGCTCTGTGAGCTCCTTGTTGGTCAGCTCGGTGCCGCCGCCGATGTTGTAGACCTCACCGGAGCGCCCACCCTCCAGCACTAGCTGGATACCGCGGCAGTGGTCGTCGACGTGCAGCCAGTCACGGACGTTCTGCCCGTCGCCGTACAGCGGAACGGTCCCGCCGTCGAGCAGGTTGCTGACGAACAGCGGGATGACCTTCTCGGGGAACTGGTAAGGGCCGTAGTTGTTGGAGCAGCGGGTGACGCACACCGGCAGGCCGTGGGTCCGGTAGAAGGCGCGGGCGAGCAGGTCGCTGCCGGCCTTGGACGCCGAGTAGGGGCTGTTGGGCTCCAGCGGCTGGTCCTCGGGCCACGAGCCGTTCTCGATCGAGCCGTACACCTCGTCGGTGGACACGTGGACGAACGTGTCCACGCCGTGCCGCAGAGCCGCGTCCAGGAGCACCTGGGTACCGACGACGTTCGTGAGGACGAAGTCGGCGGCCCCGCCGATGGAGCGGTCGACGTGAGACTCAGCGGCGAAGTGCACGACGTGGTCCGCGTCGGCCAGCAGGGGATCGACCGCCTCTGCGTCGCGGATGTCGCCGGTGACGAACCGCAGCCGCGGGTCCTCGGCGACGGGGTCGAGGTTGGCCAGGTTGCCGGCGTAGGTGAGCGCGTCCAGGACGATGACCTCGTCCGGCTGATACCCCTCGTACCCGCCCTGCAGGACGGTCCGGACGTAGTGGCTGCCGATGAACCCGGCTCCGCCCGTGACGAGCAACCGCATGAACGCTCCTGTACGACAACGACGTGAGACCTCACCGCCCACGCCTGCGCACCCGCACCGGACTGCACCGGCCGAGCGGTGGTACAGACTACGGCCTCATGCGCGGAATCATCCTCGCCGGCGGGTCCGGCACGCGGTTGCACCCCATCACGCTGGGCACGAGCAAGCAGCTGGTCCCGGTCTACGACAAGCCGATGATCTACTACCCGCTCAGCACCCTGATGCTCGCCGGGATCCGCGACGTCCTGGTCATCACCACCCCCCACGACGCCGAGGCGTTCCGCCGCCTGCTCGGAGACGGCTCGCAGTTCGGCGTGGCCATCTCCTACGCCGTGCAGGCCGACCCGAACGGCCTCGCGCAGGCCTTCGTGATCGGCGCGGACTTCGTCGGGGACGAGAACTCCGCCCTCGTCCTGGGCGACAACATCTTCTACGGCCCTGGCCTGGGCAGCCAGCTGCACCGCTACGCCGACGTCGACGGCGCCGC
>Ga0136639_10000329_pt1 | contig 15353 bp, 16 predicted proteins | sample AntDrymUQ8592106_2_FD_113739 | JGI IMG/M metagenome (GOLD analysis project Ga0136639, IMG submission 113739) | Polar desert sand microbial communities from Dry Valleys, Antarctica - metaG UQ859 (21.06) | ecosystem: Environmental > Terrestrial > Soil > Desert | place: Antarctica: Dry Valley...
CTTGTCGAGGCGGTCCTTGACCTCGATCCAGAGGTTCGCTCCGCGCAGCGACTCCTCGACGAGACCGTCGCTGTCGGACTTCGACATCCGGCGGTTGTTGAGCTTGACGCCGGCGAGCACGTTCTCGCGGATCGACATCGTCGGGAACGGGTTCGGGCGCTGGAATACCATGCCGACCTGGCGGCGCACGAGAACGGGGTCGACCCCCGGGCCATAGAGGTTGTTTCCGTCGATCATGACCTCACCCTCGACGTACGCGCCGGGGATCACCTCGTGCATGCGATTGAGCGTGCGCAGGAACGTGGTCTTGCCGCACCCACTCGGGCCGATGAACGCCGTGACCGTTCTCGGCTCAATCGTGAGGGTGACATCTTCTACGGCCTTGAACTTGCCGTAGTAGACGTTGAGGTCGTTCACTTCAATGCGCTTTGACACAGGTTTCCTTTGGGTCTGACGGGTGCAGCGTTAGCGGCCGAGCTTGGGCGAGAAGAACTTCGCGATGAGCCTGGCGATGAGGTTGAGTGCCATGACGATGAGCACGAGGGTGAGGGCGGCGGCCCAGGCCCGGTCGAGGTAGGCCTGCACGTCGGTTCCCGGCGTCGCGTACTGGGTGTACACGAACACGGGCAGGGTCATGATGCGGTTGTTGAACAGGTCGTAGTTCATGCTCGAGGTGAAGCCAGCGATGAGGAGCAGCGGTGCGGTCTCGCCGATCACTCTGGCGATCGCGAGCGTGACGCCCGTCGTGATCCCTGCGATCGAGGTGGGAATGACGACCTTGAGAATGGTGAGCCACTTCGGAACGCCGAGGGCGTAGGCGGCCTCGCGCAGCTCGTTCGGCACGATCTTCAGCATCTCCTCCGACGAACGCACGACCACGGGCGTCATGAGGAGCGACAGAGCGACTGCGCCGCCGAATCCGAACCGGATGCCCGGATCGCCGGTGATCAGGGAGAAGAAGGCGAACGCGAACAGTCCGGCAACGATCGAGGGGATGCCGGTCATCACGTCGACGAAGAAGGTGATCGCCCGCGCGAGGGCCCCCTGCCCGTATTCGACGAGGTAGATGGCGGTCAGCAGCCCCACCGGCACCGAGATGAGCGTTGCGGCGCCGGTGATCAGGAGTGTGCCCGTGATTGCGTGCAGGGCGCCGCCGCCTTCGCCGACGACGTTGCGCATCGACTGGCTGAAGAACGCGGGGTCGAACCGGGCGATGCCATTGCCCAGCACTGTCCAGACGAGCGACAGCAGCGGGATGAGGGCGATCAGGAAGGCCGTGACGACGAGGGAGGTGACGAGCCTGTTACGCGCCTGGCGGCCCCCCTCGACGAGGTAGGAGAGCGCGAACAGCATGATGTTGAACAGCACCGTGCCAAAGAAGACTGCGCCGACGATCGAGAAGTCGCCGCCCGTGCTGAGCTGCACGATCGCGAACACACCGGCCGCGACCGCCAAGCATCCGCCGAGAATCGCCCAGGTGGCCCATTTGGGCAGCCTGCTGGCGGTCAGCGTGTTGGTGATTCCGGTGGTCGCCGGTGCGAGGGTGGTGGTCACTAGTTCGCTCCAGAGAACGCCTTGCGGCGATTGACGACAAATCGGGCGATCGAGTTGATGACAAGCGTGATGATGAAGAGAATGAGGCCTGTCGCGATGAGCGCATTGACGCCGACACCATAGGCGTCGGGGAACTTCAGGGCAATGTTGCCTGCGATCGTCGACGGGTTCGTCGAGCTTGTGAGCACGAAGCTGATCACGACCGCCGGCGAGAGCACCATAGCGACAACCATCGTCTCGCCGAGTGCGCGGCCGAGCCCGAGCATCGCGGCCGACACGATGCCGGCACGCCCGAACGGCAGTACCGCCATCTGGATCATTTCGAGGCGGGTGGCGCCGAGGGCGAGGGCCGCCTCTTCGTGCAGTCGTGGGGTCTGCAGGAAGATCTCCCGCGAAAGAGCGGTGATGATCGGAATAATCATGACAGCGAGCACGATGGCGACGGTGAGCACAGTTCGGCCAGTGCCCGACACGGGCGGCGCGAACAGCGGAAACCAGCCGAAGTTGGTGACGAGCCAGTCGTAGAACGGTGTCATAAACGGTGCGAGCACCTTGATGCCCCAGAGTCCGAAGACGACTGACGGCACGGCGGCGAGAAGGTCGATGATGTAGCCGAGCCCTTGCGCGATGCGGCGGGGGGCGTAGTGGGAGATGAAGAGGGCGATGCCGATCGACAGCGGGAAGGCGATGAGCAGCGCGAGTGCCGCAGCCCAGACGGTTCCGAAGGCGAGAGGGGCGACGTAGGCCCAGAAGCTCGTCGGGGAACCTTCGAGTTCGGCCGGGTCGGCAACGAGTGCGGGGATGCTCTGAACTATGAGGAACAGGGCGACGGCCGCCAGGGCCGCGAGGATAAGCACTCCCGCGAAGAGGGTGCTCCCGGAGAAGATGCGGTCTGCTGGGCGGACCTTCGCTCGTGGTATCGCTGCTGTCATAGTGATTCTTCCTGCGGCCCGTCTGCTGGGGGTGTGGGGGGAGGCTGAGGGGCGGGACCCAACCGACAGGCTGCGGCGAGTCATGTCGAAGACACGATCGCCGCAGCCAGTCGACCCGGATTACGCTACTAGCTCATGACGTCGATTGCAGCCGTCACCTTCTCGAAGAGCGCGTCCGAGATGGGAGCCGAGCCGGCATCGGCTGCGGCGACTTCCTGGCCCTCGGGGCTCGCCATGTAGCTGAAGTAGTCTTTCACGAGGGCACCCTGCTCGGAGTCGAGGTACGTCTCGCATCCGACGAGGTACGCGACGAGAACGATCGGGTAGACGCCTTCGGCGTCAGAGGTGCGGTCGAGTTCGATCGACAGGTCGAAGTCCGGGCGGCCGTCGATGAACGGGGAGGCGTCCACGATGGCTGCTGCGGCTTCGGGGGAGTATTCGACGAATTCCTCGCCGACCTGGACGGCGACGGTTCCGAGCTCTCCGGCGCGCGAGGCATCCGCGTAGCCGATGGTGCCGGTTCCGTTGGTCACTGCGTCGACGACACCGGAGGTGCCCTGCGCGGCCTCGCCGGACTCGATCGGCCAGACGCCGTCGGCCTCATAGGTCCACACGTCGGGGGCGGCGGCGGCGAGGTAGTCGGTGAAGTTCTCGGTCGTGCCGGAGTCATCCGAGCGGTGCACGGGGGTGATGGTCGTCGACGGGAGCTCGGCATCCTCGTTGAGCGCGGCGATCTCAGGCGCGTCCCACGACGTGATCTCGCCGGCGAAGATGCCCGCGATGGTCGCAGGGTCGAGGTTGAGCGAGTCGATGCCGTCGAGGCTGAAGATCACGGCGATCGGCGAGACGTAGAGCGGCAGCTGCACGATGCCGCTGTCGGGTGCGCACGCCGCGAAGCCGCCGGCGGCGACCTCTTCGTCGTTGAATGCGCGGTCGGTTCCCGCGAAGGCGCTGCCGCCGGCGAGGAAGGTCTCGCGGCCGGCTCCGGAGCCGGAGGGGTCGTAGTTGATGGTGACACCCTCGTTGGCCGTCTGGTACTCGGCGATCCAGGTCTGCTGCGCCGCGCCGACGGCGGATGACCCCGCTCCGACCAGGGTGCCGGTGAGCTCGGAGCCCGTGTCGGACCCGGTGTCAGTGGTCCCGCCCTCGTTGGTGGCGCAGGAGGAGAGCAGGATGGTGCCTGCAATGGCGATGACGGCCGCGCGGCCGAGACGTGTGGAGTTCACGATGTTCCCTTCGGGAGGTGCTGTTTGCTGTGTCGAGCCGATGCTGGCCCACGACGTGACGTTAGTGAGTGCCGATGACCACGTTCGACTGTTTTGGTGAACGGAAGGTGAACAAGCAGCGAACGCACCGCTCGCTAGGGGTGTCAGAAGCTCGCGGGGGAGTGCACCTCGACCGCGACGATTCCGGCGGTCGGATCTGCGCTCGAGAGGTGCACGACGGCGAAGTCGCCGGTCGCGAGCGAGGCCGCCTGGCGCAGCGTCCCGTCGCGGGCGCTGCCCGCGCACCCGGCGATCTCGTCGATGATTTCGGGAAGCACCGGACCATGGCTGCAGAGCACAGCGGACTGCCGCTTGGCGACTCGTTTGCTGACGACGCGGTGCACGTTGGCAACGCCGTCCTCGTGCGCGTCCTGGCTGATCGCGGCCGTCGCCTTGACGTCGAGCCCAAGCATCATCGCGAGGGGTTCGATCGTGGAGATGCAGCGTGCGGCGGTGCTACTGATGAGCTTCGTCGGGCGGTAGGTGGCGATTGCGCGCGCGGCCGCCCTGGCCTCCTCGATGCCGGCATGTTCGAGCGGCCGGGTGGAGTCGGGACCGTTCCAGGAACTCGCGGGGACGGCCTTCCCATGGCGGAGGGCTACCACCGCGAAGGTGCGCAGCGTGTTGCTGTCGACGCGCGCGGCAAACCGGTCCAGAAGTTTGTGATCACGCTCGTAGCTGAGCTTGGCTCGGGCGGCCTTAAGTGTCACCCACTCGGTCGAGGTGACCTCGAAACTCGGCACGAAGGTCGACGCCACGATCGCGGCCTCGGTTGCTTCCGCCGCCCAGTAGTACACGATCTTGTCGCGACCGGTCGGCAGCGGGTACTCGGTCTCGCCCAGAGGCGCCCCGAGGGTCACCGAAAGGCCCGTCTCCTCGAGCGTCTCGCGCACGGCCGCCTCCGGAAGGGACTCGCGCGGCTCGAGCTTGCCCTTGGGCAGCGAGATGTCTCCGCGGTTGGCGCGGTGCACGAGCAGCACGCGCACCCTGCCTCCGGTCATCCGCCAGCACACAACGCCCGCGGCCACAACAGTCGAGGGGGCGGTCACGGTCACCGGCGCACACCCGGGCGTTTGCGCTGGGAAATCCGCCTCATCATGACATTCTGCATGTCGCGCAGCGGCGTGCCATCGGCGGCGAGATGGTGGCGGGTCCAGGCGCCGTCGCCCGCGAGCTTCCACGCGGCGGTGTCCTCCGACATCGCGAGGGAGAAGAGGCTCTCCACGGCGCGCAGGTGTTCCGGGCTTGTGAGCCGCACGAGCGCCTCGATCCGGCGGTCGAGATTGCGGTGCATCATGTCGGCGCTGCCGATGTAGACGTCGGGGTTGCCGCCGTTGTGGAAGGAGAAGATCCGGGAATGCTCGAGATAGCGTCCGAGAACCGAGCGCACTGAGATGTTCTCGCTGAGCCCCGGTACGCCAGGCTTGAGCGTGCAGATGCCGCGGATGACCATCTGAACGGGCACACCGGCGTTGCTCGCCTCGTACAGCGCGTCGATCACCGCTTCGTCGACGATGGAGTTGAGCTTGATCTGGATGCCGGAGGGGGAGCCGGCCACCGCGGCCGCCGTCTCCGCCCTGATGGCCTTGATGAGCCCCTTGCGCAGGTGCAGCGGGGCAACGAGGAGGCGCTTGAACTTCTTCTCGATTGCGTAGCCGGAGAGCTCGTTGAACAGCCGGGTGAGGTCCTTGCCGACGACATCGTCCGCTGTCAACAGGCCGAGGTCCTCGTACAGGCGGGAGGTCTTCGGGTTGTAGTTGCCGGTGCCGATGTGGCTGTAGTGCCGCAGGCGGCCCTCCTCCTGGCGCACCACGAGCGCGAGCTTGCAGTGGGTCTTGAGGCCGACGATGCCGTAGACGACGTGCACTCCCGCCTTCTCGAGCTTGCGGGCCCAGTTGATGTTCGCGGACTCGTCGAATCTCGCCTTGATCTCGACCAGCGCGAGCACCTGCTTGCCAGCCTCGGCGGCGTTGATGAGCGCCTCAACGATCGGGCTGTCGCCGCTGGTGCGGTAGAGGGTCTGCTTGATCGCGAGTACGTCAGGGTCGGACGCTGCCTGCTCGAGGAACGCCTGAACGCTCGTCGCGAACGACTCGTACGGGTGGTGCAGCAGGATGTCCTGCCGGGCGATCGAGGCGAAGATGTCGGGGCGGGCGCCGGGCTCGGTCGGCATGAGCTGGGTCGCCGTTGTCGGAACATGCTTGCGGTATTTGAGCTGTGGTCGGTCGATCTTCGTGATGTCGAACAGGCCGGCGAGGTCGAGTGGCGCTGGCAGCCGGTAGACCTCCTGGTCGGTGATCCCCAGCTCCCGCACCAGCAGGTCGAGGGTGACCGGGTCCATGTCGTCGGTGATCTCGAGTCGGATCGGCGGGCCGAAGCGGCGCCGCAGCAGCTCGCGCTCGAGCGTCTGGATGAGGTTCTCCGACTCGTCCTCCTCGACCTGTACGTCTTCGTTGCGCGTGACGCGGAACTCGTGGTGGTCGAGGATCTCCATGCCGGGAAAGAGGTGGCTGAGGTGGTTCGAGATGAGGTCTTCAAGCGGGATGAAGCGCAGCATCCCGCTTCCGTCATCGGGCAGCTGTACGAAGCGCGCGAGCACGGGCGGCACCTTGAGCCGCGCGAACTCCTCGCGGTCGGTCTTGGGGTTGCGGATGCGCACCGACAGGTTCAGTGAGAGCCCCGAAATGTAGGGGAACGGATGCGCGGGGTCGACGGCGAGCGGCATGAGCACCGGGAAGATCTGCGACGAGAAGATCTCCTCGACGCGCACCCGGTCGGCCGGGCCGAGGTCGGCCCAGGTCTCGATGTGAATCCCCGCGTCATCGAGCGCGGGCTTCACGAGGTCGGTGAAGGCCGCGGCGTGCCGGGTCTGCAGCTCGTGGGCGCGCGCGGCGATGTCGCTGAGCACGTCGCCCGGCGCACGGCCGACGTTTGTCGGAACAGCGAGGCCGGTCACGATCCGGCGTTTGAGGCCCGCAACGCGAACCATGAAGAACTCGTCGAGGTTGCCGGCGAAGATCGCGAGGAAGTTGGCCCGCTCAAGAAGAGGAAGGTCGGGGTCTTCGGCGAGCTCGAGAACCCGCGTGTTGAACGCGAGCCAGCTTAGTTCGCGGTCGAGGAACCGATCGGGCGGGAGGGCGCCGTTGTCGGACCACGTCCACTCGTCGTCGTACTCGTCGTCAAGGAAGTCCGCGCCGACGGCGGCGACCACGGGAGAGATGTCGCTGTCCATGCCACCATCATGACACCATGCCACTGGCGCCCCGGCGCGAATTCGTGAACGAGGTGTGAACCGCGCGGTCGCCAGCAGTTCAGCTCGCGCTGGAGGGCCTCGACGAGTATTGGATGTCGATCGAGTGATCGACGAAACCCACTGAGCGATAGAGCGCAACGGCCGCGGTGTTCTCCGCCTCGACGTAGAGGTTCGACTCTCGGATGCCGCGGGCTTCGAGCCGCTCAAGACCCGCGGCGACGAGGCCCCGGCCGAGTCCCTGGCCCTGGGCGGCGGGGGAGACCCCGACGGCGTAGAACTCGCCGATCCCGCCCTCGACCTTGAGCCAGCAGAATCCGATCATCCCGCCATCGTCGGCCGAGGTGATGAGAAAGTCGGCGGGGTCGAACCACGGCTCGGCCCTGCGTGCGTCAAAGTCGGCCTGGGTGAGGTCGCCTTGCTCGGCGTGGTCGGCGAAGGCCACCGCGTTGAGTGCGAGCCATTCGGCGTCGTCGGCACCGGGGCGGAAGGCGCGCACCTCGGCGGCGCCGCCTGGCGCGCGCACCGGGCTCAGCCGAAGCTGCAGCAGTTCGCGCACCGGTTCCAGGCCAGCGCGGGCAGCGAGACTACGGGCATCCGGATGGTCGCCGTGGGCCCAGATCAATGCGGTGCCGCCTGACCGGGCGAGCACATCCGCGAGCAGACGCCCGCCAATCCCGCGGCGTCGGCTCGCGGGGCTCACAACGATCTCGGCCTCGGCCGGCTCCGCATCCGTCGTCATGATCGAGATGCCGGCGAGCTCCCCGTCGATTTCGATGGCGGTGGCGGACCTCGCCCCCGCACGCACGTCCACGAGGGACTGGTCAGAGAACGGCGGCTGCCCGTCGGCGCGGGTCGCCGTACCGATCAGCAGTACGAGGCGGTTGGTGTGCTCGGCCGAGTTCGGGTCGAGAGGAACGAGCAGGTCAGGCATGAACGGCCTGGCCACGGAGTTCGTCGTCGTCGTGCAGGTTGAACCGGTAGCCGACGTTGCGCACGGTTCCGATAAGCGACTCGAGGTCGCCGAGCTTCGCGCGGAGGCGGCGCACGTGAACGTCGACGGTGCGGGTGCCGCCGAAGTAGTCGTAGCCCCACACCTCGCTGAGCAGCTGCTCGCGGGTGAACACGCGCGACGGGTGCGTCGCGAGGAAGCGCAGAAGCTCGAATTCCTTGAAGGTGAGGTCGAGCGGGCGCCCGTGAACCTTCGCCGAGTAGCTCGCCTCGTCGATCACAACGCCAGAGGCGTGGATCTTATGGCTCATGTGGTCCTGGGCCTGGCGGGCGATGAGGAGGCGGATGCGGGCGTCGACCTCCGCCGGACCCGCGTTCTCGAGGATGACGTCATCGATGCCCCACTCGGCGTTGACGGCCGTGAGCCCGCCCTCGGTGAGCACGAGCAGGAGCGGCACGTTGATGCCGGTGGACCCCAGAATCTTGCACAGGGACTTCGCGCTCGCGAGGTCCCGCCGCGCGTCGACGAGTAGCAGATCGCAGCTCGGTGCGTTGATCAACTGCGCGGCCTCCGCCGGGATCTGGCGAGTCTTATGACTGAGCAGGCCGAGGGCGGGGAGTACCTCGCTGTCGACCGCAGGGGTCAATATCAACAGCTGTGCCACGCGTCCTCCAGAAGGGCCGAAACTGCAGTCTATAAGTCCAGAGAGACCCGGCATCGCGGCGACGGCGCAGCCGAACACCGAAGTGCGGGAGGTAAGGCACAATTGGAGCATGGCGGCTCACCTCAGCACGGCGATCCCCGTGTGGGTCGCGGCGGCGATCGGAGCGCTCCTCATCGGGCTCTTCGCCCCACCCGCCGAATATCTGATCTGGATTCCGGTCGCCATGGCATCCGCCGTGCTGATGACCTTCGTCATCCAAGTCGCGACGACCCAGAAGAAGGGCCTCGTCGACCGGATCATGTTGAGCGTCGGCGGCGCCATCCTCGTTCTCGCGGCCTCGACGGGCGTGCTGAGCGTCGTCGCCGCTGGGTGAGGTTAGAATCGGGTCATGTCTCTCCTCGCAATCGAGCTGTTCTTCGTCGGCCTCCTCGTGCTGGCGTCGCTGTCGATCGGGTACATCTCGGTGCTCGTCGTCTACAACCTCTACAAGGGCCAGCGCTGACTCCCTGCGCAATCCGGGAGTTGTCATGATCGAACTCGACTCCAACCTTCCCGCCGAGCTAGTCCCACTGTCGTGGTTGCTCGGTGTTTGGGAGGGCACCGGTGTTGTCAACTACGACACCGGTGAGGGCCTCCGCAACTACGAGTTCGGGCACCGGTTGAGCTTCAGTCACGACGGTCTCCCTCATGTCAACTACACCTCGTACACCTGGCTCCTCGACGAGGGCCTGACGCCGCTCGCGACAGAGACCGGCTACTGGCGGCTCAGCCGCCCCGCGACCGAAGCGGACCCGGGCCCCGGTCTCCTGCCCGGTATCGGGGTAACGCCCTTCACGACCGCGAGCGCCGTCGAGACGCTGCGCAATGCGGGTAACGCTTTCGACATCGAGGTGTCGATCCTTCACCCCGGCGGCGTGAGCGAGCTGTACATCGGCGAGGTCAAGGGGCCCCGCATCGACCTCGCGACGGACGCGGTGCTGCGTTCGGTCAACTCCAAGGAGCACGCGGCCTCGACGCGGCTCTACGGACTCGTCGAGAACCACCTGCTCTGGGCCTGGGACATCGCCGCGCTCGGCCAGGGTCTGCGCACCCACGCTTCAGGAAGGCTGTCCCGTGACGAATGAATTTCTCAATCTGCCCGGAGCCGTCGAGGCCACCGGAATAGACGCGGGAGTCGCCGCGCACTACGGCGACCCGTTCCGTGAGCAGCGAGCGCTCGCCCGCGGCGAGGCGGTCGTCGACCTGTCGCACCGCGCAGTGCTCTCGGTCTCGGGAAGTGACCGGCTGAGCTGGATCGACTCGATCACCAGCCAGGCGGTCAAGGGCATGCGCCCGGGCGACTCGAGCGAGACCCTTCTGCTCGATCAGCACGGGCATCTCGAGTACGCGGTCGGGCTGCTCGACGACGGCGAGACCCTCTGGATGCTGCTCGAGGCGTCCGAGGCTCCCGGCCTGCTCGACTGGCTGACCAGAATGCGCTTCATGCTGAGGGTCGAGCCTGCCGACCGTTCCGCCGAGTTCGCCGTGATCGGTGCCGTCGGCGACGCGGGCCTGCCCGCTGCCGCTCCCGCCGGCGTGCCGCTGGTCTGGCGTGACCCGTGGACGGCGGTCGCGCCCGGCGGGCACCAGTATGCCGCGGCGGACGGGCATCCGGCTGTCGACTGGCACTGGACCCAGACCATCGTCCCCCGCACAGCCCTCGCCGAGATCGCGGCGACCCGGCCCGTGGCGGGGATTCTCGCCGCCGAGGCGCTCCGGATCGCAGCCTGGCGCCCGCGGGCCGCGACCGAGGTCGACGAGCGGAGTATTCCACACGAGCTTGACTGGCTGCGCTCCGCGGTGCATCTCACGAAGGGCTGTTACCGCGGCCAGGAGACGGTCGCCAAGGTGCACAACCTCGGGCATCCGCCTCGCCGCCTCGTCATGCTGCACCTCGACGGGTCGGACGCCGTGCTGCCGCATCCCGGCGACGAGGTGATGCTCAAAGACAAGAGCGTCGGCACGATCACCTCCTCGGCGATTCACTTCGAGCTCGGGCCGATCGCGCTCGCCGTGGTCAAGCGCTCTGCCGATCCGGCCAGCACCCTCACGGTCGCAACGGGCGATACGACAGTCGCGGCGGCGCAGGAGATCATCGTGCCACCGGATGCCGGTGCGACAGCCGGTGTTCCGCGGATCCCGCGGCTCGGTGCCGTGCGCCGCTGACATGACGGCCTCCCGCTCGGCCGACGGCGCGATGCGACGGCTTGAGCGGTCGCTGCGGCGCCGCATCGAGCTGACCCAGCGACTGCGCCGGGTGCGCAACTCGGTCCCCGCAGCGGTGCAGATCATGATCGCCGCCACCGCGTCGTACGTCATCGCCCGTGTGCTGCTCGGGCACGACTATCCGGTCGTCGCGGTCACCGTGACGATCACCGCCCTCGGTTTCGCCCGGGACGCGAGCCCCCGCCGGGTTCTCGACATCCTCGTCGGAATACTCATCGGCATCAGCCTGAGCGAGCTCATGCTGATCCTCGTGGGGCCGGGAACCTGGCAGCTCGCCCTCGTACTCGTGATCACCCTGCTCGTGGCGAGGTTCATCTCGCCCAGTGCAGCGTTCACCGTCGCGGCGGGGGTGCAGTCGACGCTCGTCATGGTGCTCCCACCACCGGAGGGCGGTGTCTTCGTCCGCAGCATCGACGGCGTCGTCGCCGGCGTCGTGGCGCTGCTTGTGACCGCGCTCATTCCGCGCGACCCCCGGCGTGCGGCCGAGCGCGACGCGAAGAAGCTGTTTGCGACGCTCGACGAGGCTCTCGGCACCCTCGTCGTCGCGCTCGACACGGCGGACGAGCCGGCCGCCGACCTCGCCCTCACCCGGCTGCGCCGGACGCAGCAGATCATCGATGAGTGGACGACGTCGCTTGATTCAGCGATCGGCATTGCGAAGATCTCCCCGTTCCTGCGTCGGCACCTGCCCGAGCTGCGCGCGCAGTGGCGGCTGCTGGGCTGCCTCGACCTCGCCTCGAGGCACCTGCGGATCATCACCCGCCGAGCCGACTTCCTCGTGCGCGACGGCCGGGAGCGGCCGGAACTCGCGACGCTCATCACCGACGTGCGGGCGGGAATCAGCTTGTTGCGTACCGATCAGGACCACGCGCGTGAGCATCTCACCGAGGTGGCCCGGCGGCTGTCACCGGAGGCCGTGCTGCCCGGGTCCGAACTGACCGAGTCGGTGCTCGTGCTGCTCATCCGCCCGCTCATCGTCGATCTGCTGACCGCGACCGGCATGAACGCCAGCGACGCAAGGAAGGCGCTCCCCGAGCCGTAGCGGTGCCAGGGCGCGGCGGGTGGGTGTGGCGTGGGTGTGGGTGTGGGTGTGGGTGTGGGTGTGGGCGTGGGCGCGTATTGCCCGCGTGTGCGCGCAACACCCGCGCAACCGCGTATGACCGGCGCGACCGCGCATTGCCCGCGTTTCTGGTGTTGCATGGCCCCGTTGTTGGGATGCGCAGGTGCTGCGCTTCCGCGCGGGTGGTGTGCCACGCGCGTTTGCGCGCACTACCCGCGTGGGCTCGGGTACGCGCAGGCGTGCGGCCCCAGCGATCGTGCGTGACCCCGCGTGTGTGCGCAATACCGGCGCGACCGCGTATGCCCCGCGCGACCGTGTATTGCCCGCGTGTGCGCGCATTACCCGCGTTTCTGGTGTTGCATGGCCCCGTTGTTGGGATTCGCGGGTGCTGCGCGTCCGCGCGGGTGGTGTGCCACCCGCGTTCGCGCGCCCTACCCGCGTGGGGTGCGCGCACTACCCGCGGTGGGCTACTTCTGATTAGCGCGCCGTTACCGCGCGGAAAATCATGTCCGCGGATGCCCGTCGTGCCTCGAGCGACTGACACGATGGGCACCGCCTCATTCTCCGCCGAGGCCGGTTCGCGATCGCAACCCGGGCCGTCGATAAGCTTGGCGCATGACCTACACCCTCATTCTTCTGCGCCACGGGCAGTCCACCTGGAACCAGGAAAACCTCTTCACCGGTTGGGTTGATGTGCCATTGAGCGACATCGGCGCGCAGGAGGCCCGCCGCGCGGGCGAGCTGCTCGCGTCGACCGGCATCCTTCCCGACGTTCTGCACACCTCGGTGCTCAAGCGCGCGATCCAGACCGCCAACATCGCCCTCGACGTCGCCGACCGCGACTGGATCGACGTGCGCCGCTCGTGGCGCCTGAACGAGCGCCACTACGGTGCCCTGCAGGGCAAGGACAAGGCGCAGACCCTCGCCGAGTACGGACCGGAGCAGTTCCAGTCATGGCGCCGATCGTTCGACGTGCCGCCGCCGGCCCTCGACGATGACGCGAAGTACTCCCAGGCACACGACCCCCGCTATGCGACTCTCGGTGACGACCTTCCGCGCACCGAGTCTTTGAAGCTCGTGATCGACCGGATGCTGCCGTACTGGGAGTCAGACATCAAGCCCGACCTGGCCTCGGGCAAGAAGGTGCTCGTGACGGCCCACGGGAACTCGCTGCGCGCGCTCGTGAAGCACCTCGACGGCATCTCCGACGGGGACATTGCCGACCTGAACATCCCGACTGGTATTCCACTCGTCTATGAGCTCGACGAGGATTTCGCTCCAGTGAAGCCGGGCCGCTACCTCGATCCCGAGGCCGCCGCCGCCGGTGCCGCCGCGGTCGCCGCGCAGGGCAAGAAGTAACCAGCGGCACAAAAAAAGGGGAGAGACGCCATGTGCGTCTCTCCCTTTTTCCTTCGCCACAAGGCGGTGTGTGATCAGCTGTCGGATCCGACGAGGTTGCCGGTCGCGAGGTACTGGATGTTTTTGGCGATCGTGACCGCGTGGTCGGCGAAACGCTCGTGGTACCGGCTCGCCAGCGTGGCGTCGACCGTGTCGACCGCCGCGCCTTTCCAGGTCTCGCCGAGCACCGCGTCGAAGACACTGACGTGCAACTCGTCGATTCGGTCGTCCTCGTTGCGGATCTCCTCGGCGAGCTTCACGTCTTCCGACTTGAGCAGCTCGGTGAGCTTCTTCGCGATCGCGACGTCGAGCGTGCCCATCTCGTGGAAGGTGGAGCGAAGGCTCTTCGGAATAACCTTTTCCGGGAAGCGGTACCGGGCGAGCTGCGCGATGTGCTCGGCGAGGTCGCCCATCCGCTCGAGCGACGCGCTGATCCGCAGGGCGCTCACCACGATGCGGAGATCCCTGGCGACCGGTTGCTGTCGCGCGAGGATGTCGATGGCGAGCTCATCGAGCGCCTTCGCGGCGCTGTCGATCCTGCTGTCGCCCGCGATGACCTTCTCGGCGAGCGACACGTCTGACTCATTGAACGCGCGTGTGGCGTTGTCGATCGAGAACTCGACGAGTGTGGACATCTCGACGAGACGGTCCTGCACCTCGCGCAGTTCCTGCTGGAATACTTCGCGCATGTTGCCCCTTCGTGGCGGACGTACGGCACCCGACCAATCCAAGTTATCCTGCGCTCTGCTGGTTAACAATTGGTGATGCTCCGCTGAAGTTTACCTAAAGTGGCCCGGCGGCCGGGCATCGGTCGTCAGGCGAACCGAGCAGAGTTACTAATCTGTTCACATGGACTCCACTTGGTTGGTGCCCGTGTCGCTGGCCTTCGGATTCCTCGTGGGCACCGGCTTGGTCAGCCTGATGCACTTCGCCGCACTGCGCGGTGAGCGCGCGCACGACGTCGTCAACTCGACCGTGCCCGACGGTGTGGATGCTGTCATCGATGCGCTCGAATCGGCGGGCATCGTCGTCGACCCCTCGAATGTTGTCGTCAGGGCGTCGCCGGGTGCACTGGCGTTCGGGCTCGTCGGGAACAACTCCCTGGTGCATCCGGAGCTCACCGAGATGGTCAACCGAGTGCGACGCAGCGGCGAGGGGCTCACCGACGAAGTCACACTCTCCCGCGGTCCGTTCGGCGAGGCCAACATCGTGCTGTCGGTGCGGGTGGCCCGGCTCGGCGCGCGCTACGTGTTGCTCGTGGCCGACGACCGCACCGAATCGCACCGACTCGACGCGGTGCGCCGTGACTTCATCGCGAACATCAGCCACGAACTGAAGACCCCGATCGGCGCGGTCGGGCTGCTCGCCGAGGCGCTACAGGCCGCCTCCAGCGAGCCCGATCAGGTGCGCCGGTTCGCGAAACGGCTGACGAAGGAGTCCGAACGGTTGGCGAGGATCACACAGGAGATCATCGAGCTCTCCCGACTGCAGGCCGCCGACGCCCTCACCGAGGCCGAGATCGTCTCGATCGACCGGGTCGTCTCGCTGTCCCTCGACGAGACGAAGGTCGCCGCCGACGCCAACAACGTCACCGTCATCGGCGGGAAGAAAACTGGCGCGCTGGTCTACGGCGACGAGGCGCTCCTCGTGACCGCACTGCACAACCTCATCGCCAACGCGATCCAGTACTCCCCGCGCGGCTCACGGGTCGGCGTCGGGGTGCGCAATTCCGACGGTGTCGTCGAGATCGCCGTCACCGACCAGGGCGTTGGCATCCCCGAGGTTGACCTCGACCGGGTGTTCGAGCGGTTCTTCCGTACCGACCCGGCCCGGTCGCGTCGCACCGGCGGCTCCGGCCTCGGGCTCAGCATCGTCAAGCACGTCGTCGAGAACCACGGCGGCGACGTGCGGGCGTGGTCCCAACTCGGGCGCGGCTCCACCTTCACGATCCGACTGCCGGAAGCATCCCGCGCAGTGGCAACAGCAGGAGACAAGAAATGACCAGCATCCTCA
>Ga0136639_10000330_pt1 | contig 15350 bp, 13 predicted proteins | sample AntDrymUQ8592106_2_FD_113739 | JGI IMG/M metagenome (GOLD analysis project Ga0136639, IMG submission 113739) | Polar desert sand microbial communities from Dry Valleys, Antarctica - metaG UQ859 (21.06) | ecosystem: Environmental > Terrestrial > Soil > Desert | place: Antarctica: Dry Valley...
CGCCGGACCCGAGGACGTGTGGCGCGCCGACCTGCGCACGGTCGCCACCAAGCTGGCCAACTGGGGTGGGACGGCTCGCGCCTGAACCCTCAGCGCCGCCACGGGGCCGGGCGGCCGTGCAGCCACCACTCCATCTGCCGGGTGATCCACGGCAGCGCCAGGTAGGTCATGACCGGCGTCATCACCAGCACCGAAACCAGCACGCGCAGGGGTAGCAGGACATCGGACAGCAGCGCGTTCCCCAGCCAGTTCGTCAGCAGGCTCAGCGGGAAGAAGATCAGGAAGATCACGCACGCCTGCTTCCACCGCGGCGGCGCGGCTGCGGCCGGGCGCAGGTCTCCCACGTCGGTCGAGGTCGGCTCGTCGAACCAGCCCTCGATGCCGGTGCGCTTCTCCACCCGCGACTCCACCACCCCGAGCCCCGACGCCGAGGAGCGCCACCAGGCACGCTGGGGCGACTGCTCCCAGTGGAGCAGGGCGTCGTGGTCGGCGAAGCGGTAGAGCATGTGCCAGGTCTCGGAGTCGGGCTCGGGTCGCACCCACCCGGCCCCGAGGAAGCCGGGGAAGCGCTCGGCGAGCGCCATGCCGGCCGAGAGCCAGCTGACCATCTCGGCCTCATGTCCTGCTTCGAGGTGGCGAGTGATCGACACGGTCACCGGAGAAGTCATGCCTGCGATGGTCGCCGCTGGGCGGCGTGGGCAGCAAGCCGGGGGACTCCCCGGCCGTGTGCGTCTGACCACACGGGTCGTGCCTGGGCCAGGTGCTGCCGTCAGGGGCAGGGTGGGGGTGTCGGTGGGGCCGACTAGGGTCGGGGACGTGAGTCGACGATGAGCAAGATGGACGGCCTGCGCGCGATGCGCGAGGCCCGCTACGCAGCCGCCCGGGCCGGTGCGCCTGCCACGAAGGGCAAGCGTGCGCCGGTGGCCCCGAGCGAGCCCTCCGCCACGACACCGGTCAAGGCCAAGCGGGCGCCCGCCAAGGCGGCAGCCCCGGCCTCCTCCGGTGACGAGGAGCTGTGCGGGCACCGCAACATGGGTGGCAAGACCTGCACCCGCGAGCAGGGCCACGCGGCCAAGAGCCACCGCTACTCCTGAGCCACGAGGCGGGGGCGTCAGGCCCCGGGCACGATCCGCAGGTCGCGCACGGCTCCGCCGTCGAGAGCGACCAGCGCCTCCTGGTAGGCCGGGCTGTCGTGGGCGGCCTGCGCTGCGTCGACGGAGTCGAACTCGATGAGCACCGATCGGGTCACCTCTCCGGCCTCGTAGGTCTGCTCGGGCAGGCCGCGCGCCAGGAAGGTGCCGCCGGCACCGGTCAGGGCCGGGCCGGCGAGCTCGGCGTAGGCCGCGACCTTGGCCTCGTCGGTGATCTCCCGGTAGAGGCTGATCCAGTAGGCAGTCATGCCCTCATGCTGCCAGCCGAACGGCCGACCCGGCTCAGAGGATGGCGCCCGGGACGTAGGTCGCGCCCGCCGGGTAGCGCTCCGCGAGCTCGGCCACCCGGCGTACGACGACCTGGGTCTGGTGCACCGCGGCGCCGGTGAAGGTGATCGGGTCGGCCACCAGCGACTCCAGCTGTGGGGCCGTGAGCCCGAGGCGGGCGTCGGCGGCGAGCTTGGCGAAGACATCGTTCGTGGCCTGGCCCTGGCGCATCGCCAGGGCGGTGCCGACCGCGGCCTCCTTGATCGCCTCGTGGGCGACCTCGCGGCCGACGCCGTTGCGCACGGCGGCCATCAGCACCTTCGTGGTGGCCAGGAACGGCAGGTAGCGGTCGAGCTCACGCTGGATGACCGCCGGGAACGCGCCGAACTCGTCGAGCACGGTGAGGAAGGTCTGGAAGAGCCCGTCGGCCGCGAAGAACGCGTCGGGCAGCGCCACCCGTCGTACGACGGAGCAGGACACGTCGCCCTCGTTCCACTGGTCGCCGGCGAGCTCGCCCACCATCGAGAGGTAGCCGCGGGTGACGACGGCGAGACCGTTGACGCGCTCGCAGGAGCGGGTGTTCATCTTGTGGGGCATCGCGGACGAACCGACCTGCCCCTCCTTGAAGCCCTCGGTGACGATCTCGTTGCCGGCCATCAGCCGGATCGTCGTGGCCAGGTTGGACGGGCCGGCGACGAGCTGCACCACCGCGGATAGCACGTCGAAGTCGAGCGAGCGGGGATAGACCTGACCGACCGAGGTCAGCACCCGCTCGAAGCCGAGGTGGCGGGCGACGCCCTCCTCGAGCTCGGCCAGCTTGGACTCGTCGCCGTCGAGCAGGTCGAGCATGTCCTGGGCGGTGCCCATCGGACCCTTGATCCCGCGCAGGGGGTAGCGACGCAGCAGGTCCTCGATGCGCTCGACGCCGATCAGCATCTCGTCGGCCACGGTGGCGAAGCGCTTGCCGAGGGTCGTCGCCTGCGCAGCGACGTTGTGGGAGCGCCCGGCCATCACGGTGGTCTCGTGCTCGGCAGCGAGCCGGGCGAGGCGGACCAGCGCGGCCACGGCGCGGTCCCGCAACAGCTCGAGGGACTGCTTGAGCTGCAGCTGCTCGACGTTCTCGGTCAGGTCCCGCGAGGTCATCCCCTTGTGGATGTGCTCGTGGCCGGCCAGCGCGGAGAACTCCTCGATGCGGGCCTTCACGTCGTGCCGGGTGATCCGCTCGCGCGCAGCGATCGAGGCCAGGTCGACCCGGTCGACGACGGCCTCGTAGGCCTCGACGACGCCGTCGGGCACCTCGATGCCGAGGTCACGCTGGGTGCGCAGCACCGCGATCCAGAGCTGCCTCTCGAGCACGATCTTGTGCTCCGGCGACCAGATCTCGGCGAGGTCGGCTCCGGCGTAGCGGGTGGCCAGGACGTTGGGGACGCTCATGTCATTTCCTTGGGTCGTGAGATCGGTGCTCGCGCTGCGCTCGCACCTCAACCAACGGAGGCAGCGATGTCGGTGCGGTGCTGGGCGCCGTGGAACTCCACGTCCACGACACCGGCGTAGGCCGCCGCGCGGGCATCCTCGATGCTGGCGCCGGTCGCGACCACCGCGAGCACCCGACCGCCGGCGGTGACCAGGTCCTCGCCCTGCATCGCGGTGCCGGCGTGGATGACGTGGACCGCGTCGTGGGCCTCGGCGGCCTCCAGCCCGGTGATGACGTCGCCGCTGGAGGACGACTCGGGGTAGCCGGCGCTGGCCATCACGACCGCGACGGCGGCACCGCTCTTCCACTGCGGGAACGCGACGTCGGCCAGCGTGCCGGTCGCTGCGCCCATCAGCAGAGGCGAGAGCGGCGAGTCGAGCAGTGCCATCAGGGGTTGGGTCTCGGGATCGCCGAAGCGGGCGTTGAACTCCACGACGCGGGTGCCGCGCGAGGTGAGCGCCAGCCCGGCGTAGAGCAGGCCGGCGAAGGGCGTGCCCCTGGCGGCCATCTCGTCGACGGTCGGCTGAAGGACGGTCGCGAGCACCTCGGCCACGAGGTCGGCGGGTGCCCACGGCAGCGGGGTGTAGGCGCCCATGCCACCGGTGTTGGGGCCCTGGTCACCGTCACCGATGCGCTTGAAGTCCTGCGCCGGCTGGAGCGGGTAGACCGTGGCGCCGTCGGTGATCGCGAAGAGGGAGACCTCGGGCCCGTCGAGGAACTCCTCGATCACCACCCGGTCGCAGCCGGCGGCGTGGTCGAGCGCCTCCTGGCGGTTCAGGGTCACCACGACGCCCTTGCCCGCGGCCAGCCCGTCGTCCTTGACGACGTAGGGCGGGCCGAACCTGTCGAGTGCGTTGGCCACCTCGTCCTGCTCGGTGCACACGAACGCGCGCGCCGTGGGCACGCCTGCGGCCTCCATCACCTCCTTGGCGAACGCCTTGGAGCCCTCCAGCCGCGCCGCTGCGCCCGATGGCCCGAAGACCGCGATGCCGCGCCCGGTCACGGCGTCGGCGACACCGGCGACCAACGGCGCCTCGGGCCCGACGATCACCAGGTCGACGCCCAGCCGCTCGGCCAGGTCGGCCACGGACGCACCGTCCATCTGGTCCACGTCGTGGAGCGTGGCGACGGTCGCGATCCCGGGGTTGCCGGGGGCCGCGTGGACCTCCGAGACGCCGGGGTCCAGGGACAGCGCGCGGGCCAGAGCATGCTCGCGGCCGCCGGTGCCGATGACGAGGGTCTTCACGGGCCGCCAGCCTAGTGCTCCCCGCGGGCTGCGGCGCCCGCTGCCCGGGGCCGTGGGACTCGGCCGGGCTCAGATGAGCTCGTGCAGCACGATGCTCTCGTCGCGCTTGGGGCCGACGCCGAGCACCGAGATGCGCGCGCCCGACATGGCCTCGACGGCCTTGACGTAGGCCTGCGCATTGGCCGGGAGCTCCTCGAAGGTGCGGCAGGCGCTGATGTCCTCCCACCACCCGGGGAGGTACTCATAGATCGGCACCGCGTGGTGGAAGTCGCTCTGGTTGACCGGCATCTCGTCGTGCCGCACGCCACCGACGTCGTAGGCCACGCAGACCGGGACCTGCTCGAGGCCGGTCAGCACGTCGAGCTTGGTCAGCACGAAGTCGGTGACCCCGTTGACGCGCGCGGCGTAGCGGGCGATGACCGCGTCGTACCAGCCGCAGCGGCGCGGGCGACCGGTCGTCGTGCCGTACTCGGCACCGACCTTGCGCAGGTGCTCGCCGAAGTCGTCGTCGAGCTCGGTCGGGAAGGGACCCTCTCCGACCCGGGTCGTGTAGGCCTTGACGATGCCGATGACCTGGTCGAGACGCATCGGTGGGATGCCGGAGCCGGTGCAGGCGCCCGCGGAGGTCGCCGAGGAGGACGTGACGAACGGGTAGGTGCCGTGGTCGACGTCGAGCAGGGTGGCCTGGCCGGCCTCGAGCAGCACGGTCTCGCCGCGGTCGAGCGCCTGGTTGAGCAGCAGCCCGGTGTCGCTGACCATCGGTCGCAACCGGTCGGCGTAGGACAAGAGCTCCTCGACGATCGCGTCGACGTCGGGCGCACGGCGGTTGTAGATCTTGGCCAGGATCTGGCCCTTGAGCTCGAGGGCACCCTCGACCTTCTGGCGCAGGATGCCTGCGTCGAAGAGGTCCTGGATCCGGATGCCGATGCGGTTCATCTTGTCGGCGTACGTCGGCCCGATGCCGCGTCCCGTCGTGCCCAGGCGGCGCGTGCCGAGGAAGCGCTCGGTCACCTTGTCCAGGCTGCGGTTGTAGTCGGCGATGACGTGGGCGTTGGCGCTGACCTGGAGGCGGCTGACGTCCACGCCACGGGCGATGAGGGCGTCGAGCTCGGCGAAGAGGACCTCGATGTCGACCACGACACCGTTGCCGATCACCGGCGTGCAGTTGGGGCTCAGGATGCCGCTCGGTAGCAGGTGCAGGGCGTACTTCTCATCGCCGATGACCACGGTGTGGCCGGCGTTGTTGCCGCCGTTGAACTTCACGACGTAGTCGACACGGCTACCGAGCAGGTCGGTGGCCTTGCCCTTGCCTTCGTCGCCCCACTGGGCTCCGATGATGGCGATCGCGGGCATCTGCACTCCTTTGACAACACCAAAGCCCCGGACAACAGCTGCCGGGGCTCTTGCGGCCACACGTTAGCAAAGCGGGACCCAGGCGTCCTCATCCGTCCGCTCCCGTGTCCGCCCCCAGGCCTGGGAGGTCGGCTAGGGTCCCCATCAATGGACCCCCTCCTCGTCATCACCAACAGCGACGCCGGCAACTCGGATGACGAGACGCTGGCCACGGCCCTCGCCGTCCTCCGCGAGCACACCTCGGTGGAGGTCCAGGCGACCTCCAACCCCGGCGAGCTCGACGGGGTCCTGCACCGCGCGGCGTCGCGGCGCATCGTCGTGGCAGGCGGCGACGGCAGCATGCACGCCGTCATCTCCGCGCTGCACCGCCGCAACGAGCTGCGCGGGGCGATCGTGGGACTGCTGCCGCTCGGCACGGGCAACGACCTGGCCCGCGGGGTCGGCATCCCCCTGGACATCGAGGAGGCCGCCCGGGTCCTGGTGACCGGGTCGCCGCGTCCGATGGACCTGATCGTCGACGAGGTCGGCGAGGTCGTCGTCAACAGCGTCCACGTCGGCGCCGGCGCCAACGCCAGCCGCCGTGGCCAGCGCTGGAAGGACCGGCTGCACTCGGTCGGCTTCGGCAAGGTCAACCTCGGCAGGTTCGGCTACCCGATCGGCGCAGCCCTCACCGCCTTCAACCCTCCGGTCATCCGGCTGCACGTCGAGATCGACGGCCGGACCGTCACCGACCTCGACACCCCGGTGCTGATGGTCGCGCTCGGCAACGGCTCGTCGGTCGGCGGCGGGACCGAGCTCACCCCCGACGCCGACCCCGGCGACGGCCGGATCGACGTCATGATCTCCCACGCAACCGGCCCCGTGGCTCGCCTCGTCTACGCTGCCCGGCTGGGCCTGGGCCGCCACCAGCAGGCCGACGACGTCATGGCCCTGCGCGGTCGTGAGGTGTCGGTCAGCGGCGAGGCGTTCTGGGTCAGCGCGGACGGCGAGATCTATGGGCCCGAGCGGCACCGGACCTGGCACATCGAGCCGGCGGCGTACTCGATGGTGCTGCCGTGAGCCGGCGCCGCTCCCCCTCGTAGTCCCTAGTAGCGTTCCCGTCTGTGGCACGAGGCAGAGGACAACAGGACGGCGACCCGACCGACTGGGTGACGCGGGCGGCGGACGACGCCATCCGCAACGCGGGCGAGGGCGCGACGCGGATCACGTGCGCGTCGGGCATCAGCCCGTCGGGGCCGATCCACCTGGGCAACCTGCGTGAGTTCCTCACCGTGCACTTCGTGGTCGAGGAGATCCGACGGCGCGGCATCGAGGTGCGCCACCTGCACAGCTGGGACGACTACGACCGCTTCCGCAAGGTCCCCGCCGGGGTAGACCCCTCGTGGGCCGAGCACATCGGCCGACCGCTGTCGGCGGTCCCGGACCCCTCGGGTGAGTACTCCTCCTGGGCCGAGCGTTTCAAGGCACCGTTGCGCTCCGCGCTGGCCGAGATGGGCTGCGAGATGGAGGAGGTGTCGCAGACCGAGATGTACGGCGCCGGCACCTACCGCTCCCAGATCCTCACCGCGATCTCACGCCGCGACGACATCGAGACCGTGATGTCGCGCTACCGCACCAAGGCCGGTGCGTCCTCCGAGGACGACGACGAGTCCGCCGCGGCCGACCGCGGCTCCCTGGCCCGCTTCCCCTACCGCCCCTACTGCCGCCAGTGCGGGCGCGACACCGTCACGATCACGGCCTACGACGACCAGACGACCGACCTGACCTACACCTGCGACTCGTGCGCCTTCACCGGTGTCACCAACGTCGCGACCCAGGACGAGGGCAAGCTCGTGTGGAAGGTCGACTGGCCGATGCGCTGGGCCTTCGAGGGCGTCGACTTCGAGCCCGGCGGCGACGACCACGCGACGCCCGGGTCGTCGTACACGGTGGGTCGCGAGCTCGTGTCGACCATCTACGGCGGCCGGGCGCCGTCGTTCGTGGCCTACTCGTTCGTGGGCGTCGCAGGCATGGCCAAGATGTCCTCCTCCAGGGGTGGCGTGCCCACCGCGGCCGACGCGCTGCGGATCCTCGAGGCACCGATGCTGCGCTGGCTCTACGTGCGCCGCGCCCCCAAGCAGGTCTTCAACATCGACTTCGGCCCCGAGGTCGTGCGGCTCTACGACGAGTGGGACGCGTTGGCGAAGAAGGCCGCCGACCCCGCCAAGCGCGATGTCGCGGTGCTGGCCTTCGAGCGCGCCTCGGCGACGGCTGCTGCCGGCGTCCTGCCCACCTCACCGGTCACGGTCCCGTTCCGACTGCTGTCCTCCGTGGCCGATGTGACGGCCGGCTCGGCCGACCTGATCTCCCAGATCGTCGGCAAGGTCGGACACACGCACGCCGCGGTCGCGGACCTCGAGCCGCGATTGTCGAAGGCGATGACCTGGACCTCGGAGTTCGTGCCGGCCGAGGAGCGCACCACCGTGCGCGACGAGCCCGACGCCGTACGGCTCACGACGCTGAGCGAGGACGAGCGCCTCTGGCTCGCCCAGCTCCTCGACCGGCTGCCCGACGCGTTCGCCCTCGACGAGCTGACCACGCTGATCTACGGCGTGCCCAAGCTGGCCCGCGGCATGGGCCTCGACGACCCCCCGACCGACCAGGTCAAGGCTGACCAGAAGGGCTTCTTCAAGCTCCTCTACAACCTCCTCGTCGACGCCGACCGCGGCCCCCGCCTCCCCACGCTCTTCGTCGCCCTCGGCCCCGACCGCGTGCGCTCGCTGCTCGGCGGCTGAGCGGCCCGTTCGGGCGAGCGGGCACAGCTGTAACTCAGTGTTACATCGGCTCCCATGTCGGTATACCGACATGGGAGCGCAAGTAACGCTGAGTTACAAGTTCCCGCCCCGACGGTGACGACCCACGCTGACCGGCGGCTGTCCACAGGCACCGGCCGACCGCGTTTGTGCGAGGGCGGGGGCGGGGCACACCGAGGGCGTGTACGTCGACGCTCTCGCCCACCTGGCCACCAACGGCGGCCTCATCACCCGCGGTCACGCACTCGACCTCGGGCTCTCACCCCTGGCGATCCGCGCGCTCCTGCGCCGGGAGTGGGTCGTCGTACGGCGAGGTGTCTACGCGGAGGCCGAGACGTGGGAGGCGCTGGACGACTATCGCGGGCGTCCGTTGCTCCGGGCGCACGCCGCCATCCTCACCATGCGGCGCGGCTGGGTGCTGAGCCATGACTCCGCGGCGCACCAGCAGGGGCTCGACATCCTCACCCCGGACGTGCCCCTGGTCCACGTCACGCGACCCGGCCACACCAACGCCTGGACCCAGCACGGGGTGAGTCACCACCTGGCGCGCTACCGCAAGGACCAGGTGGTCACGATCGACGCGCACCCGTGCCTCGACGTGGCCCGGACGGCGTGCGACATCGCCCGTGAGCGAGGCGTGGAGCACGGTGTCGCCGCGATGGACAGTGCCCTGCGGCGCGGGGTCCCGCGCGAAGCCCTCTGGGCCGCGGTCGCGCCGATGACGAGCTGGCCCCACGTGACCGAGGTCCGCGACGCCATCGAGCTGGCCGATCCCGGCGCCGCCAACCCTGCCGAGACCCGGGCCCGGACCCTCGTGCGTGAGATGGGGATCGGTGAGGTGGAGACGCAGTTCCCCCTGATGCTCGGCGACCGGCTGGTGTGGTGCGACCTCCGGGTGGGCCGCCACGTCTTCGAGTTCGACGGACGGGTGAAGTATCGACGCGTCGAGGACGGCGGCGTGGCCGACCGCCCCATCGACCAGGTCGTCTGGGAGGAGAAGCTGCGCGAGCGGCTGATCCGCGCCGAGGGCTTCGGAGTCTCGCGGATCCTCGCACCGGACCTCCACCCCGACCGCCGCCGCGCCGCGAAGGCCCGCCTGCGCGCGGAGTACGACGTCACCGTCGCCCGCTTCGGCACCGACCTCCCGCCCCACGTCGCCAGGACAGCTGCCGAGCTGCGCGGGCGCCACGGCGCCTGAGCACCTGCGCGTCCGAGCGCCGCCGAACTTGTAACTCAGTGTCCGCTGCGCTCCCATGTCGGTATACCGACATGGGAGCCGATGTAACACTGAGTTACAACTTCTCGCAGCCGGCCCGCAGCCGGCTCAGCCCTGCGACCCCAGGAGCGCATCGTAGGCCGCCGGGCTGGAGTCGCGGAGGAACTCCGAGCACCGCTCCCACTCGGGGGTCTCCCCGATGGCACGGGCGGAGAGCGCGAGCAGCGCCAGGCAGGTGAGGAAGCCGCGGTTGGGCTCGTGGTCCCACGGGACGGGGCCGTGGCCCTTCCAGCCGTTGCGACGCAGGTTGTCGAGGGAGCGGTGGTAGCCGACTCGTGCGTAGGCGTAGACGGTCACGTCGTCGGCGCCGCCGACGCGGGCCTCGGTCGCCAGGGCCGCCCAGGCGGAGGGCGACGCCGGGTGGCGTCGTACGACGTCGGTGGGCGTCGAGCCCTCGAGCTCGGCGGTCGCGGGGTCGACGGGGAGGTGGGTGGGAGGGGGGCCGGCCATCAGATCCATGTGACTCATGGACCGAGTGTCCCAGGTGCGGTGTTCACTAGGACGGTGACCCAGACCCAGCCCTCCACCGGCCCCACCAGCACGGGGGCCCCCCTCGAGGAGAAGGACCCGTGGCCCGCGCTCTACGCGCTCTGCCTCGGCTTCTTCATGATCCTGGTCGACTCGACCATCGTCAGCGTCGCGACGCCGGCGATCATCGAGGACTTCCAGACCGAGGTCAACAGCGTGGTCTGGGTGACCAGCGCCTACCTCCTGGCCTACGCCGTCCCGGTGCTGATCACCGGCCGGCTGGGTGACCGCTTCGGACCCAAGCGGCTCTACCTCACGGGCCTGACGGTCTTCACGCTCGCCAGCCTGTGGTGCGGGCTGACCGGCAGCATCGAAGGCCTCATCTTCGCGCGTGTGGTCCAGGGCCTCGGTGCGGCCATGATCACGCCGCAGACGATGGCGATCATCACCCGCATCTTCCCCGCTGCCCGACGCGGCAAGGCGATGGCGCTGTGGGGCGCGACCGCCGGGGTGGCGACGCTGGTCGGCCCGATCCTCGGCGGTGGGCTCGTCGACACCCTGGGGTGGGAGTGGATCTTCTTCATCAACATCCCGGTCGGGGTGATCGCCTTCGCCCTGGCCTGGCGCCTGGTGCCCACGCTGCCCACCAACAACCACCGCTTCGACTGGCTCGGGGTCGCGCTCAGCGGTGCCGGCATGTTCCTGCTCGTCTTCGGCATCCAGGAGGGCGACCAGTACGACTGGGGCACCATCACCGGCCAGATCACGGTGTGGCGGATGATCATCACCGGCGTGGTGATCTTCACCGGCTTCATCATCTGGCAGCGGGTCAACAGCCGAGAGCCGCTGGTGCCGCTCGGTCTGTTCCGCGACCGCAACTTCTCCCTGGCCAACATCGCGATCACCACGATGGGCTTCGCGATCACCAGCCTGGCGATCCCCCTGATGCTCTACGCCCAGCTGGTGCGCGGCCTCAGCCCGACCCGAGCTGCGCTGCTGCTGGTCCCGATGGCGTTGATGACGATCGGCCTGGCCCGCGTGGTCGGCGGGCTCACCGACACCGTGCACCCGCGCAACATCACCAGCGTCGGCTTCACCGCCATCATCGCCTCGCTGCTGTGGCTCTCCGCGGTCATGACCCCCGACTCCGCGATCTGGGAGATCCTGCTGCCGATGGCCCTGCTCGGCATCGGCAACGCGTGCGTGTGGGCGCCCAACTCCGCGACGGCGACGCGCAACCTGCCGATCCAGCAGGCGGGCGCCGGGGCCGGCGTCTACAACGCGACCCGCCAGGTCGGCGCCGTGCTCGGCGCCGCCGGCATCGCGGTCCTCATCGATGCCCGGCTGACCGCCCAGGGGCTGTCCGGCGGCTTCAGCCCCGAGGCGGGCAGCTCCCAGCTGCCGACGGCGGCGCTGGCGCCGTTCGCGCAGGCCATGGCTCAGACGATGCTCCTGCCGGCGGCCGTCCTGGTGCTGGGGCTGTTCGCGTCGTTGATGTTCGAGCGGCCCCAGCACGCGGGCTTCGAGCGCTAGGAGATCGACCTACCGGCCGAGCGCAGGTTCTCGCAGGCCTCGCCGACCCGGGCTGCCATGCCGGCCTCGCCCGCCTTGCCCCAGGCGCGGGGGTCGTAGACCTTCTTGTTGCCGACCTCGCCGTCGACCTTGAGCACGCCGTCGTAGTTCTTCAGCATGTGGTCGGCGACGGGGCGGGTGAACGCGTACTGCGTGTCGGTGTCGACGTTCATCTTCACCACGCCGTAGTCGACCGCGGCACCGATCTCCTCGGCGCTCGAGCCGGACCCGCCGTGGAAGACCAGGTCGAAGGGCTTGGAGCCGGCGGCCAGGCCGAGTCGCGCGACGACCGCCTCCTGAGCCGACTGGAGGATCTCGGGGCGCAGCTTGACGTTGCCGGGCTTGTAGACGCCGTGCACGTTGCCGAAGGTCAGCGCCGCCATGTAGCGACCGTGCTCGCCGGTGCCGAGTGCCTCGATGGTCGCGAGCGCGTCCTCGGGGGTCGTGTAGAGCTTGTCGTTGATCTCGTTGGCGACGCCGTCCTCCTCGCCACCCACGACGCCGATCTCGACCTCGAGGATGATCCTGGCGGCCGCGCACTTCTCGAGCAGCTCGCGCGCGATCTGGAGGTTCTCCTCCAGCGGCACCGCGGAGCCGTCCCACATGTGCGACTGGAAGAGCGGGAGCTCGCCGCGCTTGACGCGCTCGGCGGAGATGTCGACCAGCGGGCGCACGAAGCCGTCGAGCTTGTCCTTGGGACAGTGGTCGGTGTGCAGGGCGATCTGCACGGGATAGCTCCGGGCGACCTCGGCGGCGAAGGCCGCGAAGGCGACCGAACCGGTGACCATGTTCTTGATCGACGGACCCGAGAAGTACTCGGCACCACCGGTCGAGACCTGGATGATTCCGTCGGAGCCGGCGTCGGCGAAGCCCTTGAGCGCGGCGTTGAGGGTCTGCGAGGAGGAGACGTTGATGGCCGGGAAGGCGAAGGCACCAGCCTTGGCGGCATCCAGCATCTGGGAGTAGGTCTCGGGGGTGGCGATGGGCATCTCAGGTGTGCTCCTCGGGCAGACGGTGGCGTGCTCGCCACCCTAGTGGCTCCGGACGGGCCCTAGGAGGCGAGGATCACGCGTGACCTCGAGGCGGCTCGCGCGTTGGCCTGTGCAGAAGTCTCGGCCCGGCCACACACCCAGGAGCTCGACGATGATCCGCCGTCCCCTCAGGTCCCGCACCGCCCTCGCGGCAGGGGCCGCCACCCTGGCCCTGACCGCCACGATGCTGGCCCAGCCCACCCAGGCAACGCCGCCCACCGCAGCGGTCCTGGACCTGTTCGCGCCGCAGCTGGTGACGGTCGACACCCCGACCCGCGGCGACAAGGCACGCCTGCAGAAGCTCGGGCTGGACCTCACCGAGCACGCCGGCCACGACTACATCGAGGTCGTGCTCCACACCCCGGCCGACCTTGCCGCCCTGAGCGCCGCGGGCTTCACCTACGACGTGCGCATCGCCGACCTGGTCAAGCGCGGCGTCGAGATCGCCGAGCTGAACGACGCCTACGCCGCCCGGGTCGGCCGCTCCCCGCTGCCCTCGGGCAACACCGACTACCGCACGCTCGACGACTACAACGCCGACCTGACCGCGCTGGCCAAGCAGCACCCCACCCTGGTCAAGAAGTTCGCGCTGAAGCGTCCCAGCCTCGACGGCCGCACCGTCTACGGCGTCGAGATCGGCCGCCAGGTCCGCCAGCCGCTCAGCGGCCAGCCGACCTTCCTGCTCATGGGCGTCCACCACGCCCGCGAGTGGCCCTCGGGTGAGCTCGCCATGGAGTTCGCGGTCGACCTCGCCAAAAGCTACGGCAAGGACAAGCGGATCACCTCGCTGCTGAACCGCGGTCGCGTGATGGTGGTCCCGGTCGTCAACGTGGACGGCTTCACCCTGTCCCGCACCGACGGCGAGTTCGTCGACCTGCGCGCCCTGAACGACGCCGACCCGCTGGGGGGCAGCACCTCGATCCTGGCCACCCCGGGCCAGGCCTACAAGCGCAAGAACTGCCGCGTCGTCGACGGCCAGGACACCCCGGACGGCACCTGCGCGCTCACGCTCAACAGCAACGGCGGCTTCGGTCTCGGCGTCGACCTCAACCGCAACTACGGCGGCTTCTGGGGCGGCCCCGGCGCAGCAGGTCCCGAGCCCGACGCCCAGGAGGTGTCGACCGGCCTGGCCGACCCGACCTACCGCGGCGCCGGCCCGTTCTCCGAGCCCGAGACCAAGAACATCCAGGACCTCGTCTCCAGCCGCCAGGTCACGATGCTGATCTCCAACCACACCTTCTCCAACCTCGTGCTGCGCCCCAACGGCGTCAACCCGAGCACCATCGGCTTCGACGGCCTGCCCGTCGGTGACGCCCCGGACGAGGAGGCCCTCAAGCAGCTCGGCGCGAAGATGACGGCTGCCAACGGCTACGCCAACATCCACGGCTGGCAGCTCTACGACACCACCGGCACCACCGAGGACTGGTCCTACAACGCGACCGGTGGCTTCGGCTACACCTTCGAGATCGGCGCCAACGAGTTCCACCCGCCGTTCCCCGAGGTCGTGGACGAGTACGTCGGTGCCGGGAAGTACGCCGGCAAGGGCAACCGCGAGGCCTACCTGGTCGCCCTGGAGCACGCCGTCGACACCCGCTTCAGCGGCGTGATCAAGGGCAAGGCTCCCAAGGGTGCGACCATCCGACTCTCCAAGTCCTTCCAGACCCCGACCTGGGAGTCCTCCTTCCGCGACCGCATCGACACCCCGGTACGCGTGGGCAACAGCGGTCGCTTCTCGATGATCGTCAACCCGTCGACGCGCCCCGTCGTGCAGCCGCGCACCTTCCAGCGGGTCGCCACGAAGGCCTCCTCGGTCAAGGTCATCGAGGGGAGCACCCCGGCCCCCAACGGCTACACCGACACCACCTTCACGGTCCCGGCGGGTGTCGACCTGTGGCGCACCGACCTCGACTGGCCCACGCCCGACGACCTCGACCTGACGGTCTTCCGCAAGCAGGGTGGTCAGCTCGTGGAGGTGGGCTCGTCCGGTGGGTTGCCGGGTGAGAAGGAGATGGTCGAGCTGCCCGACCCGGCAGCCGGCACCTACGTCCTGCGCGTCATCAACTACTCCTCGGTCGCACCCTCCTACACCCTCACCGAGTCGTTCTTCGACGCCACGACCTCCACGACCGAGGGCAAGCGCGAGAGCTACCGACTCACCTGCGAGGTGCGGGGCAAGGTGCTGCAGAGCACGAAGGTCTTCATCACCCGCGGCCAGGTCAAGCAGGTCGACCTCGGGGAGTGCCGCCGCCGCGCCTGAGCGGTGTGCTCGCAGCACGACGTAGCCTCGGGGCATGCGTCGCCAGAGCACCCTGAGGACCACCACGCGTGAGTCGCGACTGCCCATGCCTGCCTCGCAGGCATGGGCAGTCGTCGCGTCGGGCCGTGCCGGCCCGCAGTGGTACGTCGACGCCGCACCGTTCGTCGTACGCGGCGGGCTGGACCGGCTCGTCGGCGGAGCGGGGCGGGCGTTCCCGCCGCCGGGCACCGACCTGCTCGCGGCCGGTGACCGGGCGGGGCTGTGGCGAGTCGACGAGGCCGACAGTGGGCTGCGCCGGCTGGGACTGACCGCCGAGGTGCGCGCCCCGGGCACGGTCACGCTGGTCACCGAGGTGCTGCCCGACGGGGACGCCGGCGTCGAAGGCTGCCTGGTGCGGCAGACGGTGCGTCTCGACCCGAGCGGTGTCTTCGGTGCCGCCTACCTGCTCGCGGACCTGCCCGCC
>Ga0136639_10000331_pt1 | contig 15349 bp, 12 predicted proteins | sample AntDrymUQ8592106_2_FD_113739 | JGI IMG/M metagenome (GOLD analysis project Ga0136639, IMG submission 113739) | Polar desert sand microbial communities from Dry Valleys, Antarctica - metaG UQ859 (21.06) | ecosystem: Environmental > Terrestrial > Soil > Desert | place: Antarctica: Dry Valley...
CGCCCTCGAAACCCACCGGCGAGTCCTCGAACGATTCATCGAGGCACGTTCGGACTTCGAGCATTTCGACATCGAGGTCCACCCCGACAGCCCCGATCGGCTCGACTGGTGGATGCGACGTCGACACGTCGACCCGCGCCCGCTCGTCAGCGTGGTGATCGGCGAGCCACAACGGGTTCACTTCGCGACGCTTCCCCTCGTCGATCATCAGATTCATGTCATCGGTGCCAGCGATCTCGACGAACTCGTGCGGATTGTCCACGCGGCTGCCGAGACAGGCGCTCTGGTCCATCTGCTCAACGCCTCAGCCCAGATTCTGCGGCCTCAGTGGTACTGGGAAGCCCTCGGTCTCTTCGACCTCCACGACGACGTCGCCGTCGTGGGTGGTCCCATCGTTCGATCGGGTCGGGTCCACAGCGGCGGCGACGTGTTCGGTTTAGGTCCCACCGGCTGGGCGAGCCCGGCAGCAGGTGAACCCCAAGATTCGCGGGGCTGGTTCAGTCAAAACCTGAAGCAGCGCTCGGTCGACGGTGTCGCTGCTGACCATGCCGTCTTCGACGCGCGTCGCCTCCAGCAATTCCTCGAACACGATCGGCCCCAGTCGGTGCCGACGGTCGGAGCCGAGTTTTGCCTACGTGCGTCCGAACTCGGTTGGCGTGTCGTCTATTCACCATTGCTCCGCGCCAACGTTCCGGAGCCTTTCGACGAGGTCTGGACACCGCAGGAGCGCGTCGAGATCGGTCATCGGGCAGCGGGGTCTGCATCGGGAAGGAATCGCTCGGCGTTCTTCTCCCTTGATCCGTCGAAGCCAGAAGGGGTGACCACTCGAGGGGAACGAACTGCGCATCTCCAGCGTGTACTCGCAATCGAACCGGAGCCGACGATCACTTACCACCAATGGGTGACGGCGGAGCTCGCTACACGCGGGGCCCGGTACCCGTTGCCCGATGAACCGCCCTCGATCGCGGTCATCACACCGGTGTACATCGGGACCGACGCCTCGCTGTTCGCGGAGCTGGCGGCGTCGCTGGAGCGGCAGACATACGCATTTCACGAATGGATCGTCGGACTCGACGGCGACATCACCGATGAACTGCGCACCGAGGTCGAACGGGCCTCGACGCGCCTCGGAGATCGGATTCGACTGGTCGGGGGCCCCAAAGGTGGAATCCTCACGACGATGCGATCGTGCCTGGATGCCGCATCCGCTGACTACTTCGTGCCGGTCGACGCCGACGACCTGCTGACCGACGACGCTCTCGCGATCCTCGCGTCCACGGCCGGTCCAGACGGCAGCGCGGATCTCGTCCACTCAGACGAAGACGTGCTGCATGGATGCGAGTTCCGTGACCCGTTCCTTCGTCCGGATTGGGACCCGGTGTTGCACCTTGCCGGCTCGTACGTCTGGCACGCACTGTGTGTCAAGCGCGAGACGGCCATCGACGTGGGCCTCTACGACGATCTCAGTTTCGAGTGGTGCCACGACTGGGACACCGTCGAGCGCATACGTCGCGCCGGCGGCGCCATCATCCATGTCCCCGAAGTCTTGTATCACTGGCGGCGTCACACCGGATCCAGTACGAACACCGATGTTCCCGAGACGGCCCAGCAGGGCTCCGTACGAGCCATGTTCGAGCGCATGGCGGCCGATACCGGCCATCCTGACCGGTATGAGGTGGTGGAGTTCCCGCTGTGGAGAGGTGCCCCAGAGTTCCACCTTCGTCGAGTCCACATCGATCCTGCGGCGGTGACGCTGATGTCGTTCGGCCCACTGAGCACGATTGCGAGGGGTGCTTTGGCTCAGTCAGGGGCCTTTCCGATCCAGTCGATCATCACTGGACCACCGCCTTCGGCCAGCGGCGAGGAACTTGTGTCGGCACTTGAACAGCTCACGACGGAGTTCGTCGTTCTCATGGACCCTTCGGCCGTGCTGGGAGGATCGGATCCGCTCTGGGAGGGGCTGAAGTGGTTCGAACTCCTCGACGACGTCGTGGCCGTCTGCGGTCGGAGCGTGGACGATCGCGGCACACTCGTCGGCGGCGCCGAGTTGTCGGACACCGTTGTCACGGATGGCTCGTGGTCCCCGTTGACAGGTCGCCCCATGCACGACCCGGGCCCGTACGCGCTTGCTCTCAAACCCCACTCGATCGACTGCATGAACACCGGCTTCCTCATTGTCGACCGACAGGAGTACATCGCCGCGACGCGTCGGGCCGACCCGAACGAATCGATCGGCGAATCGACGGTCTCCGTTTCTCAGGCCATTCGTGACGGCGGCGGCCGCATCATCTACGACCCACTCCTGATCAACACTCGACCGACGCATCTCCATGGCGCTCCCCGTTCTCGCAGCGCACCTTCGTCGTCGAGGTCCGGACTCGGGCCGATCATGGGTGCACGATCGCTTTTCTCATGAACCAGTGCGACGAGGACGACTCGCATGAGCCTGAGCCGAGTGTCCCGCCGCGCCGGGACATCTCCGGGTCGATTCGCCGGCGGGCCTGGATCGCTGGGATGTTGGTCGCGCTCACCGCTGTCGGCGGCGCATGGGCGCTCTCTTCTCCGGTCGGCTCGAGCCCTGACGACGACTTCCATCTCGCAAGCATCTGGTGCAGCGCTCTGGCGCCGGACGAGCTGTGCCAGCCCACACAACGTGCAGCGGATTCGTCAGGGGACGGTCTCGTCAAACTTGGCAATGGGGTCAGAGGCGTGCGGATCCCCGGAGAGATCGGTAGCGGCGCGCTCTGCTACGTGTTCGACGCAACGAAGTCGGCGGCGTGCCAAGCCGACATCGACCCGGCATTGACAGAGTCCCGGGCGAACGGGGGCCTGTACCCCGATGGCTTCTATCAGCTCCTGGGGATCTTCGCGAGCGACGACACCGCCCTCTCCGTCGTGCTCATGAGGCTGGCCAGCTTCACGATGGCCATGGGCCTGATCATCGGAGCGCTGGCAGTTGCGCGGCCATCGACGAGACGCGCTTATTTCCTCGCGGTTCTCGCCACGTCGGTCCCGCTGGGGCTGTTCCTGTTTTCCTCGACGAACCCCAGCGGCCTGGCGTCGGCATCGATGGGCGCCACCTTCGTCTGCGCTGTCGGATTTCTTCGTTCACGAAACCTGCGCGAGTTACGGGCGACGGCGGTCATGGGCGTGCTGGCTGCGGCCGCCGGTCTCTCCGCACGTTCCGACGCAGGCTTGTACCTCGCCGCAGTCTGCGCATGCGCACTTCTGTTCGAACGCGCGTGGCGGCGCCCGGTCCGGCGCCGGGCCGCTGCCGTCGTGGTGGTCGGCCTGGTGGGCCTTGCCTGGCTGACCCTGTCGACGCAGACCAGCAATGCGGCCGACGGAATCTCCGGCCAGAGCCTGGATCGGCCATGGACTGCCGTCTTGTGGACGAACATCATCAACCTCCCGTCGTTGTGGGCCGGATCATTGGGATGGAACTGGGGACTGGGCTGGCTCGACACGCGCCTGCCGGAGACCACCGTCCTCGGCATGGTCTTCGTGGCGGCAGGTCTTCTGTTCTGGGGCTTGGGTGACGCTCGCCCCGCGAAGCTGGCGGCCGGCACGGTCGCAGTGCTCGCCATCACAGCGGCCCCGTTGTGGTTGCTGAGCGCAGACGGCGAGGTCGTCGGCGAAACGGTCCAACCGCGATATCTCCTGCCGATGCTTCCGGTCATCCTCACGATCGCATTGCTGCCGAACCGCCGCAAGTTCCTCCGGCTCACGAGGGTGCAGCTCGGTGTCGTCGCGACGATCGTCTGCATCGCCCAGTCGCTGGCGTTGCACACGAACATCCGTCGGTACGTCTCGGGACAAGACCGCCAGGGGCTGAACCTGAACTCGAACGTCGAATGGTGGTGGTCGAACGCCTGGTCGCCGATGGCCGTGTGGATGATCGGAACCATCGCATTCGCCGCCGTCGTGGTGATCGGCATGACGAAGGGCACCGACTTGCTGCGTGTGGCGTCCGCCGAACGCAACGTCGAGGCTGACCGTTCAGCGACCCAGGACCAGGAAATCCTGCCCGTCGAACGGGACGGGGAAGTGGCCGGACCAGGCTCCGAGTCGAACCGGCCCACGGAACTGGAGGCCGGCCGCTTCGACGAACGAGCGGAGTAGCTCGTCGCTGAATGCGACGGCGCCCGTGAGGTGATCCAATTCGTTCACGAGGCAACCGGGAGAATACTCGTGGTCGAATCGGAGATCGAACTGCGTCAGATTGGTCCGGCGGGCCGCGGCGAGGATGTCGTCGTCGACCCGGAAGCAGGTGGCGTACACGGTGCCTCGTGGCTTGAGGACCCGGGCTGCCTCACCGAGGGAGTGGTTGAACTGATCGGGGAGCATGTGGGTGAAGACCGACTGGGCGAAGAACACGTCGATCGATCCGTCTTCGGCTGGGAGGCGCACCTTCGTCGGGACGCAGCACACCAGACGGATTGTGAAGGCTGTCGATGATGTCGTGCCACTCGAAGGTGAAATTGGGATGCCGAGCCGAGATGTTGCGCTGACATGATTCGATCGGGATGTCGAAACCGCGAAATTGCATCGTGTCGCTCACGTGGCCAGCATAGAGATGGTGGTGGTGGTGGTGGTGGCCCAGCGTCACCGACGTGTTCGAGCACGTGGGTACACACGACAACATCGAACGACCCGCCGGCGAACGGCCGATTGTCTGCGAAACACTCGTGGAACTCGACTCCGGGGTACCGCTTGCCCACGCCATCGGGGACAACGATGTCGCATGCGGTGACCGACCGAGCCGTCTACTCGATGCGCTCGGCGAGAAATCCGCGTCCGCAGCCCACTTCCAGCACCTAGCCCTCGATAAGGCTCTCCATTATCTCGTCGATGCAACGCTGATTGAGATCACTGTCCCCGTGCAGCGACGAACCGGTCTCGACCGAGCGGTGCAAGTTCGCGAACTCTTCATCCGTGTAGGTGAAGACATCGTCCTTGAAGCTCATGTACCACGACGAATCACGTACGATCGGCGGAACCATTTGGTCGAGGATGAACTGTGCGGCGGTGGCGACCCGCCGGGGAACGGTGGGCATGGTTCAATACTTCCCGATGGCCATCGCGGTGGCTCGTCTGCCTCGCTCGACCCTGGATGACGTGTCGACCCATCGAGCGCCGAGCCCAGCTACCATCGGCGCCGAAAGATTACGGCTCCGTGCGTCAGGCACCGTGGCCGCACGAAGATCCGGAGAGTTCCTTGATTCCAGTCAGCACAGTCCAACTCGGCCCCGAAGTCGAGGACCTAGTGATCTCCGTACTCCGAAGCGGCATCATCGCGCAGGGTCCGATGGTCGCTCGCCTCGAAAGCGAGTTCGCCGAGATGATCGGCGTGCGGCACGTGATCGCGGTCAACAACGGCACGACGGCACTGATCGCTGCACTGCAAGCGCTCGACCTCGGTCCCGGTGACGAGGTCATCACGAGCCCGTTCACCTTCGTCGCGACGCTCAACGCGATCCTCCAGGCTGGTGCCACAGCGAGATTCGCCGACATCACGACCGATGACTTCAACCTGTCTGGCGATCTGATCGACGAACTCGTCACCGAGCGCACCAAAGTGTTGATGCCGGTGCACCTGTACGGCCAGACCGCCGACATGGCGTCGATCTCGACGATCGCGACTGCTCACGAGCTGAAGATCGTCGAGGATGCTGCGCAAGCACACGGTGCTGCACTCGACGACAGATACGCAGGCAGCTGGGGCACCGGCTGCTTTTCGCTGTACGCCACCAAGAACCTCACGTCCGGCGAAGGCGGTCTGATCACGACCGACGATGACGACATCGCCGACAAGCTTCGGCTGCTGCGCAACCAAGGGATGCGAGCTCGCTACCAGTACGAGATGGCCGGCAACAACTACCGCATGACGGACCTGCAAGCTGCCGTGTGCATCCCACAGTTGTCGACATACGACGCCAACGTCGATGTGCGCCAACGCAACGCCCGACACCTCACCGAGGCACTCGCCGACATCGACTGGCTGACGACACCAACACAACTCCCGGGCCGTCGACACGTCTGGCACCAGTACACGGTTCTGCTCGACGAGAATGCGCCGATCACGCGCGACGAGCTTGCAGCGCACCTGGAACGCGAGGGCGTTGGTTCTGGGGCCTACTACCCGAAGATCGTCTACGACTACGACTGTTACCGCAACGACGAACGAGTCCGACAAGACCCTGTTCCCGTTGCTCTGTCGGTTGCTCGACGTTGTCTGTCACTTCCCGTCCACCCCGGCGTGGATGAATCGCAGGTCGCAACCGTCGCCGCTGCCGTCCGATCGGCTGTGCGATGAGCGCCCCGCTGCGCATCGGCCTCATCGGGGCGGGCACCATGGGTGCGCTGCATGCACGCGTGCTCGCCACGTCGGCGCGGACCGAGCTCGCCTGGGTGCACGACCGCAACTCGGCAACGGGGCGAGCGATCGCCGATCGGCATGCGAGCCGATTCGCACCCGAGCTCGACCTCTCGGGCGTCGACGCCGTCGTGGTGGCTGCCTCGACGCAATTTCATCACGAGGTGGGGCTGCAGGTGTTGGAGAGTCGGAAGCCGATGTTGATGGAGAAGCCGCTCGCCGGCACCGTCGTCGAGGTCGACGAGCTGCTCGCCGAGGCGGAACGACACGACACACCGATCATGTGCGGTCTGCTCGAGCGGTTCAATCCAGCAGTCCGTACGGCGTTCGACCTGAGCCGATCGCCGATCCACTTCCGCTCCACACGCCACTCGCCCATGACCGAGCGCATCCAGACCGGTGTCGGCGGTGACCTGCTCATCCATGACCTCGACCTGGCGATCCGGCTCTTCGGCGAGATGCCCACAGCGGCGATCGGGCTCACCGACCGCACGGGCGAGGGCTCTGGGGGGGTGGAGGACATCGTCGAGGCCCTCATCCGTTTCGGCACGTACGGCGTCGCTGCGCTCTCCGCATCACGGCGTTCCCAGCGCAAGATCCGTTCGATGATGATCGCCGAAGCCGACCGAATGATCGAAGTCGACCTACTCCGCCAGGATGTCACGATCTACCGGCACGTGCTGGAATCACCCACCGACGACGATCTCGGCTACCGCCAACAGACGATCATCGACGTCCCCGTGCTCCGCTACCACGGGGAACCCCTCATGATGCAGCTCGAACACTTCGCCAATCTGGTCGAGGGCACGGCCGACCACCGGGCCGAGCGCGAGAGCATCCGCCCGCCTCATCAGGTGCTGCATTCGCTCTCGACCCCGTCGAGCCCATGAGGATCCTCGTCGTCAACGCGTTCTTCCCGCCGCTCACCACCGGCAGCGCACACTTCAGCTACGACGTCGCCCGCCGCTACGCCGCCTGTGGCCACGACGTGATGGTCCTCACGGCGCAGCCCGATGGGGCAGCCCGCACCGACACCATCGACGGGATTCCCGTCAGGCGGTTGCGTACACGGTGGGCGCAGCCGGGCAAGGTGTCGTTCAACTACTCCATCCCCTTCGTGTTCCGACGTCGTGCCTTTCGCGAGGTTCGTGACATGATTCGGGAGTTCCGACCTGATGTCATCCACCAGAACGGCCAGTTCTTCGACCTCACGCTGATCACCTCGGTGGCGGCCTGGCGCGAACGGATCCCTCGGGTGCTCACCATCCACACCCCGTTGACCCACACGGCAACGGTGACGCGCCTCGTCATTTCGGCCATCGACCGCACCGTTCTGCGGTTCTTCGTTCGGCTCGGCACGAGTCGCGTCGTCGCCGTCGACCGCTACACGATGGAGATGTGCCAACGCCGGTACCGCCCGAAGGGCGCCGTCAGCTTCATCCCGGCCACGCTCGATACCGCCGGTTTCGGCTCGGGCGACAGTGAGCGCGTCCGCAAGCTGCTCGACCTCGGCGACCGGCCGGTGATCTTGTCGTTCGGGCACGTCATCCCGATCCGGAGCAGACGACCATTGATGCGCGCCATCCCAGCGTTGATCGAGCGGATCCCCGACGTCGTCGTCGTCGTCGTCGGCCAGGTCTACGACACCGAATTCCTGCGAATCGCCGAGGAACTCGGGGTGAGCGATCGCGTCATCACCGTCGGCAGAGTGCCGCACGCCGAGGTTCCGGATTTCCTGGCTGCGTCGGATCTCGAATGTCATGAACTCGATGGTCACGGCATCGGAATCACCACGTTCGAAGTGATGGCAGCAGGGGTGCCCGTGGTTGCAGCAGCACCGAGCGACACGTTCCCGGGTATCGAACTCGGCGACTGGCCAGCACTTCGGTTGAGCGGCGACCCGTCGCCAGTCGCGCTCGCCGACCGTATTGCCGATGTCCTCGACTCGACCGACGACGCGGTGTCCGAGATGGTGGCGCAGCAACGCGACTTCATCGAGAGGAACTTCTCCACCGAGATCGTCGCCAGCAAATATCTCGCGCTGTTCGACGAACTGGCTGGTTCGCAGAACGGGGTCTGAGTAGCGCGTACGCTGGAGGCCGTGTCTCGAACGAACGACCTCGCCGAACCCAATCGAATCCACCCAACGGCCATCATCGGTGACGATGTGGTGCTCGGCGTCGGCAACGCAATCGGGCCGTACTCGGTCATCATGGGGCCGTGCACCATCGGCGACGACAACTGGATCGGCCCGAACGTGTGCATCGGGGCACCGCCGGAGATGCGTGGGGCGCATCACCCCGCAGGCTGGGCGGGCGACGCAGGCACCGGACTCATCGAGATCGGCAACCGCAACGTGATTCGTGAGTTCACGTCGATCCAGGGTCCCACCACGGGGACCACTCGTCTCGGGGACGACTGCTATCTGATGGACAAGGTGCACATCCCGCACGACTGCACGGTCGAAGACCGCGTGACGATCAGCTGCAGCGTGATGATGGGAGGCCACACCCATCTCGGTGCCGGTTCGAACATCGGGCTCAGCTCGGTCATCCACCAGCGCATTGCGATCGGTCGCGGAGCAATGATCGGGATGGGCTCGGTGATCACCAAGCACATTCCGCCGTTCGCACTCGCCTACGGGTCACCAGCACGCGTCCGCGGCGCCAACGTGGTGGGGCTGCTGAGATCTGGACTCGACGAGGGCGTCAGCGCAGACATCGATGCAACCCTCAACGACGGTGGCGATCTCAGCGCGCTCTTGCCCACAGAGTCCGATGCGTTCCGTCATGCGGTTGCTGCGGTCGAGCAGTAGGCATTCGACACGGCACCCACCCCGGCCCCCGCCGTGATCACCTCGACCGTTTCGGACCCGCGGTCCCAGATGCCGGGGACGGATCGACACCTCTGTCGGCCAGCAGGTCTGGCCGCCGCAGGAGCAGCCGGTACTCGAGGGCGATGAGTGTCACCAGGGCGAAGATCGTGGCCGCAACGGCACCCCCAGCCCCGACAGACGTCACGAGCACGACGGTGAGGACGATCTTCGCGATGGCGGTGCCGACCTCGATCTTCGAGGCGAGACGAGCAGCTTCTTTTCCAGCGAGGAAGGTGATGAACACGGTTGCGAGGGCGTTCAGGAAGACGACCAGAGCCGACAGCACCACGATGGTCCAGAACGAATCGATCGAGAAGTCCACCAGGAACGTGGCGCCCCAGGAAGCAACGACCACGCCAGCTGCACCCAGCGAACCGAGCAGGGTGGCCTGGACAAGCGTGGATCGGAAGTACTGCTTGAGGGAGCTGGACGAACCGCTCTGCTGGGAATGTTCTGCCCGTCGCTCGGCTGCCCCGCGTGACCACACCGGTCGGGCGAACACGGCCAGACCTGTCATCATCAGGGCGATGCGTTGGATGATGGTGAAGTCTGCGACCACCTGTCCGAGTCCCAGCGCTGTCAGGATGATGGGGTCGAGCGATCGGAATGCGAGCCCGGGAAGCGACCGGATCGCTTCGAGCCTCACGAGCGGCACGGCGACGCGAGGTGGGCGCGTCGTTCGAACACGACGCTTCTTCCACGACCACACTTGCGTGATGAAGAACGGGCTCACCGCAGAGAGGCTGCCGATCGTGGAATGCACCCACACCGGATACGAGGCATCGAGGAGTGCCCAGGTGACTCCGAGGGCGATCACCGAGGTCAGGGCGTTGAGGACGTTCACCGCGGCGAGGGCGCCCTGGGCTTCGAGTTCCCCCCATGCGCGTCCACCTGGGAAAGCAAGGATCGAGAGTGCGCACGACGTCATGATCGCAACGACGAACTCGGCACGAGACTGGCTCGATGAAAGCGTCGGAAGCGTGAGTGCCACCACCCCTGCGAACACCATGATCGGGACTGCTGTCGACCAACGCCAATTGCCGAGCAGTGAGATGGCTCGCGATGCGTCGGTGCCGCTTCGGGGCGCCTCGGTCGCCATGACCCGAGCTGCGGTTCGGGCCCCGGCGACACCCACGAGGGCGATCTGACCGCCGCTCACGATGGTGATCACCAGTCCGACATTTCCCGCACCTATCGAGCCGAGCAGGAGAGGAACTCTGATGGTTGCAGCCAGCCCGATGATTACGAGCCCCGCCACACCGGATGACAGCACGGCAACGAGCCGCTGCTTCGTGTCGGTCCCTTTGGCGGCTGCGTCCACGCGATGAGTGCCGCGCGGCATCAGGGTCGCCTCGGAGATCTGTTCGTGATCTGGTCGTGCAAGTCGTACGCAGGCATGGAGCGCGCGCTGGTCATGGCTGCGAACACCCTGTCGGTCGAACGCGACGTGGAGATCCTCGTGCTGCGTCCACCACCCGACACTGTCCGAGCACAGCTCCTGAACGATCTGGCACCGAACGTGAAGCTCACCGTGGCGCCGTCGTTCCGCCACGCCCGCAGGCGTGTGCGCACTGCAGATCGACCGGTGTTGGTCGGCATCTGGACGGTGGCGAGATCACGGGTCCTGGGGCCGCGGCGCCAGCGGTGGGTGTGGTGGGAACATTCGGTCACGACCGAACGCCTGCGCATCAGCTCCCGGCTTCGTCTCCTGCGCCGTTTGGCGGCACTGTCGACCGCCCCGAGCGTCGTCGTGGTCCCGGCAGCGTTCATGCAGCCCGAAACCGAACAACGGGTGGGTAGGCCGGTGACGGTCATACCGAACGGCGGCGTCGACGTGTCGAACCGGGTCGCTCCCGTACCTCGCCGGGGCAACGACAGCTCGGTGGTGGGCACGATGGGTCGTCTCGACGTCTCACGCCGAACAGATCTCGCCATTCGCAGCCTCGTCCATCTGCCAACGGCCGAGCTGCATATCGCCGGCGACGGCCCCGAACGGTCGTCGCTGCAGGAACTCAGCCGTGAACTCGGGCTCGAAAACCGTGTGTTCTTCAAGGGATGGACGACCGACAAGGCTGGATTCTTCTCGGCCATCGACGTCCTGGTCGTCACGTCGCCGACCGAGACATTCGGATACGCCCTGTTCGAAGCGGCCGAGCACGCCGTGCAGGTGGTGGCCTGCCCCAATCCACGAACGACGGAGGTCATCCCCCGGCTCGTTCCTGGACGGCTGGCGAACGGCGATGACCCTGTCGAGGTCGCAGCGGCCGTGGCTGAAGCTCTGGCGCAACCCAGTACAGACGGAGCGCTCGCATCAGCGGCGAGGCTACGCCAGGCCGAGCTGTCTCCCGACCTCGTTCGCCAGCTGTGGTCTCAGGTCATCGACACCGAGCAGCGATGACGCGACTCGTTCTGCCTGGCGAGAAGCCCAGGAATTCAGGAGTTCACGAGCGATGTCGGCGCAGCGAGTCGAATACTTCCAGCAGTGTGAACGCCCGGCGCCGGCCAACAGTGCCGCTCGCTGCCATCACGAACGCCGACCAGCTCGGGGGCCACGGCTGCCCGGCTTCGCTCAGGATCGACTTCGCTGTGGCCCAGTCGCGGGCCTGCAGTGCGTATCGCAGCGGCTGGCTCCACACGAACTCGAGGAACAACTGCTCGGACCATTGATCGCGCCATCCCGTGGCCCAATCCATCGATGGTCTCGCCATGGGAGTCGACGTGATCGACTGCGCCGACTCCTGCCACACCACCGCCACGGGCTCGGCGAGTTGCAGGACCGTGCCGCCGAGCTGCTCGGAGCGGAGCAAGAAATCCCAGTCCTGATGCCGTCGGAGCGCGTCGCTCCATCCCACTTCGAGCGCGTGCGTCCTCGACAGCAGCCACGTCGGGGTGGGGATCAGATTTCGCCCCAGTGAGATCTTTCGGCGAGCAAAGAGATACTCGGCGAGGCTGCGGTCGCCACGGTAGGTGACGGCTGGCGCCACCGACTGCTTCTCGCCTGCCCGCCGGTACAACGCCTGACCCGCCACGATCAGCCGGGGGTCGGGCGAGTCGTCCAGGATCTCGATCTGCGTCGAGATCTTCGTCGGGAGGAGCCAGTCGTCGTCGTCGAGAAACGCCACGTATCGTGACGTCGACGCTTCCAGCCCGAGATTCCTTGCCGCACAGGCACCAGCTCGGCGATCTGCTTGCAGCAGTGTGGCGCTCCGAAACGGATGCCTGTCCAGGCTGTTCTCGATGTTGGCCAACATCGAGGCTGACAGCGGACCGTCGGCGACCACGATGATCTCCTCGACTCCCGTTGTCTGTTGCGCGACAGACTCGATCGTCTTGTCGATGCCAGGCCGCCCGATCGTCGGAATCACCACCGAAACCGGTGCAATCGGCGTCCTCGAACCGTGCGACACCAGGTGCGTTCAGTGTGCGTGCGAGGTGCGCAGCAGGGCTGCAGGGGTGCGGGCGAGGATCTTGATGTCGCGCCACAGCGAACGCTGTTCGAGGTACATGCGGTCCAACTGCAGCCGGTCGTCCTTTTGAACGGTCGATCGGCCTTCGACCTGCCAGAGCCCGGTGATGCCCGGCGGTGCTGTGCAATACAGCGCTTGGTCGTCGTCGGGGCGTAAGGCGACCTCTTCGGCGAGAAGCGGTCGAACCCCGACCAGGCTCATCTCACCGATGAGCACGTTGAAGAACTGCGGCAGCTCGTCGAGGCTGGTTCGTCGGAGCACACTGCCGACGCGGGTGATGCACGGATGATCTGGTGGCAGCTTGAAGTCGTTCGCCCGATAGCGGGCGTTGAGCAGTTCGTCGGAGAGCACCATGTCGTGTGAACCGTCGAACATGGTCCGGAACTTCTTGACCTCGAACAGTTCGCCTCCGATGCCGACTCGCTGCTGGCGGAACAGCACCGCGCCTGGGCTCGTCAACTTGATGGCGATGGCGATGACGAGCAGCAGGGGGCTGAAGAGAACGAGACAGACAACGGCTGCGACGACGTCGAGCGCACGCTTGCAGAACGACTCCCATCTCGGTGCAGCTCGAACCGAGGTGGCCGTTGACGTCACCGCCGGCTGTGCAGGCGTGTCCGTCTGATCTGGCTCGCCATACTCTATTTCGACGAGTTCGTTCACAGACACGATAAGTGATTCTACACTTTCCTGCTGATTTCGTGGGTCAAGCGTGAGCTCGGCCGGTAACCGTGGCATGGGACCTGTCACCGCATCGTCCGATCGGTGGGACGCTCCGACGATCTCCTCACCTCGGGTGGGGCGTCGTCGTGGCGAGCCCCCCAGCGCCTATGATCCATCGCCATGACGGAGCCCGGTCGCCGACTCGCGATCATCAACGGCATCGAGGTTGCGCTGGCAGCCGGCAGATGACCGGCGAGACGAAGGTTCGAAATCGACGAACCGTGAGTGACAAGAGGTTTGCACGGCGCTGGCTCATGTTCGTCGGGGTCTTTCTGCCCATCACTGCGCTGTGGGCGTTGAGCAACCCGTTGTTCGCTGCCCCGGACGAGACCACCCACATGGTCCGTGCCCAAGGCATCGCCGCCGGCTCGTTCAGTTCGCCGTTCGTCACCGATGGGCTGCCGATCGGAGCTGCCGATTGCCTGGTCTTCCAGTACGACACGCCCGCGTCGTGTCAGGACCTCACCTGGGACGAAGTGGGCACGTCGTACCCGATCCCCACCACGAACTCGCCGTCGTTCTTCTTCGTGGTCGCCGCGGCGCCCGCCGTGGTGACATCGGGTCTCTGGGGGGCGTACATCATGCGATTGTGGCTGGCGTGTCTGTGCGTGGCCCTGCTCGCGTGGGCCGGTGCGCTCCTCACGCGTCCCGGAAACAGCCCGTGGCTGCTCGTGGGGCTGTGCCTGGCCGTGCCCCCCATGAGCATCTTCATCATGTCCTCTGTGAACCCGTCGGGCCTCAGTGCGGCGGCGAGTGTGCTCCTCGTCGCCGGGCTGCTCGCGGTGCGTAACGGCGAGCGGCGTGCCCCCGAGGTCATTGCCGCGATCGCCCTGGGTGCGGTCGGTCTGGTGATCATTCGACGAGAAGGTGTGATCTCACTCGCAGTGATCGCGGTGGCGTTCGCACCGCTGCTCGTCACCCACATCCCGAACTGGCGACACTGGTTCTCGACATGGCGCCAGATCGCCGCGGCGCTCGCAGGTGTGGCGCTGTTGGCGCTCATGACGTTGGCGTTCGCCGGTCCGACACTTGCGAACTTCATCCGCAGACGGGCCGACTCGGGGGGCACCGACCCGTGGGAGGCAGCCACCTACATCCGCACGTACCTCATCCAGGTAATCGGCAACTTCGGATGGCTGGAGACACCGATCGGCGACGAGGGGTTCCTGGTGGCCATGATCGTCGCCGGCTTCGTCGTCATACTCGGCCTGCTCGCCACAGATCGCCGTGGGGCTGCGTCGACAGCGCTTGCACTCTCGGCCCTCCTGGTGGCGCCGGTCATGTTCGGGGTGATCCGATTCCCCTACCTCCAGGGGAGGTACCTGCTCCCGATCTGGGTCTGTCTGATGCTCGTGGCTGCAACGGCGACGTCCACGACGAAGTTCGACCGCAACTTCGCACGGCGTGCCACGTCGTTGGTGCTCATCGTTTGGCTGGGCATCCACGTGCTCGGGTTCCTGCAGAACGTGCGCAGATACACCGTTGGCCGCAACGGCAGCTGGGGCTCCATCATCGGCGCCGACTGGCAACCCCCGATGATGACCATCCCGGCAGCGTTGTTCCTGCTCGTCGTCTGCGTCGGCCTCGCGGTCATCCTGTTCCGCAAGTTGCTCATCGAGCTGGAGCCGAACGAGCTGGAATTGGAGCCGATCGAGCCGGAGCCGATCGAGCCCGAGCCGATCGAGCCGGAGCCGAATGAGCCCGAGTCGGTGGAACCGGACGACGTGACCGAACCAACGGTGCGCGATCTCGTGTGGTCGGCCGAACCACAGGGGTCCGACGTCCCTCGCTCCTGAGCACCGCTGCCGCAGGGCCGCAGCGTGTCGTTCAGCCGGTGCGGGTGGCGTCGAGACGCCAGGAGATCGAATCGTCGGTCGAGGCGCTGGCGGCCCCCGTGGCGAGGTCGGC
>Ga0136639_10000332_pt1 | contig 15336 bp, 13 predicted proteins | sample AntDrymUQ8592106_2_FD_113739 | JGI IMG/M metagenome (GOLD analysis project Ga0136639, IMG submission 113739) | Polar desert sand microbial communities from Dry Valleys, Antarctica - metaG UQ859 (21.06) | ecosystem: Environmental > Terrestrial > Soil > Desert | place: Antarctica: Dry Valley...
GCGAAGAAGGCCACCGCCAAGAAGGCTCCGGCGAAGAAGACGGCTGCCAAGAAGGCGAGCTAGCTCGGGCGCCTGACGGCCGCTTCATCAAGGTATGCAGACCAACCGGCACTCACCACGGTCGAGCGGCAAGGTCCGGTCGCGGGACCACGACGACACGCCACTTCCCACGGGGAGTACCCCGTGGGAGGTGGCGTTTCGTCGACATACCTTGATGAAGCGGACGGCCCGCGACCACACCACCAGCTAAGCGCCACGCCGTACGGCAGTCATGCGGCGCAGCTGCTCCCCGATCTCGGCGGCCACGGCGAGGGCGAGGTGGTAGGCGGACTCGCCGGCGACCTCGGGCACCACGTGCTGGACGGTGCCGGCCGCGAGCAGGTCTGTCGCGCGGACACCCTGCGCCTCGGCCATGTCGGCCGCGTGGGTGACGTCGCCATGGACGATGACGCTGGCGCCTTCGGGCGGCAGGGGTGAGAGCCAGGCGTGCTCGGTGGCGATGACCGTGCGAGCCGGCAGGAGCGCGAGCGCTCCCCCACCGCAGCCCTGTCCCAGGATCACCGACAGCGTCGGGACCTTCATCGTCGTCAGCGTCGCGATACAGCGCGCGATCTCGCCGGCGATCGCGCCCTCCTCGGCGCGGACCGAGAGCTCCGCACCCGGGGTGTCGATGACGGTGACGAGTGGGAGGTCGAGCTCCTCGGCCAGCCGCATCCCGCGTCGGGCCTCGCGCAGGGCAGCCGGGCCCATCGGGTGGGTGGGCGACTGCCGTGACCGGTCCTGCCCGACGAGCACGCAGGGCTGACCGTCGATACGGGTGAGGGCCACGATGACGGTCTCGTCCCGCTCGCCCTCATCGGTTCCGTTCAGCCGCAGGGTGCCGGTCGCGCCGTAGCGCAGCAGGTCGCGCACGCCGGCCCGCTCGGGGCGTCGGGTCAGCTCGATGGAGTCCCACGCCGAGTGGTGCGGAGCCGCAGGGGTCGACGGGGTCAACGGGGCGGCACGCAGCGGCAGCGTCCCCGTCGTCGGCGGGTCGACGAGCACCCCGAGCGCGCGGTCGACGAGCAGCGGCAGGTCCTCGGCGGAGACCACGGCGTCGATGACGCCCTTGGCCGCGAGGTTCTCGGCGGTCTGCACGCCCTCCGGGAACGCCCTACCGTGGAGCGCCTCGTAGACCTTCGGCCCCAGGAAGCCCACCAGCGCACCGGGCTCGGCGACGGTCACGTGCCCGAGCGATCCCCACGAGGCATAGACCCCTCCGGTGGTCGGGTGCCGCAGGTGCACCAGGTAGGGCAGGCCGGCGTCCCGGTGCGCCATCAGCGCCCGCGTGATCTCGATCATCTGCACGAAGGCCGGGGTGCCCTCCTGCATGCGCGTGCCTCCGGAGCTGGTCGTGGCCAGCACGGGCAGGCCCTCCGCGGTCGCACGTCGTACGGCGCACGCGATGCGGTCCGCCGCCGCGCGGCCGATCGACCCGGCCAGGAAGCGGAACTCGTTGGCGACCACGGCGACCGGGCGGCCGTGGACCTGTCCGCGACCGGTGAGGACCGACTCGTCCGTGCCGGCCTTGGCCGCGGCGGCCTCGAGCTCGCGCCGGTAGTGCTCGGGGTGGCCGGAGATGTCCACGGGGGTGTCCCACGAGGTGAAGGAGTCGTGGTCGAGGACCAGGTCGAGCAGGTCCTGGGCGCCCCAGCGCCGGGTCATCCCGCCGACTCCAGCCAGGCCCGGATGGACCCGCCGTGCTGGTCGAGCAGCGGCGGCGAGATGTGGTCGCGGCGGGTGACCTCGTCGCCGTCGGCGGCGAAGAAGCGCAGCGGCGGACCCGGCAGCGTGACCGGCCCGAGCGTCGGGTGCTCGACGTCGACGAGCAGCCCCTGGCTGATCGTCTGGTCCCAGGAGTAGACCTCGTCGAGGGAGCGGACCTTGCCTGCGGGCACGCCGACCTCGGCCAGCCGGGCCAGCAGCGGCTCGGCGTCCCAGTCGGCGAAAGCGCCCTCGATCAGCTCGATCACCTGCTCGCGCGCGGCCACCCGCTCGGGGTTGCGGGCCAGGCCCTCGGTCTCGGGGTCCAGCCCGAAGCCCTCGCAGAAGCGACGCCACAGGCTCTCCGAGCCCAGGGCGATCTGCACCGCGCCGTCGCGGCAGCGGAAGAGGCCGTAGGGAACGATCGAGGGGTGGTGGTTGCCCTGCGCGCGGCCGACCTCACCGGCGACGGTCCACCGCGTGCCCTGGAAGGCGTGCACGCCCACGACCGCGGCGAGCAACGAGGTGCGCACGACGGTCCCCTGCCCGGTGCGCTCGCGCTCGTGCAGGGCGGCGAGGATGCCGTAGGCGCCGTACATCCCCGACAGCAGGTCGGCGATCGGCACGCCGACGCGCTGCGGGTCGTTGGGTCCTGAGCCGGTGAGCGACATCAGCCCACCCTCGCCCTGGGCGATCTGGTCGTAGCCTGCCCGCCCGCCCTCGGGACCGTCGTGCCCGAAGCCGGTGATCGAGAGGACCACCAGCCGCGGGTTGCGCTCCTGGAGCGACTCGATGCCGAGCCCGAGCCGCTCGAGCACACCGGTGCGGAAGTTCTCCACCAGCACGTCGGCCCGGTCCACCAGCCGCAGTAACAGCTCGCGGTCGCCCTCGTCCTTGAGGTTGAGGGCGATCGACTCCTTGTTGCGGTTGGCCGAGAGGAAGTACGTCGACTCGCGCGCCTCGGGATCACCGACGAACGGCGGGCCCCACCCGCGGGTGTCGTCGCCGACGTCGGGCGTCTCGACCTTGATCACCCGCGCCCCCTGGTCGCCCAGCATCATGGTGGCGTGCGGACCGGCGAGCGCGCGGGAGAGATCGACGACGAGGATGCCAGCGAGAGGGCCGGACGAGCGGCCGAACGAGCGGCCGGACGAGCGGCCGGACGAGCGGTCGGACGAGCGGACGGACGGGGGGTCGGACGGGGGGACGGGCATGGGATCAGGAACCTTCCGGGTCACCAGCGGAGGAGACGAGCATGGCTGGGACCCGTCGGAGGTGCGACCCCGAGCCTCATGCTGGACTAGTGGCCTAGCCAATAGGTCAATGGGCCTCACGTCAATAGCATGGGCCCATGACGGACGCTCCTGTCTTCCCCGCGCGCCTCGCGCGCACCCGCCTCTACGAGCAGGTCGCTGAGCAGATCTCCGCGTGGATCGTCGAGAACGGCCTCGGCGAAGGCGACCGGCTGCCCCCCGAGCGTGAGCTGGCCACGCGCCTCGGCGTCAGCCGCGCGACGCTCAGCCAGGCCCTGGTCGCGCTCGAGGTGATCGGGGTCGTGGCCGTGCGCCACGGCGACGGCACCGTGCTCACCGGTTCCGGCGACTCCCGAATCGTGGAGGCGATCCGGTCGCACGCCGACCGGTTGCCCGAGATCATCGAGACCCGCGACGCGCTCGAGACCAAGCTGGCTGCGCTCGCGGCGGATCGTCGTACCGACGCGGACCTCGCGCGCATCGATGACGCCCTCGCCTCCATGGAGGCCGACATCGAGGCCGGCGGCCGCGGGGTCGAGGGCGACGAACGATTCCATGGCGCCGTCACCGATGCCGCCCACTCGTTGCTGCTGGGCCGGCTGATGAACGAGATCGCCGACCTCATCAAGGAGAGCCGGATCGAGTCGTTGTCGCAGCCGGGGCGCCCGCGCGACTCGCTGGCCGGGCACCGGGCGATCGCCGAGGCCATCCGCGCGGGCGACGTGCAGGCCGCGTCGACCGCGATGCACGCCCACGTCGCGATGGTGAGCGACGTGGCGCTCCTGCGCTCCCACCCCTGACCGGTCTCGAGCAGCTCGCGGTCCTCATGTCAGGTTCTTGCGCCCGGACCCCTCGCCCGCGGCGCGGGAGTCACCGGATGCCCGGTCGAAGCGGTGGAACAACGCGTCGGTCAGCCGGGGTGCGACCAGGTTGAGCACCTCCCCCACCTGACCTGCCACGGTGCCGACGGTGATCGGCCGGTCCTCCAGCGCCCGGACCACGCGCGCGGCCGCCTGCTCCGGCGTGGCGCCACGACCGGCATAGGCCTCGGTCGGCGCGGTCATCGCGGTCTGCACCAGCGCGAAGCGCATGTTGGTGAACGTGACGTTGTCGCCGTAGGTCTCGCGCCCGGCGATGCGTGACCAGGTGTCGAGCGCCGCCTTGGACCCGAGGTAGGCGGAGAACTTGGGCGCCTTCATCTGCACCCCCCAGCTGAGGATGTTGACCACGTGGCCGAACCGCTGCTCGCGCATCGCCGGCAGCAGCCCGAGCGTCAGCCGGACCGGCGCCAGGTAGTTGATCGCGGTCGTGCGCTCCACGTCATGGAAGCGGTCGTAGGACAGGTGCAGAGAGCGCCGGATCGAGCGGCCGGCGTTGTTGACGAGGTAGTCGACCGCCCCGTGCTCGGCGAGGGCCCGCGCGACCAGGGCGTCGACGGCATCACCGTCCACCAGGTCGCAGGGGTACGACGTGGCGCGGCCGCCGGCTGCCTCGACCTGCGCGCGCACCCGCTCGAGGTCGCCGGCGCGGCGGGCGACCAGCAGCACCCGGGCACCCCGCGCCGCGACGGCCATCGCGGTGGCCTCGCCGATCCCGGAGGAGGCGCCCGTGACCAGGACGGTGCGCCCTGCCAGCGGACTCGGCGCACCGGGCCGCAGGGCTCGTCGTAGGAGCGCGCGAGGAGTCTGGAGCAGCAGTCCCATCGGTGTCCTTCAGCCCTGGTCGCCCGAGGTCTGGGCCTCGGCCTCGCCCTCGGCCTCGGCCTCGGCCTCGATGATGAGCGGCTTGACGACGTCGATCGACCGGATCCGTCCCGAGACCACCGAGGAGCCCTGCTGGGAGAACGTCGCCGACGGGATGCCGACGATCTCGGCCTCGTTGTCGATCGCGGCTCCCCCGGAGTTGCCGGGTGCGATGCGGGCGTCGGTGTCGATCTCGGAGCGGGGCCCGAGGAGGTCGTCGTCGAGGAAGGTGGAGATCACCCCGCGGGTGACCGACACGCCGGCGGACCCGGAGATGCCCGGGAAGCCGAGGATGGTGACGTCCTCACCGGTGCGGAGGTCGGCCGAGGAGCCGATCGCGATGGTGGGCAGGTCGAGCTCGCCCGGGAGCGGACCGCCGTCGATGGTGGCGTAGATCTGGATCACCGAGGCGTCCAGGAACCCGTCGCTGACCACGACGCGGGCCCGGTAGGCGGGAGCGGCGGCCGAGTCCTCGGCGTTCTCGATGAGCGCGATCTCCAGGTAGTCGGGGTTGGCCTCCTCGGACGGCCCGTACTGCTGGGCGAGCCCGTCGGCCTGGGGCTCGGCGACGTGCGCGTTGGTGAGGATCATCCCGTCGGAGCTGATGATCGAGCCGGACCCCGACCACGACACGGTGTTGCCGTCGCTGTCGGTCGACTCGGCGCCGATGAGCACGGTCGCGATCTTGGCGCTGTCGAGCTCGTCGCCGGTCAGCAGCCCCGGGGTCGAGGCCGACGGCGCCGGCCGCACGCCCCGTGCCGGACCGGTGTCGTCGAGCAGCACCGCGGCGATGAACCCCGACCCGACCACCACGAGCAGCACGAGAGCGGCGGCGCCGAGGATGGCGAGGCGACGGGCCCAGCGGGCGCGCGCCAGTCGGCTCTCCTCCTCGCGTGCGGAGAGGATCGGTACGACGACGACCTCGGGCCCGGCAACCGGGTGGCCCAGGCGCAGGACGACCCGGTGCTTGATGAGCAGCCGGTCCACCCGGCGTCCTTCCACGAAGGTGCCCTCGCGCGAGGAGTTGGTGTAGAGCCATCCGTCGGGCACGGCGTCGACCCGGCCGTGCAGTCGCGAGCAGACCGGATCGGTGAGCACCACGGTGCAGTCGGGGAGCCGCCCGATCGTCACGGCGGCGGGATGGGCGAAACGGCGCTCGCGCCCCTGCCCGGAGATCAGCAGGTCGGGTCCCGTCCGCGCCGCCGTCACCCCGGGCGCCGGGCCGGGACGCACCGCGGGCGCCACCACCATCGTGTGCTCGAAGCCGGAGTACGGCGGCGTCTGTCCGGGCGCGCGCTCGGGCACCGGACGGTCCTGCGGCACGGCGGGCTGCTGGACGGCCACCACAGCATCCCCCGTCGTGGGTGTCACCGTGAAGTCGCTGCCCGAGCCCTCGGGACCGCAGCGCACGCTGGTCTGGCGGGTCAGTCGCAGCTCGGTGATCCGCTCACCGTCGGCGAAGGTGCCGTGCGCGCTGGCCACGTCGACGAGGACCCAGCCGGCGCGGGTGGGACGCAGCTCGGCGTGGACCCGCGAGACCGAGTCGCCGGCCAGGAGGATGTCGGACTCGATCGCGCGACCGATCCGCAGGAGCCGGGGCGGGTCGACGAGGATCGTCTGCCCGTCGACGACGACGCGCAGTCCGCTCATGCTCCCTGCCAGCGGGTCGCGAGGATCGTGGTCGAGTCGATGGCCACGCGCAGCCCGTCGGAGATCTCCATGGTGCGGTCCGGCTCGAGCTGCACGACCTGACCGGCGCCGTAGGTCGCCTCCCACGGGCGTGGGCTGACGTTGTGCAGACCCCACCGGCTGGCGTCCTGCGGGTGCGGGCGCACCTGACCCACCACGACGGAGTCGTCGACGCCGGAGGCGAGGTGGTCGGTGCGCAGCGTCGCGAGCGGACTGACCGCGACGGTGCGGCGACCGATCTTGAGGACGTACGGCGGCTGCAGGGACGTGCCACACGAGCGACACGTGCGGTCGGGCTCGGCGACGTCCCAGAAGCCGGTCGCACCGCACCCGCGGCAGGTGACCATGCCGTCGCGCAGCCGGTCCATCGCCTTGATCCACTGCCCCTCGGTGACCCGCTGCCCGGGGCGGTGGGCCCCGCCGACGAAGGCCTGTGCGAAGAGGTCCAGCAGGAAGCGGGGATAGATCGCCCAGTACTGCTGGACGATCGTCGAGGGCCGGTTGTCGTCGCGGGCCGGGTCCATGCAGAAGACAGGCTCGGTGCCGAAGTAGGTCAGCAGCCACGAGGTGTCACGCAGCCCGGCGTCGGTGCGTGCACCCTCGAAGGGGTGGCCGAGGAAGAGCGTGTAGAAGAGCAGCACCGCCAGCGAGTGCCGGTCGGTGTCGGTGCTCGGAAGGGTCTGGTAGGTCAGGTCGCGCACGACCTCGGGAGCCATGAAGAACGGCGTGCCGAGCACCCGGCTGGTGCCGTCGTCGACCCCGACGTTGTCGTTGTCGCAGATCAGCACGTCACCGTGCTCGGGCTCGAAGAAGACGTTGCCGAAGGAGATGTCGCGGTAGCACATGCCGCGCGCGTGCAGGCGCAGGAAGCTGTAGCTCAGCTGGCGACACATCGCGATCGTCGAGGCGAAGGAGACCGAGAGCGCTCTGCCGTCGCGGTCGGTGTTCGAGAGGAGATAGCTGAGCTCGAGGAAGCGGCTCTCGCGCAACCGCATGACGTAGCCGAACGAGGCCTCGTCAGCGATGCGGGCCATGCTGATCGGCCACAGGAACCGATCGTGCGGGGAGCCCGACTCGACCAGGCGTTGCATCTCGTGGAACTGCTCGGCCGAGGCGCACTCGGGGCGGTACCACTTGAGCGCGAGCGCCTCGCCGTTGGCGAGGCGGACCTCGTAGACGAAGCCCTGGCCGCCCTGCCCGAGGAGCTCGGCGATCCGGGCGCGACCCAGTGGCCCCAGGTCGACCTCGGTGCCGTTGGCGAGGGTCATGGTGGCGCCGGTCCCCTCCGCTCACAGCCATGGATCACGAGACGTGGACCCCCGTCGGGCGTCATCGGGCATGGTCTCGACCAGCCGTCCGGGAGCGGCAACAGGGTATATCCTCGCCTCGGCCGAGGCATCGAATGGCGGGTGGAGCATGAGTGATCGCTTGGGCGGTGCCCTCGGGCGCAAGCCGTTGCACTTCATCTTCGTGCTCGACGTCTCCGGGTCGATGTTGCGCGGTGGCCGCATCCAGGCCCTCAACAACGCGATGGCCGAGGTCGTCCCGCACCTGAGGGACGAGGCGAGGGCCAACCCGCACGCCGAGCTGCTGGTGCGGGTGCTGGCCTTCGCGACCGAGACCACCTGGGTGGTCGAGGAACCCACGCCCATCGAGCAGTTCCACTGGGAGCGCCTGGCTGCCACCCCCAAGGGCTTCACCGAGCTGGGCAGCGCCCTCTCGGTACTGGCCGACAGCCTGCACGAGATGGACAACGCCAGCGGCTACCCACCAGCGATCATCCTGGTCTCCGACGGACGCCCCACCGACAGCACCGGCGTCAGCTTCGCCGACGGGCTGCAGCAGGTCCTGGACGAGCGCTGGGGCGCGGCCGCGATCCGCCTGGCGCTCGGGGTCGGACGCGACGCCGACATGCACTCGCTGCGCCGCTTCATCGGCAACGAGGACGTCCCCCTGCTGCGTGCCGACAACCCCCAGCAGCTGGTCGAGTACATCGTGTGGGCCTCCAAGGCCGCCAGCCGTGGCGCTTCCCGGCCGGTCATCGGGTCCGCTCCCGTGACCTATGTCCCTCCGTCCGCCTCCGGGGGCGACCCGATCTGGAGCACGCTCGCATGAGCCAGCGCTGGACGGCCCTGTCCGGCACCCAGATCGGCTCGGTCCACGTCCGTGACGGACTCCCCCTGCAGGACGCCCACGCCACCCGGGTCACCGACGCCGCCACGATCATCGCGGTCGCCGACGGCCACGGGCACCGCCTCCACTTCCGCAGCGACGTCGGGTCCTCGCTCGCGGTCGAGATCATCGTCGAGCTCCTCACCGCGGCCGTGCCCCGCCTGGATGGCCTCACCGCCGAACAGACCGACACTCTCCTGCGCGAGGTGGGGGCCGAGCTCATCGACCGCTGGACCCGGGCCGTCCGCGACCACGTCGCCCAGCACCCCTTCGCCGGCGACGACCTCGCCCTCGTCGACCCTGCCGGCCCCGGCCGGCTCACCCGCCCCTACGGCAGCACGGTCCTGGCCATGCTGGCCGTGGGCGGAGTGCTCGGGGTCCTGCAGATCGGTGACGGCGATGCCGTGGTGGTCACGGCGGCCGGCACCTCGCTGCGGCCCGTCCCGGAGGACCCCGACCTCGACGGCAACCGCACGACGTCGCTGTGCCAGCCCGACCCGGGGGCCTCGCTACGCGTGGGAGCACTCGACGTCCGCGCCGAGGACCTGGTGCTGGGCTACCTCTGCACCGACGGCTTCAGCACCTCGCGCGTCGACGCCGACGGCTGGTGGCGCCAGACCGGCGAGGAGCTCGTGGACTTCGCGCGCCGGCACGGCTTCGCCTGGGTCGAGGCCCGCCTGCCGGGCTGGCTCGAGGAGCCGGCAGCGATCGGTGGCGACGACACCACGCTGGCGCTGCTCGCCCTGGCCTCGCTCGACCCCGGCGCTACTGCTTCGGCGACTCCCACCACGCGATGAGCGCGTCCTGGTCGGCCGTCGGATAGTAGGCCTCCATGTAGCACAGGCACTCGGTCTGGTCCCAGTAGCGCAGGATCCGGTCACCCTCGGCGTAGGAGTCGGCGACCCGGCCCTCGACGGCGCCGGTGCCGAACATCCAGTCGGGCGGGCTGAGGATCAGCCCGTCGCGTCGTGAGTCGCGCATCCGGATCTGGCGATAGGCGATGAGGTCCTTCTTGGTGGCCATCTGGGCGACGTAGACGCTGATCTCACGCCGCGCCTTGCACAGGCTCTCCTCGACCTCCCCGGGCGAGAGGGTCTGGATCCGGTCGCACTGGTTGGGCCGCACCCAGAACTGGGCGAAGTCGATCAGCTCAGGACTGGTCATCCGCGCCGGGTAGTCGATGAAGCTCCCGACGCTGCGGAAGACCGAGGCCAGCTCCTCGACCTCGACGCCGGCAGCGCTGCCCCGGTAGAGCCCGCTCTGCAGGGAGCCTTCGCTGTCCCAGTAGAGCTTCGGATTCGTGGCCTCGGTGTCGAGGCTGAAGATGACCCCGAAGGAGTCCTCGGCGAAGCGACCACCCACGTCCGTGCTGACCTCGCGCGAGCGCGCCGCCTTCAGCTCGTCGAGCGTGCCGTAGGTCGTGAGCTCGAGCGTCCCCCGCGGGAAGGTGCAGCTGATCGCCTCGGCCTGGCCCGACAGCACCGCGCCCTCGACACAGTCGGACTGTCCGGTGGTGACCCGGGTGCCCAGCGCGGTGTAGCGCTGGTTGATCGCGGAGAAGTCCAGGTCGGGCCCGTCACTGGACCCGCCGCTGGACCCGCCGGTGGACCCCTCACTGGGTCCCTCGCTCGGGCCGTCGCTCGGGCCGTCGCTGGCGGTGGGGGACGTCGGTGTGTCGAGGCCGGCCTCGCTGCCGCCGTCGCCACCGGTGAGCTGGAGGACGCCGAAGACGACAGCCAGGATCACCAGGCCGATGCCGGCGCCGAGCAGCAGCGGCAGCAGGCCCTTGCCCTGGCGGCTGCTCGTGCCCGGCGGCTGACCCGGACCTCCAGGCGCCGGTTGGCTGGACCACTGGGGTGGCGGTGGCGGCTGCTGCGCGGGGAACTGGGTGGCCGGGGCCGCGAGGCCGAACGGCGGGGTCTGTGGGGGGATGGCCGGTGACACCCCCGATGACATCCCGGGAGACATCCCCGGCACGGCCGTGGGCGGTGGGCCGGGCGGCGACATCGGCGGCGGCACGAGACTCATCGGCACGGGGCTCGTCGGCGGTGGGCTCGTCGGCCGTGGGACCTGGCCCTGCGGCGGGGGCACGGCACCCTGGGTGCGGTGGCGACCCACCTCCGCATCGGAGACCTTGCCGACCGCGAAGCCGAGCGCGGCGACCGCCCAGCGCGAGCCGATGACGTCGGCGCTGCCGCGGTCGCGGGCGAGCAGGTCACCGGCCGACTCGATCGCTCGCATCGGCTCGGCCCCGCTGTCGATCGTGTCCAGCATCCACCGGAAGGAGCCGAGCCGCACGGCATCGACGAGCAGGTTGATGTCGCCCGTGGACGCAGCACCCTCGTCGAGGAAGTCGTCGAGGGCGGCCCGTAGTCCGTCGGCGTCGTCGAAGACGTCGCGCCCGAAGCTCAGGCCCAGCTCGTAGAGGTTCTCGTGCAGCTCCATCGGCTCTCCAGCCCCTCTCAGTCCAGCTCGAGGACACGGGTCGCGACTGCGGCCGCGGTCGGGGGCCGCATGCCCAGGTCGGCGTGGACGCAGCTCGTGATCAGGTCCGCGAGGCCGGGCCCGACCTCGGGACGGATCGTGGGGCTGGACGCCAGGATCGATCGGACCAGCAGCAGCGGCTCGCGGGTCGGCAGGTCGCCGTAGACCCCGACGCCGGTGGCGGCGAAGTGGAGGCTGGCCCCCAGGGACCAGATGTCGCTGGCTCGCGATGCCTGGGCACCGAGCATGATCGCGGGGTCGGTGTACTCCAGCCCGATCTGTCCCATCCCGGTCACGACCATGCCGGGCGAGAGCAGCTGGGAGAGCCCGAGGTCGGCCAGCCGCCCGCCGTCCTGCGCGATGAGGATGTTGGCCGGCTTGATGTCGCGGTGGGCGATGCCGCGCTCGTGCAGGGCGTGCGCCGCCAGGGCGGCATCGGACACCGCGCGGATCGCGTGGGCCCGGTCCAGGGTCGCGGTCGGTTGCTCCAGGGAGCCGAGCGGGAGGAACTCCATGGCGTAGAAGAAGTCGCCGCCCTGGCGCCCGGCGTCGTAGACGGCGACGAGCTTGTCGGACTCGGCCAGGCTGAAGTGCTTGAGCTCGCGGGTCGCGCGACGGAAGGCATCGTCGGAGGTGGGGCCGGAGATCACCTTGACGACGACCTGCGCATCGCCGATGCCCAGCCGCGCGGGGGCGGTCGCGAGGTAGTTGGTCCCGTAGTTCGACACCCCGAGCGATCGGAGGAACTCGTAGTCGGCGATCCCGTGCACCTGCCCAGCATGGCACCAAACGCCGTTCAGGTCTCGGGTCATTTCGTGCTCTTACCACGGGGTGCCAAGAGGAGTACGGTTCCCCGCAGTCGAGTGACGTCGAAGGGATGGCCGTGAACGATCCGTCCACCGGCACCGTGTTCCCCACACCGGGCGCCCAGGACTACCTGCCCTCGCAAGCGGTCGCGGGCGACCTGACCGACGAGCTGCTGGCCACCGACTGGTGGACCGACGAGCTCGTCGCCGCGGCCGGCATCCCCGTCGTCGACGTGCCCTTCGTGTCCGTCGGAGGCGGCATCGGCAGCTTCGTGACGACCGACTACCTGCGCATCGGTGGCGTCGACACCAGCCAGATCCGCATCCTCTCCGCCCTCGACCACCCGTGGGAGACCTACGAGTACCTCACCCGGGTCTCGCAGATCCCGCGCACCGAGCGGCTGCGCTCCGACTCCGCCTCCCGCCCCGACAACATCTGGGGGTTCCCGTCCTACGCCCTCAGCGAGGCCTGGCGGTCGAAGAACCCGGCGACCCTGTGGCAGGTGTTCGTCGAGCCGACGTTCGCCGACTTCTACACCCCCAAGGCCGGCTTCGTCTTCGAGCAGATCGAGCGCGAGGCCCAGCGCATCCGCTACCACGAGATGCTCGCCAAGGGCCTGGTCCGCGTCGTACGCCGCCGGGCCGGCGGTGGCTACTTCACCGTCCTGACCCCTCCCGAGGGCGCCACCGCGACCAAGCGTCTCGCCTACCGCTCGCAGTTCGTCCACCTGGCCGTCGGCTACCCGGGGTTGCGGTTCCTGCCCGACCTGCAGGCCTACCGCACCGAGCACAACGACTACCAGCGGGTCGTCAACGCCTACGAGTCGCACGAGCACGTCTACGAGCGGTTGATGACCACGCCGAGCACGGTGCTGGTGCGCGGTGGCGGCATCGTGGCCTCCCGGGTGCTGCAACGCCTGATGGACGACCGGCTCCTGCACGGCGCCCAGACCACGATCGTCCACCTCTTCCGCACCTTCGTCGACGGACCCAACGACGGCGCGGGCTCACCCAAGCCCCACCGCTTCATGAAGCGTGCAGGCTCCGACGGCTGGGCCTACCAGGGCTTCAACTACCCCAAGTCCGTCTGGGGCGGCCAGCTCAAGGCCGAGGTGCGCAAGCTCGAGGGAGCCGAGCGAGCTGCGAAGTACAAGGTCATGGGTGGCACCAACACCCCCTACCGGCGCTACTGGCAGAAGCAGATGAAGCAGGGCCGCCAGGAGGGCTGGTACCAGCTGGCGATCGGCACCGTCGACTCGATGACCCCTCACCAGGGCCGCATCCTCAACCAGGTCAAGACCGACCAGGGCGTCTATCCCCTCGAGGCCGACTTCGTCATCGACTGCACGGGGCTCGAGGCCGACATCGCCGAGCACCGGCTCCTCAAGGACCTCCTCGAGCACGGCGGGGCTGGTCGCAACCCGATCGGTCGCCTCGACGTGGAGCGCACGTTCGAGCTCCGGGGCACCGGGTCGGGCAGCGGGGCGCTCTATGCCTCGGGGGCGACGACGCTGGGCGGCTACTTCCCCGGCGTCGACACCTTCCTGGGCCTCCAGGTGGCGGCCCAGGAGATCCAGGCCGATCTGGCCAAGCGAGGATTCGGCAAGCGCATCGGCACCGTGCGGTCGACCTCGCAGTGGCTCAAGTGGTTCTCCGGCAAGCAGATCTAGGAGTCAGCCATGCTGCCGACCCTCAACGGACGGATCCAGACGCGGATCTTCATGCTCGTCGTCTTCGGCGGCCTGATCACGCTGGTGATCACCCCGGTGCTGCCGCACGACCCCGACTACCGCACCACCTACCTGGTGCTCCTGACCGTGCTGGTGCTCGGCGTGGCCTGGGAGCTGGTCTACCACGGCCTCATGCAGTGGCGGTGGGAGAAGGACTGGCCGACCTTGTTCGGCCTGCTCAACGCGATCAACGAGGGCATCCTGGTCTGGGTGGTGCTCGAGCTCGGCCTGGTGCCGGGCATCGGGGACGTGCCCTTCTCGACGTTCCTCGTCATGTTCCTCCTGATCTGGGTGTTCATCTGGATCTGGACCAACGGACCCATGCGGATCTTCCACCTCCGCTGGCGGTTCTTCGGCGGAAGGCTGGTCTGACGTGACCTCACACTCCCTGGCATCGGCGGCGGAGTGGTCTGCCACCTCGTTCGCGCCGCACGCCGGCTCGGGCACGCTGGCGCGACTCGGCAGCGTCGTGCTGCTCGTCGCGTCGACCGACCCGGCCGCGGTCGCGCCGCTCCTCGACCAGGCCCAGATGGTGGCGGCCAACGGAGGCGACGGGCGCCAGCTGGTGCGCGGCTTCGCCCTGCAGCTCTCCTCGGGCGCAGGTGACGAGCCGGCATTCGCTGCCCTCGCCCCCCACGGCAACGGGCTGGCCGTGATCGTCTCCGGGAACGCCACGGTCACCGTCGCAGGGCAGACCATCAGCGGTGAGGACTCCCTGTCATGGGTGGAGCGCCTGGTGCCGTGGCCCATCGACGAGCTGGTCGCCAGCGTCGACGCGAACGGCACTCCGCTCGGTGCGCTCTACGACCTGCGAGACGGTGTCATCCCCGCCGGTGGCTTCTCGGTCAGCGTCGAGGAGACACCGGCGATGGCGATGAGCCAGGTCGTCGGCGCCGTGGCCACCGACCCGGAGCCCGCGCCTGTGCCTGCACCCAGCCCGGCACCCGAGCCCACCCCGGAGGTCGTGGCACCGCGGGCACCTCGGGCACCCGCTGGCGACCGGCCGGTGCTGGCCGCGATGCCCGACGCCTTCGCGAGCTTCGACTCGGTCAAGCTCAGCGACCTGGAGGACGACGAGCCCGTGACACCGCTGCCGATCGTGGCCGACCAGCGCGACGTGGGGGCCTCCGGCGTGGTCTCCGAGGTGCGTGGCGTCTTCTGCAAGAACCGTCACTTCAACGACCCCCGCGTGCTGTTCTGCGCGGTCTGCGGGATCAACATGGTCCAGCAGACGCCGGTGTTGGTGAACGGCGAGCGCCCTCCGCTGGGCGTGGTCGTGCTCGACGACGGGGCGGTCTTCCAGCTGGACACCGACTACCTGCTGGGGCGCGACCCCTCCGGTGATGACCGGGTCCGTCAGGGCGCGTGCCGTGGCATCTCGATCATCGACACCTCCCACCTGGTCTCGCGCGTGCACGCCCGCCTCGAGCTGCGTGGCTGGGACGTCGTCCTGGTCGACAACACCTCGACCAACGGCACGTTCGTGAACAGCGCCAAGGCCGTGGAGTGGCGGCGCATGGCGTCGGGCGGCGAGGAGGTCCTCACCCCCGGGACCCGGGTCCGCATCGGGCACCGCACCCTGGCCTTCAACACCCACGGTGGGCAGTCGACCTCGGTACGGCGCCGGTGATGGTGGTGCCGGTGGTGGTCCCGGTCGTGGGCCCGACCGTGAGGGGATCGCCGATCTCGGAGCCGTCGGCCAGGACGACCCCACGAC
>Ga0136639_10000333_pt1 | contig 15319 bp, 14 predicted proteins | sample AntDrymUQ8592106_2_FD_113739 | JGI IMG/M metagenome (GOLD analysis project Ga0136639, IMG submission 113739) | Polar desert sand microbial communities from Dry Valleys, Antarctica - metaG UQ859 (21.06) | ecosystem: Environmental > Terrestrial > Soil > Desert | place: Antarctica: Dry Valley...
AGGATGTGCTTTCTGGCCTGTCCGAGCTGCTCGCGAAGGCCGTCGAATCCGCCGGCGACGAGCTCGAGCTGCTGCACCTGCGACGGCGGGCGCTCAAGGAGTATCCGCAGCTCTTCGCCCTGCGGATGGCGACCATGCGCGTGTTCGAGGACGAGCTCGCGGTCGTCGTCGCCCGCCGTCTCGAGCGCGACGACCCCCAGCTCGCGGCGGACCCGGCCGCGCTCACCGACCGGGCGCGCCTGATCACCCTCGTCGCGTTCGGCGCGATGCGCCATGCCTGGGCGTCGTGGGCGGATGCCGACGGGCGGATGCCGCTCGCCGACCGACTGCGCGACACCTTCGGCCAGCTCGCCGAGATCCTCGTGACCGCGCGGTCGAAAATGATCAGCTAAGCTTTCTTGCTGTGCCACCGCTCGCGGTTGACATGCCGCCTTAGCTCAGTTGGTAGAGCATCTCACTCGTAATGAGAAGGTCGTCAGTTCGATTCTGACAGGCGGCTCCATATAGACAACGGGATCGAAGGCCCTTGGATGCTTGCCGGAAAAGGCTACTGCAGACATTTTTACAGACATTGGTGCTTTCAATTGTGTGAGCGCGCAGGCGCCGTGTAGACATAAAGGCATGAAAGCACTCACCTGGCAGGGCACCAAGAAGGTCGAAGTGGTCGAGGTTCCCGATCCGGTGATCGAGCAGCCGACCGACATTGTCATCCGTGTCACGTCGGCTGCAATCTGCGGATCCGACCTGCATTTGTTCAACATCATGGGGCCGTTCCTCGACAAGGGCGACGTTCTCGGCCACGAGACCATGGGCGTGGTCGAGCAGGTGGGCGGCTCAATCATGAGGCTCGCCGTTGGCGACCGCGTGGTGATCCCCTTCGTTATCGCCTGCGGCGACTGTTTCATGTGCGATCAGGGGCTCACCAGCCAGTGCGAGACCACTCAGAACCGCGAATCCGGAACCGGTGCCAGCCTCTACGGCTTCAGCGAGCTCTACGGCTCGGTTCCCGGCGGCCAGGCCGAGCGCATGCGAGTTCCCTACGCCGACTTCAATGCGGTCAAGGTGGGAACGGAACTCGACGACGAACGCTACCTGTTCCTCAGCGACATCCTCCCGACCGCGTGGCAGGGCGTGCAGTATGCCGCTGTGCCCGACGGTGGAACGCTCGCGGTCATCGGGCTCGGCCCGGTCGGACAGTTCGCGAGCCGCATCGGACGCCACCTCGGCTTCCGCGTGCTGGGAATCGACCCGGTTCCAGAACGCCGTGCGATGGCCGAACGCCACGGCGTCGAAGTGTTCGATCTCGACGACGACCTGCTTGAGACGCTGCGCGCCACGACGAGCGGGCGTGGCCCTGACTCCGTGGTCGACGCTGTGGGCATGGAAGCACACGGAAATCCGGGCGCAGCGTTCGCCCAGTACGCCGCCGGGCTGCTACCCGACGGACTGGCCCAAAAGGCATTCACCACAGTGGGGGTCGATCGGCTCTCCGCGCTGCATATGGCGCTTGATCTGGTGCGCCGCGGAGGCACCGTGTCGATCAGCGGCGTCTATGCCGGTGTCGCCGACCCGATGCCGCTCATGAACATGTTCGACAAACAGATTCAGCTGCGCATGGGGCAGTGCAACGTGCAGCGGTGGGTCGACGACCTCCTGCCGCTCGTGGAGGATCTCGCAGATCCCCTCGGCGTCGAAGACCTTGTCACGCACCGTGTGTCCCTCGACCGGGCGCCGGAAATGTACAAGACCTTCAGCGCCAAGGAAGATGGCTGCATCAAAGTCGTGATCACTCCCTAGCCGGTGGGCTCATGCGCTCCGCGCCACTCAGGTCTTGGGTACCGGCGGGCCGATGGTCAGCAGCACTGTGAAAAGCCCGACAACCGCGAGCAGTGTGACGGTTGCCAACAGGTAGGGGTGGTTGAGCATCCATCGCATAAGACGATCGAGCAATCGCCGATCGCGGGGGTCGTCTGTGGCCTCGCGGCGCCAGTCACCCTCAAGCCTGCCGGAGCGGTGCGCCCAGAGATCGAACGGGACGGTCGCGTAGGGCACGATCGCGGTCACGACCGCGAGCAGTCCGAGCCCGGGTTTCCAGCGCTGGTTGATGGCGGTCAGTATCGCCGTCGCGCCGTAGGCGAGAAAGACTAAGCCGTGGATGCTGCCGCTTTCCGTGACTCACGACACCGGTCCGAGCAGTACACGACATCGGGCCACGACCGTTCCCACTTCTTTCGCCACTCGAAAGGGCGAGCGCACACCGGGCAGATCTTGGGGGGATGGCCGTTCTTGGTCAGTGCCACACGCGCCGTCTGGGCGGGCCGGCCGCCCGACGGCTTCGCCAACCCGGGTTTCCCGCTCTTTCGGATTGCTGGTTCGGCCATGGGATTCTCCTGCAGATCGCGGTGGGTACATTTTAGCGGTGGCTGCTGTTCTGTTTGCTGAGGCAGGGATCTCAGTCCTCCGACGGGCAGCTGCCGTTCGCGAGCTGCACCCGCGCTCCCCACCCGTCGATCTCGTACCAGAGACCGGCGTCCTGGTCCACGCGGTCGGTGACGCTAGAGGTCGACCACAACGGCCCGCCGTCTACTCTCAGGCATTGGCCCGCATCGACGCGCACAGCGCTGGTCTCGCCGAACAGCAGCGCCCGTGCTCCAGCCGCGGCGACGTATTCTGACCGTACCTGTTCACCGTCGGCGTCAACGGTGAGAGCCTCGATAGTCACCGGAATCTCGCCAGTGTTGTTGAGCACACCGCAGCCGGGGACGGCGCCGTCGCACGTACCCGATCCCGAGGCGAAGAAGGCAATCGCTAACGCACCGACCACCGCCAGGAGCGGCAGAACCGTCACGGCGATACCTGTGTATCTGGGGCGCTTGCCGGACTGCGGTTGTCGGGCCGAGGGGGGAGATGTCGTCGCGCTCATGGTGTCCCTCTGTTTCGCGAAGGTCTCATCAGCGCTGGACCCTCCGCACCGGATCCCGCTCGGGAACGTCTTGACGGCACGAAGCGAAAGATTACTCCCCTTCGCTTCCAGCCAATCGCACTCCGGCTCGGTTCGTCAAGGTTCAGGCCCAATGGGAGCCCGGCCGCTCGCGGCTTCCTTGCGCTCAGCCGAGCGTGCCTAGCCGAGCCGCTGCTAGATTTTCCTTGGCGTTCGGTCGAATGTCGCGGAAGGGGAAACCAGTGCCGGGCACACTTCGATGGGGGATTCTCGGTCCCGGGTTCATCTCGACCAAGCAGACCGATGACCTCATCAGCAATGGATTCGCCGTGGCGGCGGTCGGCTCGCGCTCCGAAGCATCCGCCCGCGCCTTCGCGGACCGCTTCGGCATCCCAACGGCGCACGGCAGCTACCGCGCGCTGGTCGAGGATCCCGATGTCGACATCGTCTACATCGGAACGCCTCACTCGCTGCACTACGAGCAGGCCCTGCTCGCCCTCCGGGCCGGCAAGCACGTGCTGGTCGAGAAGGCGTTCACCGTGACCGCCGAGCAGGCCGCGGTGCTCGTCGAGCTCGCGGAGGCATCCGGGCTCGTGCTGCTCGAGGCGATGTGGACGAGGTTCCTGCCGCACATGGTGCGTATCCGCGAGGTGATCGCGGCCGGCACGATCGGCGAGGTGCGTACCCTCATCGCCGACCACAACCAGAAGCTGCCAACGGATCCGACACACCGTCTCAACGACCCGGCCCTCGCCGGTGGCGCGCTGCTCGACCTTGGCATCTACCCTGTCTCGTTCGCCTGGGACCTCTTCGGAGCCCCCGCGACCATTCAGGCCAGTGCCTCGATGAGCGCGACGGGCGTCGACCGGCAGACCGCGATCATCCTCGGTTACGAGACCGGGGCGAAGGCCGTGCTGCACACTGCCCTCGACACCTCCGGCCCGAACACCGCGACGATTCTCGGCTCGGACGGCTGGATCGGCATCGACAGCGTCTGGTACACGCCGACTGGATTCACCGTGTTCGACAGTGCCGGAGCTGTCGTCGAGCGATACGAGCAGGAGGTGACCCCGCGCGGCATGCAGTTCCAGGCCGCGGAACTGGAGCGGCTCGTCGAGGCCGGGCTCACCGCCGGCACCGTGCTGCCTCCCGCCGAGACCGTCGCCATCATGGGCACGCTCGACGCGATCCGCAACCAGATCGGCCTCGAGTACCCGGCAGATATCATGAAGGTGTGACCGAGAAGCCTGACCAGAAGCGCCGTCGCGCGCTGTTCGTCATCGACGTGCAGAACGACTTCACCGAGGGTGGAGCGCTCGGCGTCACCGGGGGAGCGGCCGTCGCCGCGGGCATCAGCGAGCTGCTGGCCCGGCATCCGGAACGCTACGACGAGGTCTTCGCCTCGCGCGACTGGCACGACGGCGACAACGACAACGGCGGGCACTTCGCCCACGGGGCCGAGCCCGATTTCATCGTGACCTGGCCCAGGCATTGCGTCGCGGGCACACCCGGCGCCGAGTACCACCCCGACCTCGACACGCGCCCGGTCGACTGGCATGTCCGCAAGGGCCAGGGCCGGCCCGCGTACTCGATCTTCGAGGGCACCACCGATGACGGCGAGAGGCTCGGCGAGAAGCTCGACGAGCTCGGCATCACCGACGTCGACGTCGCCGGCATCGCGACCGACTACTGTGTGCTGGCCTCGGCGCGGGATGCCCTCGAGTCAGGGCGCCGGGTGCGGGTGTTGAGCGACCTCGTCGCCGGGGTCGCCGAGGCGTCGAGCGCCGCGGCCCTCGCCACCCTCGCCGTGGCCGGAGCAGAAGTCACGCGGTCCGAATGACAAGGCACCACCCAGCATCCACCCGCGTCCGCCCCTCGCGCGTCGCGGTATCCCTCACGCACGAGTCACAGGAGACATCTGCATGATCACCGAAGCCGCCCTGCTCGCGAAAGTCCCGACCAAGCTGTTCATCGGCGGGGAGTGGGTCGACTCGACCTCCGGCCGCACGATCGAGGTGAGCGACCCGGCGACGGGCCTCGTGATCGCCCGGATCGCGGATGCCTCCGTTGCCGACGGTGCGAGGGCGCTGGATGCTGCCGTCGCGGCGCAGGACTCCTGGGCGGCGACGCCGGCCCGGGTGCGCGGCGAGATCCTCCGGCGCGCGTTCGATCTCCTGCAGGAGCGCAAGGAGGAGTTCGCGCTGCTGATGACCCTCGAGATGGGCAAGCCGCTCGCGGAGTCGACCGGCGAGGTGACCTACGGCGGCGAGTTCCTGCGCTGGTTCGGAGAGGAGGCGGTGCGCATCTCGGGGCACTACGGCAACAACCCCGAGGGCACCGGCACCATGATCGTGACGCACCGCCCGGTCGGACCGTCATTCCTGATCACCCCGTGGAACTTCCCGCTTGCGATGGCGACCCGCAAGATCGCTCCGGCCATCGCCGCCGGCTGCACCTCGGTCATCAAGCCCGCCGAGCTCACCCCGCTCACGACGCTCTACTTCGCGAAGCTGCTCGAGGACGCGGGCCTCCCGGCCGGGGTCGTCAACGTGATCACCACCTCGACCTCGCGTGAAGTGAGCGAGCCGATCATCGCCGACAAGCGGCTGCGCAAGCTCAGCTTCACCGGGTCGACCCCGGTCGGCGTCGCGCTGCTCAAGCAGGCCGCCGACGGAGTCCTGCGCACCTCGATGGAGCTGGGCGGCAACGCCCCCTTCGTGGTGTTCGACGACGCCGACCTCGACCGCGCCGTCGAGGGCGCGCTGCTCGCGAAGTTCCGCAACATCGGCGAGGCCTGCACGGCGGCGAACCGCTTCATCGTGCACGAGTCGATCGCCGACGAGTTCGCGGCCCGCGTCACCGCCGCCGTCAACGAATTCGTCGTCGGCCGCGGAACCGAAGAGGGTGTGCGCATCGGCCCGCTCATCAACGCGGATGCGGTGACGAAGGCGGGCGACCTCGTCGACGACGCCGTCTCTCGCGGAGCGACGGTGCTCACCGGCGGCTCGGCGATCGACGGCGCCGGCACGTTCTACGCCCCCACGGTGCTCACCGGGGTCGTGGCGGGCAGCGACATCCTGCGCGAGGAGATCTTCGGACCGGTGCTCTCGATCATCACGTTCACCGACGAGGCGGATGCCGTGGCGAAGGCCAACGACACCGAGTACGGTCTCGTGAGCTACGTTTTCACGCAGGACCTCGCGCGCGGCCAGCGGATGATCACCAGCCTCGCCACCGGCATGATGGGGCTCAACGTCGGCGTCATCTCGAACGCGGCGGCACCGTTCGGCGGCATCAAGCAGTCCGGGCTCGGGCGCGAGGGCGGCACGTCCGGCATCCACGAGTACCTCGAGACCAAATACACGCTCACTCCGAACCCCTTCGCGTGACCCCGAGCGTCATCGAGATCACCTCCCTCGACGACCCGCGGCTGGCCGACTACGCCCACCTCACCGACGTCGCCCTGAAGAAGGCGCGCGGCACCGAGCACGGACTCTACATCGCCGAGTCGCTGATCGTGCTTCAGCGGGCTCTCTCCGCCGGGCACGAGCCGCGCTCGGTGCTCGCGCTCGGCGCATCCGTCGGCGACGCCATCGCCGCACTTGGCGACCGCGATGTTCCGGTCTTCTCCGGGCCGGGGGAGCTACTCGAGGAGCTCACCGGCTATGTACTGCACCGGGGCCTCATCTCGGCGATGCACCGACCGGCGCTGCCGACCGTGTCGGCACTGCTCGAGGGCGCGAGCCGCGTCGTGATTCTCGAGAACATCGCCGACCCGACGAACGTCGGTGCGATCTTCCGCTCGGTCGGTGCGATTGGGGCGGATGCTGTGCTCGTCACCCCGCGCTGCTCCGACCCGTTCTACCGACGTTCGATCCGGGTGAGCATGGGTACCGTGCTGCAGGTGCCGTGGACCCGCGTCGGCGACTGGGCGTCGACGAGGGCGCTGCTCGCCGCATCCGGATTCCACATCGCCGCGCTCGCCCTCACCCCGGATGCCGTCTCCCTGCGCGAATTCGCCGCCGCCGCCCCGCAGAGGGTCGCCCTCGTGCTCGGTGCGGAAGGAGAGGGGCTGACCGAGGAGGCGATCGCGGTCGCCGACACCGTGGTGCGGATTCCGATGGCGCACGGCATCGACTCGCTCAACGTCGCGGCGACCGCGGCAGTGGCGATGTACGCGCTGAGCTGAGCTGGGCTGGAGTGGGCTGGGCTGGGCTGGCGCTATCTTGCGTGGCGCAGGGTGCGCCACGCAAGATAGCTCGCGGCGACCATCAGCACGGCACCGATGCCCGCGGTCGTGGTGATGCCGCTGTCGAAGGCGTGCCGTGCGGTCTCGATCAGGGCCTGGCCGAGTGGGGCCGGCAGCTCGCCAGCCACATTGATCGCCCCGCCGAGGGTTTCGGATGAAATGGCCTGCTGACGGTCCGACAGCCCGGCGGGCAGGTCGATCGCGTCGCGGTAGGACGAGACGAGGATGCTGCCGAGAACGGCGGTGCCGAAGACGGCCCCCACCTCGTAGGCGGTCTCGGAGATGCCGGCGGCGGACCCGGCCTTCTCTGCCGGCACCGCCGACACGATGAGGTCGTTCGACAGCGTCTCCGAGGCGCCGATCCCGGCGCTCAGCACGGCGAAGGCGACCGCGAGCGCCACCCCCGACGTGCCGTTGCCGACGACCGCGATGAGCAGGTAGCCGACCGCCGACAGCACCAGGGCCGCGGAAATAACGACCCGCGGATGTACGCGCTTCACGATCCGAACGGCGGCGAGGCCCATCGCGATCATCATCAGCAGCCCCGGCAGCAGCAGCAGCCCCGACTGCACCGGCCTCAGCCCGAGCACGAGCTGCAGGTGCTGCGCTCCGAAGTAGAGGAAGCCGGTGAGGGAGAAGACCGCGAGGAAGTTGACGAGCACCGCCCCGCTGAACGGGGCGTAGGAGAACAGCCGCACGTCGAGCATTGGCACGGGGCGAGCGAGTTGGCGGCGCACGAACCAGACACCGGCCAGCGCGGCGATCGTGAGTCCTCCCATCGCAACGGGTCCGAAGCCGTCGGTCGCGAGCGACTTGATGGCCAGCACGAGGGGGAACAGCGTTGCTATCGACAGCACGACACTGAGTGGGTCGATCGGCCCCGGCCGCGGGTCCTTCGACTCGGGAACGAGGAGCGGGGTGAACACGAGCATGAGCGCGAGCATCGGCACCGCGAGCAGGAACACCGAGCGCCACCCGAAGCCCTCGATGAGGAACCCGCCGACAATCGGCCCGAGCGCACTTCCCGCGGCGAAACCGGAGGCCCAGATGGCGAGCGCGAGGCGCCGCTGTTCGCGGTCGAGGAAGATGTTGCGCAACAGCGACAACGTCGACGGCATCAGCATCGCGCCGAAGAAGCCGAGCGCGGCGCGGGAGGCGACGAGCGCGCCCGCCGACTCGACGAACGCCGCGACGACGGAGAGGACCCCAAAGCCGATGGCGCCGACGATGAGCATCCGCCGCCGCCCGAAGCGGTCGCCGAAGCTGGCCATCGCGACGAGGAGCCCCGCGAGCACAAGGGGGTAGGAGTCGACGATCCAGAGCAGCGTGGTGCCGCTCGTCGCGAACTCGAGCGAGATTTCGGGCAGCGCGAAGCTCAGCACCGTGTTGTCGATCGAGACGAGCAGCACGGGGAGCATGAGCACCACGAGCGCGGCCCAGTCGCGGGGGCGGGCCCGGACGGGCCGGTCGTCGACCGAGCCTGCGGTATGGGTGGCGGTTGGGCGGGAGGTGGAGTCTGTCATGGGGGTGCCTTGTTGGGGCCGGCGGGTGTCGGCTCAAACAACTATACCGACTAGTCGGTATAGTTTCAAGCCGCAGGGGGGTAGGCTCGGCGCATGGCATCCGCTCGCGACCGCATTCTCGACGCCTTCGAGGAGCTTCTGATCACCGAGGGCGAGCGCGCGGCGACGCTCGATGCGGTCGCTGCCCGGGCAGGCGTGTCAAAGGGCGGCCTGATCTACCACTTCCCGAGCAAGGACCAGCTGGCCCACGGGGTCTGCGGGCGCCTCACCTCGCTCGCTGCGGACGATGCCGCCCGCATGCGTGCGGCGGCTGAGGGACCGGCACGGTTCTACATCCGCTCGTCCCGCTACCGCGGCACGCCCCTCGACCGCGCGATCGTCGCCGTCGCGCGGCTGCATCAGGGCGGCAACACCGAGGCCGTCGCGACGCTGCGCGCGGTCGAGGCGCAGTGGCTCGCCATCCTCGCCGAGGCGCTCCGCGACGACGACGCCGCCCAGGCAATCAAGCTCATGGGCGACGGGCTGTACTACGAGGCCCTGTTCCGGCTCCCGACAGGGTCGCCGCCCCTGGAGCCGGATGCCGCGACCGACGACCACGAGCTCGAGCGGCTCTTCCGCGTGATCGACAAGATCGTCGGGTAGCGACCCCCGCTGGTCGGCTGGCTTTTCGGCTGGCTGGCTGGCTGGTCGGCTGGCTGGCTTTCATTATTCAGGAGTCTGACGGGCACGGCCGCCGGGTCGCCGCGGCTACTGCGGAAGGGTGGGCACAGTCCCGGGCTGAGTACCGTGTGCAAGGTAGCAGGCCGCGGTTAATTCGGCAGGCCGCCCGACCACTCCTGAATAATGAAACCCACTCCTGAATAATGAAAGTTCGGAGTCGGCTAGACGAGCAGCTGGTGCTTCGCGAGCTCCTTGTACAGCGGGGTCGATGCGACGAGCTCGGAGTGCGTGCCGACACCCACCACAAGCCCGTGGTCAAGCACGACGATCTGGTCGGAGTCGACCACGGTCGACAGCCGGTGCGCGATCACGATGAGCGTGCGGTTTGCGGCGACCGCGTCGATCGCCTCGCGCAGCATCTGCTCATTGAGTCCGTCGAGTGACGACGTCGACTCGTCCAGCAGCAGGATCGGCGGGGCCGCGAGCAGGGTGCGGGCTATGGCCAGGCGCTGGCGCTCGCCGCCCGAGAGCATCACACCGTTCTCGCCAACGGGCGCGCCGAGGCCGAGCGGATTGCGCTCGAGCACCTCCATGAGATTGACGTCGCGGAGCACCCGGATGCAGTCGTCGTCACTCGCGCCGGGGGCACCGAGCACGAGGTTCTCGCGCAGCGTGCCCGCGAGCACCGGGGCATCCTGCTCCACATAGCCGATCTGGGCGCGGAGGGCGTCCCGGTCGAGGGCGCGCAGGTCAACGCCGCCGAGCCGGATCACACCCGCGCTCGGGTCGTAGAACCGCTCGATCAGGGCGAGGATCGTGCTTTTACCGGCACCGGAGGGCCCGACGAGCGCGGTCCGCTTGCCCTTCGGCGCGCTGAAGGACACCCCGCGCAGCACCGTGCGGTCGCGCGGCTCGGCCTCAACGGCGATCTCGGCCTCGACAGCGCGCGCTCCGCCGGGCCCCCCGACGAGCTCGGCCATCGGGCTCTCCTCGGTGACGACAATCGTCTCGTCGGACTCCGCTGGGGGCAGCTCGCTGTACCGGAACTCCACGTTGTCGAAGCTGATCGCGTCGTCCGACTCGATCGGCTCCTCGGCGGTCGCCGCGATCTCGGCGTCGCGCTCGGTCTCGGTCGGCAGGCCGATGATCTCCTGGATGCGGCCGAGCGCGCCGAGGGCCTGGTTGACCGCGGTGATAGCCCCGAACGCCTGGCCGAGCGGCATGATCATGAGGAAGAGGAACAGGATGAACGCGACGAGGTCAGCAACGGTGAGCGCGCCACTCGCCACGCGGTAGCCGCCGACGCCCAGCACCACGAGGAACGAGACCTGCAGGGCGATACCGGCGATCGGCACGACGAGTGCGGAGATCTTGGCGACGCTGATGCCCATGCGCCAGGCGCCCTCGGCATCCTTGTGCACGGCGGCGATCTCGCGATCGGCGGCGTTCGATGCGCGGATGGTGCGCACGGCGCTGATCGACCGCTCGACCGCGGCGGCGAGGTCGCCGACCTTCTCCTGCGCCTTGCGGCTCGCGACGCGGATGCGACGGCTGAGGGTCACGACGGTGACGACGGAGATGGCGATGACCAGCACGGTCAGCCCGAGCAGCACCGGGTCGATGATGAGCATCGCGATGAGCGCGCCGATGAAGGTGAGTGAGCCGCCGATCGCCTCGACGAGGCCCTGGGTAAGCACGGCGCGCAGCAGGGTGGTGTCGGAGCCGACGCGGGAGACGAGGTCGCCGGTGCGGCGCAGGTCGAACTCGCTGATCGGCAGGTTCAGCATCCGGGTCACGAGGCGTCGGCGGCTCGAGAGCACAACCCCCTCGCCGGTGCGCTGGAGAAGGTAATGCTGGAACCCGCTGATGAGGCCGGACGCGACGACGAGGCCCACGAGCAGCCAGACGAGCCCCTGCAGGGAGTCGCCCGCCTCGACGACCGAGATGACGTTGCTCACGAGCAGCGGCTGCGCGAGCGACGCGGCCGCTCCCAGCACGCTGAGCACGATGACGAACCCGAGCACCCGGCGGTGCTCGAGCAGGTACGGCATCAGCTGGCTGAAGGTGGCACGGGGCCCGCTGTCGTCGACCGGTCTGCCGAAGCCGCGGCGAACTCGGGGCGGCGTGCTGCGTGGTGTACTCATCGTAGGAAAGCGTATCCTCGAGCGCGGAGTGCTCCCTGCGCCGTTCGCTGAGGGCATGCTGAGGCCCGCCCCCCGGCCCGGGTTAGTGTTGGCTTCGTGCCAGCTCCCGTGATCACCGCCTCCGCCCTGACCAAGACCTACAAGGGTTTCGCGGCTGTCGACGGCATCTCGTTCGAGGTCGCGCCCGGCGAGTCCTTCGGCCTTCTCGGGCCCAATGGCGCCGGCAAGTCGACGACGATGCGCATGGTCGGGGCGGTCTCCACCCGCACAAGCGGCGACTTGGCGATCCTCGGCCTCGATCCCGACCAGTACGGGCCGGAGATCCGGTCGCAGCTCGGCGTCGTGCCGCAGTCCGACAACCTCGACATGGAACTGCGGGTGCGCGACAACCTCATCGTCTACGGCCGCTACTTCGGGCTGCCGCGCACCCAGGTCGCGAAGCGCGCCGACGAACTGCTCGAGTTCGCGCAGCTTGCCGACCGCGCAAAGTCGAAGGTCGACGACCTCAGCGGCGGAATGAAGCGCCGTCTCACGATCGCCCGCGCCCTGATCAACGACCCGCGCATCCTGCTCCTCGACGAGCCGACCACCGGACTCGACCCGCAGGCCCGGCACATTCTCTGGGACCGCCTGTTCCGGTTGAAGGAGCAGGGCACGACGCTCGTGCTGACGACGCATTACATGGACGAGGCGGAGCAGCTCTGCGACCGGCTCGTCGTCGTGGACAAGGGCCGGATCATGGCCGAGGGCTCGCCCGCCGCGCTGATCCGTGAGTACTCGAGCCGGGAGGTGCTCGAGGTGCGCTTCGGCTCGGAACGCAACGAGGCCCTCGGAGAGCAGCTCGCGGGCATCGGCGATCGCGTCGAGGTGCTCCCCGACCGCGTGCTCATCTACAGCTCGAACGGCGAGGCCGTGCTCGAGCGCATCACCGAGCTCGGACATGAGCCGATCACGAGCCTCGTGCGCCGCTCCAGTCTCGAGGACGTCTTCCTGCGGCTCACCGGACGGACGCTCGTCGAATGAGCAGCGTCGAATGAGCAACGTCGAATGAGCGGTGTCGAATGAGCGGGCGTGAGGTGCTGTCGGATGCCGCGTGGCGCGAGCGGGCCCTGGCCGGCGGGGTGCGGCCGCGGCGATACGGGTCGTGGTACGTGGCGGAGCACCGCATCCGGAGCATGCGCTCCTACGGGCAGACGATCCTCGCGACCAGCATCGGCAACCCGCTCATCTACCTCTTCGCGCTCGGCATCGGGCTCGCGACGCTCGTGGACGCCAACCTCGGCGACGACGCGGTGCAGGGCGTCAGCTACCTCGTCTTCGTTGCGCCCGCCCTTCTCGGGCTCGCGGCGGTGATGGTCTCGGCAGAGGAGTTCACCTACCCGATCATGCTCGGCTTCAAGTGGAACCCGATCTTCTTCGGCATGAACGCGGCGCCCATCACCGGCGGCCAGATCACCAACGGCATCCTGATCTCTGTGCTCGCGCGCATGGTTCCGACCTGCGTGATCTACTTCATCGCGATGGTGCTGTTCGGGGCGGTGCCCTCGGCCCTGGGCATCCTGATGATCCCCGTCGCGGTACTCGCGGCGATGTCGGTCGGCCTTGCGATCATGGCGTACACGGCGCGGATCGAACAGGACAAGGGGCAGATGGCGCTGATCATGCGGTTCGGGATCACCCCGATGCTGCTGTTCTCCGGCACCTTCTTCCCGCTCGGTCAGCTGCCGGTCTACCTGCAGTGGATCGGCTGGATCTCCCCGCTCTGGCACGGAACCGAACTCGGCCGGGTGATCAGCTACGGACTCGCGGAGCCGGCCTGGCTCACCGCGGTGCACGTGCTCTACCCGGCGGCAATCATCGTCGTCTGCTGGCGGATGTCGCAGCGCGTCTTCACGGCGAGGCTGAACAAATGACGTTCGCCCCGACGCGGCCGATCGGGCCCACTAGAAATCGATTCCTCGGTGCCGTCTACGCGCGAAACTCGAGCGCCGTGATGAGCCGCGGGATGCTCGCCACGCGCAGCTCGAACGCGGCGATCGTCGTGAGCGGATTCTTCGAGCCGGTTTTCTACCTGCTCTCGATGGGCGTCGGCCTCGGCGCACTCGTCGGCACCGTGGTGACGACCACCGGGCAGGAGGTGTCGTATGCGGCATTCATCGCGCCGGCGCTGCTCGCCGTCTCGGCGATGAACGGCGCGATCTACGACTCCACCTGGAATGTGTTCTTCAAGATGAACTACGCGAAGCTCTACGAGGGCATGTTGACGACCTCACTCGGCCCGCTCGACGTCGCACTCGGTGAGATTGGGCTGGCGCTGCTGCGCGGGGTGCTCTACGCGCTTGGGTTCCTCATCATCATGCAGTCGCTCGGGCTGAACCTGTCGTGGTCTGCGATCCTCGCTCTGCCCGCAGTCGTGCTCATCGCGTTCGGTTTCGCGAGCCTCGGAATGGCCGTGACGAGCTACCTCACGACGTTCCAGCAGATGGACTGGATCAACTTCGTGATGCTGCCGATGTTCCTGTTCTCGGCCACGTTCTACCCGCTCTCGGTCTACCCCGAGCCGATCCAGTGGGTCGTGCAGGCGCTGCCGCTCTGGCACGGCGTCGAGCTCATCCGCGGGCTGACGACGGGTGCCCTCAGCGTGGCACTGCTCGGCCACGTGCTCTACTACGTCGTGATGATCGCCATCGGGCTGGTGTTCACGACCTCGCGGCTGAAGAAGCTCTTCCTCGACTGACGCCCAGGGTTCTGGCTTTCATCATCTTCTGGCTTTCATCATTCAGGAGTCTGGGCTCCCGGTGGCTTTCAACATTCAGGAGACTGGGGTCAGGGCGGCTTGCAAGATTCAGGAGTCTGGGTGCCGAAGTGACCTCGGTGCCAGCATCCGGCCCCATATTCCGGCGGATGCTGGGGCGCTCAGGCATACCTCGGCCGTGCTGCTCCTGAATGATGAAGTTGCTGCTGGGCCAGACTCCTGAATGATGAAAGGGATAGCTCAGCCAGACTCCTGAATGATGAAAGTCAGTGGCCGGGTCAGTAGTCGACGTCGCGCGTCTCCTTGCTCAGAAGCAGCGCCACAAGGGTGATCGCGCCCATCGAGCTCAGGTACACACCGACGAGCACCGGGCTGCCGCCCGCGGCACCCCAGAGAGCCACCGCGATGAACGGGGCGACGGCCGCACCGAGGATCGACGCGACGTTGTAGCTGATCGCCGAGCCGGTGTAGCGCACGTTGGTGGGGAACAGCTCCGGCAGCAGGGCGCCCATCGGCCCGAAGGTCAGTCCCATCAGGGTGAAGCCGATGATGAGCAGCGCATACACGCCGACGGTGCCAGCCGCGAACAGCGGCACGAAAAGCATCCCGAACACGATGATCGCGATCGTCGTCACGATCAGGTGTGCGCGGCGTCCGAATCTCTCGGCGAGCGGCCCGGACACGAGGGTGAAGATGCCGAAGAACACCACGCCGACGATGAGCATGACGAGGAAGGTGTTGCGCTCGAATCCCAGGCCGGCGATGGGGGCGTCGACCGGGGTCGTGCCGTAGGTGAGCGTGTAGGTCGTCATCAGGTAGAACAGCGTGTAGGTCGCCAGCATGATGAACGTGCCGAGGATGAGCTCGCGCCAGTTCGACCGGAACACCCGCGCGAGCGGAACCTTGACGACCTCGCCCGTGGCCACGGCCTTCTGGAACGAGGGTGTCTCGATCAGCTTGAACCGCACGTAGAGGCCGATGATGACGAGCACGGCGCTCGCGAGGAACGGCACCCGCCAGCCCCACTCGAGGAACGTCTCCGGCGAC
>Ga0136639_10000334_pt1 | contig 15310 bp, 8 predicted proteins | sample AntDrymUQ8592106_2_FD_113739 | JGI IMG/M metagenome (GOLD analysis project Ga0136639, IMG submission 113739) | Polar desert sand microbial communities from Dry Valleys, Antarctica - metaG UQ859 (21.06) | ecosystem: Environmental > Terrestrial > Soil > Desert | place: Antarctica: Dry Valley...
CCCGGTTGTGAAGGGGATCCTCGAGCGGCCCGCGTCTTCGAGAACGCGCAGTCGCACCGCCGGATCCTTGTCGGGAGACCCATAGTGCGGGCCGCCCTTCTCGGACCACAGCCTGGTCGCGGTGGTCTCCAGCATCATCCCCATCGACGGCGCAACCGGCTTGAGCCGTTGCATCTCAGCCCACGTCATGACGCCGGGGTTGAGGTGAGCCAGCAGCCCCGTCTCTTCGAGAACGAGGGTCGCCATGTCCCGCATGTAATCGAGCGTCGAGTCATAGCCGTGGTTATCAAGCCATTCGCGTGCCGCAGGCCAGCGATTCTCGGGGCGGTCTCCCAGAGTGAAGAGAACCTCTTTGCAGCCGAGCGCCGCGCCGGCGCGAACCACTCCGAGTATCTCATCCGGCGACATATAGGGCGCTTTACCGGCTCTCAACAGCTGGCCCGGAGTCTGAACGAAGATGCAATAGTGGCAGCGGTCTTGGCACAGTTGAGTTAGGGGAACAAAGACCTTGCGCGAATAGGTGATCACGCCCGGACGCCCCGCTGACTCAAGGCCGCTATCACGAATATTGCTCGCGACTTGAAGCAGTCGATCCAGTTCATCGTCCCGAGCGTCCAGCAGCGTCTCGGCGTCGATGGCACTAAGAATTCCGCCGGCTTCAGCACGGCTGACGGCCTGCCGAATGTCAGCCGTTTTCCGGGGAAACTCGATCGAGGAATCGAGTTCCACGATGCCATTCGCGGTTGTAGACATGGGTCTCCTGGTGGGAAGTCGATCACCAACAGCCCAAAGCCAGGCCCATTACAAGATTGATGTCGAGCATACACCGCGACCCAGCGGTGATTCCCTTGGGGCGTTTCATGGAGACGGTGACCCCGTGATCAGAGTTGGCGTTCGCCTTCGGGCTCGGACGCGCCGGAAGCGGAAGGGCGGGGGCCGGGAATACCCCGGCCCCCGTCCGATTACGGAGCGGTGTACTGGAGGATGTACACCCCGCTGTCGCGGTCAGAGGCGAGAACGTACTTCTCGCCGTTCGGATGCGTGTAGACCTCCACGCCCCAGAAGTTGTTTCCGCCTTCGTCGATGTAGCTGCCGACCTCCTCAAGCCCGGTCGGACCGTAGCTGACCACCCGGAACCCGCCCGCGTAATTCGAGATGTAGGCGAGATCCTCGTCGGGGTCCGTAGCCACCTCGTGCACCGAGAGGTCACCGAAGCCTGCGGCGAACGCGGGATCCTGGCCTTCCGTCAGGTAGTACTGGTCTACCTCTTCCATGGTGTTTGCGTCGTAGAGATGGACATAGCCCCATCCGTCGAAGACCGCCTTGATATCCACCGTCTGCCCGTCGGTCCCGATCGCCGGAGCCGCAGTTCCGGCTCCGGTGGCGTCACATCTGTATCCGGCCGGGAGACCGCCGAGGATCCGGAAGCCGTCAGTGCGCGACACGAAGACGGCCGGGATCCCTGCGGTCACGAGCATCGACAACAGGGCCTCGCACCCGCCATCGCCGGTGCGGTTGAAGACGATCGCGCCGAGGTATCCCTTCGCCTCGACGTTCTGCACCTTCGTCTGGAAGTCGCACACCCCGCGTTCGATGACCGCGACCGTGTGGGAAGCGTCGGCTGGCGGGATCGTCGCGGCATCACAGGCGAGCCCCACACCGCGAGTATCGCCAGCAAGCGTCGTATCCGTATCGATTTGCGGCACATCTGAGCCCTGCACCGCGGTGAACGCGGTGCCGTCGCCGGTCATCGCTGTCACACGGTAGGGATCGAAGTCCTCGTCGGTGGCGATGAAGTATCGGTCATCGCGCGTGAACTCTGCCTGATGGCCGTTGCCCTCAGGGGAAATCACCTGCGCACCGTTCGTCACTTCGAGCCGTACCGGGTCGACGGCCGCAAAATCGGTATCCGACAGGAACACGGGACTCGCCGGATTCTCGACATTCAGCTTCGCGTAGCCGCCGTCCCAGTACGACACGAGCATCGTCTGGATGCCGGCTATTTCCTTGACCACCATGTCGTGCAGGAAGACGGCGTCACCGTGCACTTCGCCGTCGGGCTGCTTCGTCTGGTCGACCAGGCTTGTCTCGGAGATGAGTTTCGGCCGGCTCGGGTTGGTAATGTCGATGATGTCGATGTCTGTGGTTTCCTCGTCATCCACGAGCACCGCGTATGCCTTCGAACCGTCCTGCCAAGCGAACGCGGAGTGAACCTCGTTCGAGTGGGTTTGGCTCTTCCCGTTCACCGAGAAGTCACCGAAACCTTCGACAAGCTTCTTCGGCTTCAGAGGGTTCGTCACGTCGACGAGGGTGACGCCACCCACACCGACTTTCGAGCCGGGGCAGATCTCATTCTGGTAGACGAGCACATCGCCCGTGAACGACGGCGTCTTCAGGGAGATGACCTGGGACCCTTCGCCGCTGAACGTTCCGGCGTGGCTGGAGATCCTGGAGACTTCCTTCGGCGATTCGGAATTGGAGATGTCCACTATGTAGACGCCGCCGCCATCGCAGTCCGGTTCGTAAAACGCGGTGAGGTAGGCGTAATTGCCCTTCACCGACACATCCGCGATTCGACCCGGTTCCTCCGCACCCGCGAACAGGTCGATGTTGCCGACCTTCGTGACGTTGTTGCTCGTGGGTTGAAGGTGGCCCTCGCTGACGCCGTGCTGCGCGTCGTCATGCGAGTGTGTCTCCTTGCCGGAGTTGACGGCGCCGTCGTCGTCGAGGCGTGAACCGCCGCCTGCAGCAGCGGGGGCGGCAGCGGCGATCATCAGCGCGCTAACCAAAACAAGAGCTGTGCGAGCGAAGAATGGCTTAATCAACAGTGATCCCCTCATTGGGCGAAGCATCCCGGCCGTTGTCGGTCTCGCCAGTAAAGCGAGAGTGGAGGCGGATGTGATAGTAAACGCTCGACGGCCCGGCACGCGCAGAGGACCCGCACCCGGTCGGGTGCGGGGCCTCGCCGGGGGTGCGTCAGCGAAGGCCGATATTGATGTAGTACGACTGGCCGTCGTCCAAGGTGACACCGATGCGCCAGTAGTTGCCACCGGAGCCGGTCTTCCAGTTGTAGATGTACTGCTGTGCGGTGGCGTCATACCTGTATGTGCTGCCGCTGTCGGGCGAAGCCGAATACACCGACTCGTCGACCGGTGCGCTCATTGCACTGCCCTTGACCGGGGTGAGCCACCGGGGTGCAGTGACGGACTGGATCGCGCTTCCGCTGGCGTTCTTCAGCTGGAACTTCACGGGAACCGTGCTGCCACCCTTGAACACACTCGTGGACGTTCCGATCTGGTGCGCAGTGTCGTTGATGGGCTGCAGGAAGCCGTCGAACCGGTATTTCACCGTATACGTTCCGGTCACGGTCGTGCTGTTGCCTGCCTTGTCTGTAGCCGTCGCACTGTAGGTGAAGATGCTCACTCCGTTGGCGTTCCCACCGCTGACGGTCACCGTGCAGGAGGCCAGCCCCGAGAAGCTGTCGGTGGCCGTGCAGGCGGCGACGGGCACCGACCCGAGGGTGAAGGTACCGCCCGCGACAGTGACGTCCGTGGCGGTGAGGGTCGGCTTCTCCTGGTCGATGAGAATTCCCCCGACCAGCGTGGAGGCGGTGTTGCCTGCCCGGTCGGTGGCGGTGCCGCTTGCGGAATTCGCACCATTCGCGGTGAGGATGACCGCGTCCGGGCATGTTGCGATAGTGGACAGGCTGTCGGAGCACGTGAATGTCACCGTGACCGGGCCGGTGTACCAGCCGCTCGCGCTCTTGGTGCCGCTCGTGATCGCACCGGTAATGGTTGGCGCACTCTTGTCGAGCTTCACCGTCACCGTGTCGGTGCCGATGTTGCCGGCGGTGTCCTTCGCCGTGCCTGTGACGACCTGACCGGACGTCTCGGCCGAGACGAGCACGGGTGCGCTGACCGTGGCGATACCGGAACCCCTGTCGTCGTCCTTCCCGGTGAACGTCACGGTGACGTTGGCGTTGTTCCAGCCGTCGGCGTTGGGAGTCGGTGACATTCCGTGCGATACGGTCGGCGCGATGTTGTCCCATTTGAGGGCGATGCCGTTCGCGGTTTCGGCGTTGCCGGCGTTGTCCACCGCGTAGTAGGTCACCGTGCCCGTGCCACTGCCGCTGAGCGGAACGCTCACCGTCGCGCTTGCCCCCTGGGCGACCCGCTCGGTGCCGCCGTCGACGCTGTAGCGGATCTCCCTGACGCCGGACAGCCCGGGCTGGTCGGTCGCTCTGAGGACGACATCCGCGGTGTCGCCGGTGCAATATCCGTTGGTGCTGGTGCAGAGGTTGTTGCTGGTTGAGCTCGGTGCACTCCCGTCGATGTTGATGCCGTTCACTGTCGTGCCCTCGCTCGCGTTGCCGGCGACGTCGGTGGCGGGGTCGCTGGTCACGCCCTGGTTGGCGCCGTCGCCCCTGATCAGCTTGCTGGTCGGGCAGAGCGCGACACCGGAGAGCGTGTCGGAGCAGATGAAGTCGACGGTGACGTCCCCTCCGTACCAGCCGGAGCCGTTGGCGCTCGTGGTGGGGCGACCGGTGACGGTTGGTGCCGTGCGGTCGATTCTGATTCCGGTCACGACGGCGGCGTCGCTGCTGTTGCCGGCCCTGTCCTTGATCGTCACCGGCCCGGCTCCGAGATTCGACCCCTCTCCGCCGATCGTCGACGAAGAGGGCTGGGAGGACGCGTCGATCCCGGACAGAGCGTCGTCGCCGACCCATCGCACCGAGACGTCGCTGCGGTACCAGCCGGCACCGTTGGGATCATTCGGGATGCCGGTCAGGGTCGGTCGGGCCTGGTCGATGTCGATGCCCGAGACGTCGGTACCGCTGCGATTCCCGGCCGCGTCGACCGCGTCGCCGTGCACCGACTGGCCCGCGCCGTCATTGCTGAGCGTCGTGTCGCCGGAGCAGCCGGCAACGCCAGCCTGGAGTCCCGACCCGATGTCGTCGCAACTGAACGTGACATCGACGGCCGTGTTGTTCCAACCGAACGAGTTCGCCGCGGGCGTCGCCACACCAGAGATGGTCGGTGCGTCGATATCGACGTTCACCTCGGTGGATCCGCGATCCTCGACATTGTCCGCGAGGTCGACGCTCCACCAGACGATGGTGTGGGCCCCCGTGGACAGCTCAGCGGTGAACGGCTCTCCGTAGGTTCGCGTCGCGCCGCCGTCAATGCTGTAGTAGGTTGCCGCAACGCCGGCTCCGCCGTCCTCGGCGTCGAACGCGACCGGAATGCCGCTCATCACGAACCACCCGTTGGCGGGCGATATCGGATTGAGCACGGTGGTCTTCGGTGCCGTGGTGTCGATTTTCACGGTCAGCGGGGTTGCGGCGGTCTCGATGTTGCCCGCGCCGTCCACGCTCCAGAAGGCGATCTCATGGACACCCTCGGTGCCGAAGAGGAATGTGCCACCGTAGGTCTGCGCCGCTCCGCCGTCGACGGAGTAGTAGGTGGCCGCCACGTCGGAGAGGTTGTCGCTGCCGGCGAGCGTGACCGAGACAGCCTCCCGGTACCAGCCGCTCGACAGTGGCTCGGGCGCCGTTGCCGTTGTGACGGGATTGGTGCGGTCGATCTTGATACCTGAGACGGTGGTTGTGGTGGCGTTGCCGGCCACGTCGGTGCAGCTCGCGGTGGATGACAGGTTGTCGCCCTCGCCCGCCACCGTGTCATCAGCGGGCTGACCCGACGGGCCCGACAGTGCGTCGGTGCACGACCAGGCGACGGTCACGCTGCCGGTGTGCCAGCCGCCGGTGAACGTGCCGGTCAGCAGGGGCGGGGTCTTGTCGACGTTGATGCCGGTCACTCCGGCGCTGCTGGAGTTGCCGGCGGCGTCGGTCGCCGTGGCGCTCGCGCTCTGGTTTGCCCCCTCGCCGATGACATCGTCGGCCGGTGCGTCTGCGATGCCGGAGGCGCCGTCGGTTGCGGTGTAGGTGACCGTGACGTCGTCCGTGTACCAGCCAGCGGCATTTTTTGTGCCGCTCGATGCCGCGTCGATCGTTGGTGCGGTCTTGTCGATTCGGACGCTCGCGCTGTCGGTGGCGGAGTTGCCGGCGCCATCGGTCGCGGTGCCGAGCACCGTGTAGTCGCCCTCGGCGCCGTTCGCAACCGGAGCGGTGCAGCCGGCGACGCCGGATCCGCCCTGGTCGGCGCAGGTGAACGTCACCGTGACGTCCTGGTTGGTCCAGGCGCCGTCGGTGTAGCCCAGCGGTGTGAAGGCGTGGCTGATGGTTGGAGCGGACTTGTCGATCCTCACTCGCGCCGTCTGCGCGACCTCCGCGTTGCCTGCCTTGTCGGTGCTGAAGAAGGTGATCGTGTGGTCGCCCGTGGTCGTGAGCGTGAAGCTCGCTCCGGTCTGCAGTGCGGAGCCGTCGACCGTGTACTCGGTCTTGGCGACGGTGGACAGGTTGTCGGTCGCGGAGAGGGAAATGGTGACGTCGCCGTTGACCCAGGTGTTGGAGGTGCCGCCTATGCCGGTGGTCGGCGCGGTGCGGTCAATTCCCACCGCCGGGGTGCTTGTCGCGGTGGTCGAGAGGCCCGCTCCGTTGCTGACTGTTTTCGTGCTTGTCAACGCCGCGCCCTCCCCGGTGATCGTGGTGTTCGAGGGGGCGGTCGGAATGCCGGATTCGGGATCCGCAGCGGTCCAGCCGACGGTGACGTCGCCCGAATACCAGCCCGCGGCGTTCGGCGACGTGGTCGGCGCACCGGAGAGGCTCGGTGCGGTGGTGTCGCCGGCGGCGACGACGCTGGTCGCCGTCGCGCTGTTACCTGCGCTGTCCACAGCGGTCCCCACGACGGTGGTGCCCGGCTGGACCGTCTTCGCGTTGGTGGTCGACCCGCCGGCGAGGCAGCTTGCGATTCCGGAGGTGGCATCGGCGCAGGTGAAGGTTACGGTCGTTGTCCCATCGGGGTTCTTGACCTGGGAGGAGCCGATCGTCGGAGCGTTCTTGTCGATCCGCACGGTCACCGATCCGGTGCCGACGTTGCCGAGCCGGTCGGTTCCCGTCGACGTGCGTGTCGCGATTCCATTCGCGCTCTCCGTGGAGGATGCCGGGGTCGGCACGCTGGTGACTCCGGAGCCGGTGTCGGTCGACGTCCAGGCCACAGCGGTGTTGGTTTTGTTCCAGCCGGCCGCGTTCGGTGCCGGGGTGAGCGCGGCGGTCACGACCGGGCCCGTGTTGTCGAGGACGTATGACGCCTGAGTCGTGTTCGTTTGTCCAGTGCATTGGTTGTTGTTGAAATTGGGTGATGCGGCGACAGTGAATGCCTGCGCCCCATTCCCTGCCGGCGCGGTTGTCGTGAATACCCAGCCGGTCTTGGCCGTCGTCGCGGTCTGGCGCCCGAGCGGGGCGGCTCCGGCAACGTCCACACACTTGGTATCGCTCGAGGTGGTCACGGTCAGCGTCAGTGCCGTTCCGGCTCTGGCGTAGACCGTGCCGGCGACGGCGACCGTCCCGGTCCCGCTGAAGACAGCGCTCGAGACGCTCGACGCAAACGCGGCGGGTCCGGCAAGGGTGGCCGCCAATACCGCGATGATCGTGCTCACACTCATCCACAACCGGCGTCGCCGACCCTGTGTCGCTGGAGCGCGGCGAGGCGCTTCGACAGAGCGGGCCAGAGGGGTGCGGAAGACCGTCATGAGGTATCCTTACTGCGGTGGGGACGACGAACGGGGGCAGGTCGTGAGTCTGACGTTAGGTGCCTGCCCGGCATCTCAGAAGGGGTCCAGTGTTCAAAGACCTAAACGATGTCGGCGCGCGCCGTTCATTTGCGCAAACGCTCGCACTGCGGCGAGACTTGTGCCGCCGCTCGCCGCGGTGTCGGGTTTCGCGGACAGTGCGAGGTGGGGCGCCCGGTGCGCGTGTCCGAACGTGCTCTGTGGAGTCGAAGGACAGACGGTCAGAAGCCCGCGCCGTTCACCAGGGGTTCCTGGGTGGTGTCGGGGTCGCCAATCCAGTCCAGGCCGCCTGCGGCTAGCAGGGCGGCTCTCACATCGGCCGGTGAGGCGGACGGATGCGTCGCTCTGTAGAGTGCCGCGGCTCCGGCCGCATGGGGGCTCGCCATCGACGTGCCCGAGATGGTGTTGTACCCACCGCCTCGCCACGTCGAGAGCACGCAGATGCCCGGCGCGGTGAGGTCCACATCCGGACCGAAATTGGAGAAGGACGCGAAGGTGTCGTCGGTGCCGGCAGCACAGGTCGGGGCGCCCACGCCGCCGGGCCTACCGTCGAAGTCGGTGATCGCCGAGACGGTGATCACCTCGTCGTAGGTGGCCGGCACGAAGAATCGCGCGTTCGCCGAGGAGTTGCCCGCAGCCACGACGTAAGTGACCCCCGCGGCTGTCGACAGGCAGATCGCCTGGCGCAACCCGCCATCGGTGCAGGACCCCTCGGGCCCGGATCCACCGAGGCTCATGTTGGCGACCTCAATGCTGCTCGCGTTCTGGGTGACCCAGTCCACCCCGCAGATGATCGAGGACCAGGTGCCCGAGCCTTGACTGTTGAGCACCCGGACCGCCCACAGGCGGGCGCCGGGGGCGACTCCGACGACTCCGATCCGGTTGTCCTTGGCACCGGCGATTCCCGCAACGTGGGTGCCGTGGCCGTTGAGGTCGTTGAACGAGAGGCCACCGGGGACGCAGTTGACCCCGCCCGCCACATTGAGATCACGGTGCTTGGTGTCGATGCCGGTGTCGATGACGGCGATGTCGACGTCGACCGACCCGCTCCCGTCGCCGGCCGCCGCTGAGCTCACGTCCGCATCGACCCGGTCGATGCCGGGCGGGAGGACCTGAGCACTGGCGCTGACCCTCCGGTCCTGGATAACGGACGCGACCCTGGTGTCCGTGGCGACTCGGGCTGCGGCTGCCGCAGACATTTGCGCAGAGTAGCCGTGCAGGGCATAACGGTAGACATGGGCGATCAATGCGCCCTGGTGGCGCGCATGGTCGCGCGCAACGGTGTCGGGGTCACCTGCCTTGAGCGTCACGATGTAGGACCCGGGAACGACGCCCTCATCTGGGGGCTGGGCCGATGCGCCGGGCGCGGCGACCGCGGTTGCCGCGGCGACGACGAAGGCCAGAACTATTGCACGCACCAGAGCCATGGTTACCACCTCGAAACGCTCGACCGACGGTTCGGTCAGGCCATTGCCCCCGAGGAGATACTGCGGGGAGCGCAGCCCATTGTTGCCTCATGAAAATACCTCCGGGAAGGCCTTGTGCCCCGAATGGTTCAGCAATACGGTTTATCGACTGGGAGCTCTCGCCCTCAGGTCTTCGGAGGGATCCCCATGATTCATAGGCGACGTGCGGGAATGTCCGCGCTGATCTTCACCAGCATCCTCACCACCATCGTTGCGACCGGTGGTCCCGCGTTCGCCGCGGCACCCGGCAACGACAGCTATTCCGGCAGCACGATCGTTGGAGCGATCCCGTTCACCGACCAGGTGGACACTACAGCTGCCACCAGCGATGCCGACGACGCCGCGATCGCGGCGCAGTGCCCCGACGTCCCGGCCTTTGACGCCTCGGTCTGGTATCAGGTCACCGCAACCACAGACGCCGGACTGGCCGCTGACGTGTCCGCTTCGAACTACAGCGCAGGCGTGTTCGTGGCCACGGGAGGCCCCGGCAACTGGACCCTGGTAGCGTGCGCCCCCGGCGCCGTCGGTTGGACGACCACACCAGGCCAGACGTACTCGGTGATCGCCTTCGATGACCAGATCGACGGGGCCGGAAACGGTGGGGTGCTCCAGATCGCCATCGACGTCATCCCGCCGCCGCCGACCATCGACGCGACCGTCAACCCGACCGGAGTTTTCAATATCAAGACCGGCACCGTGACCGTCAGCGGCACCGTGACCTGCACCGGAGAGAGTCAATTCGCCTTCCTGGAGGTGCAACTGTCCCAGAACGTCGGCCGGTTCATCATCCGAGGGTTCGGCGGTACCGACGTCACCTGCGACGGGGCAACCCGGCCGTGGAGCGTGCAGGTGCTCGGCGACAACGGCAAGTTCGCCGGCGGGAAGGCTCTCAGCGTCACTTTCGCGGTTGCCTGTGGCGCGTTCGACTGCGGAGTCGACTTCGAGGAGCGCACCATCCAGCTCAAGGGCGGCAGGCGCTGACCTGAGGGATGCGGCGCCAAAGGAACAACTGGTGCCGCGCCCGGCGGCAGCGCACCTCCGCACCTAGACCAGTGGACGTGTCCCTGCTGGGCACGGCGATGAGGCGCGACGTTCCAGAGCGGTTTTCATCAGTCACGGGATGTTCTTCTCTTCGTCACCGCGCGGGAATAGGTTCAAACCACCGTTGACCGCCACGCGGCCAGTCATTCGCAGAGGAGCGCCATGTCCACCTCACGCCTACGCATCACCGCACTCGCCATCGCCGTCATCGGCGGACTCACCGTGAGCACGCTCGGCGTCGGCCCGGCCTTCGCCGACCGCCGCAATGACGGTCCGGACGAATTGCGGGTCGCCACCTACAACCTGTCGCTCAACCGCGCGGCTACCGGCCAGCTCGAGACCGACCTCAGCACCGGTGAAAATCAGCAGGCGCGCACCGTCGCCGAGGTCATCCAGCGGGCGAACCCCGACATCATCCTGCTCAACGAATTCGACTACGTGCCCGACCAGCGCGCCGTCGATCTGTTCCGCGACAACTACCTCGCGGTCGGCCAGGGCGGCGCCGATCCGGTCGACTACCCGTACGCCTATGCGGCGCCGTCGAACACCGGCATTCCGAGCGGTTTCGACCTGAACAACAACGGCCGGGTCGGCGGCGGCGATGACGCATTCGGATTCGGATTCTACGAGGGCCAGTTCGGCATGGCCATCCTGTCGAAGTACCCCATCGTCACCGACCAGGTGCGAACCTTCCAGAACTTCCTCTGGAAAGACATGCCGGGCGCCCTGCTGCCCGACGATCCGGCCACCCCGGAGCCCGCCGATTGGTACTCCCCGGACGAGCTCGCGGTGGTGCGGCTGTCGAGCAAATCACACTGGGATGTTCCGGTGCAGGTCGGTCGCGAGACCGTGCACGTGCTCGCGTCCCACCCGACGCCGCCCGTCTTCGATGGCCCCGAAGACCGCAACGGCCTTCGCAATCACGACGAGATCCGCTTCTGGGCCGACTACATCGCCCCCAGCGCGTCGAAGTACATCGTCGATGACTCAGGCCAGACGCGCGGGCTGAAGCCGGGCCAGTCCTTCGTGATCGTCGGCGACCAGAACGCCGACCCGCTGGACGGCGACTCCGTGGACACCGCGATCGATCAGCTCCTCGACAACCAACGCATCACCGACCCGCTGCCGACATCCGACGGCGCCGTTGAAGCGGCCGCTCTGCAGGGCGGCGCCAACGCGGCGCACGAAGGGGACCCGAGGTTCGACACCGCCGACTTCGCCGACAGCGCGCCGGGCAATCTGCGGGCCGACTACGTTCTCCCGTCGCGGAAGCTGCGGGTGCTTGGCGCCGGGGTGTTCTGGCCGGTCCAGGCCGACCCGCTCTCGCGGCTGACCGGCGTCTTCCCGTTTCCCAGCAGCGACCACCGTCTCGTCTGGGTGGATCTGCTCGTGCGCGGCTGAGGCATCGGCCGGCTGAGTGCACCGGCGCGTCAGTTGCGACTTCTGGCCGCTGCATCCGCGAGTCGCCCGCGTGTGCCGGGCTATCTGGCCATCGTGCTAATTTGACCGGAGTCCGCCACGATGCCGAGTGCCTGTTCGCCGCACGGTGCTGCGCTGCCGGGCCCGGAAACCCCGGGCCAGACAGGGCGCTCATCAGGTGAAGACCAGCGTGTTGCGGGTCTGACGGTCGCGGGCGTCGATCTTCGCCATCTATGCCGCACACCCTCGAGGAAAGCAATCTCGGGGCGCAGCGCGGGAGGGTTCTTGCCGCCGGCTGCCAGCGCCCACGCCCGCGCGGGCTGGCTCGAGAACTTGCGTTACCGGGCCGTGACGCTCGCGGGCGACGTCTCGCGGTGGGCGCCGACACCCCGTGGCTTGGCTCAGCCCTGCTCAGTGCCGCCCCTGCCGTAATGCCGGACTCACTGCGCCAGGCCCTCTCAGACTGTTACTTCGAGAAGCTTTCCCGTGGCGACATCGAACACGAACCCGCGCACGGAGTCCTTTTTCGGAATGAACGGGCTCGCCATGATCCGGTTGAGTGACTGCTTCACGTCGTCGAACGGGTCGGGGAACGACTCAGCGGCCCACGGGGGGCGTATGCCGACCTCGTCCTGGATGCTCTGCTTGAAATCGCCGTCGGTGAAGGTCAGCATGCCGCAATCGGTGTGGTGGATGAGGATGATCTCCCCGGTTCCGAGCAGGCGCTGGCTGATCGCGAGCGAGCGGATGCCGTCCTCCGTCACGACACCGCCGGCATTGCGGATCACGTGCGATTCGCCCTCGTTCAACCCGAGGGCTCGGTAGACGTCGATCCGGGCATCCATGCAGGCCAGCACGGCGACGTGCTTGCTGGGGGGGGCAGCGGCAGCGGGCCGGTGAACTGGGCGGCGTACTGCTCGTTGTTGCGCAGCAGGTCATCGGTGATGGTCATGTGGGGCATCCCTCGCTTGTCTGGAATCAACGGACCTAATTTCATACTGGGCCCCCACTGGAGTCAACGACCGGCGACGCCTCACGGCCCGTCGCGCACGCTCAGGTGCCGGAAGCGGCATTGCCGCGGCGCGAACCCAGGTAGGAGCCGACCACCGCGGCACCGAGGTCGTCGAGCTCGGGTGCCACGACGGTGCCGTCGACTCGCGCCGCCAGCGACTCGACGAACCGTGCGAGCCCCGGATCCTCGCCGAGGCGGAAGAAGGTCGTGTGCGCGCCCAGGCGCATCGAATTGTCGAGCTCGCGCACGGCGAGGGCCACCGTCAGCGGGTGTGGTGGGTAGCTGAAGAATACGTCGCCGCCGGCCTCGAGGTGCGAGGTCGGCTCGCCGTCGGTGACGATGAGCAGCACCGGCTGGGAGGAAGGATGCCGGCGGAAGTGCCGGTTCGCCAGCATCAGCGCGTGGTGCAGGTTGGTGCCCTTCTCGTACTCGGCCTCGAGCGCGGTGAGGTGCTCGATCTCCATCGCCGCAGCGATCCGGCCGAAGCCGATGAGCTGCAGGTCGTCGCCGCGGAAGCGGCTCGTGATGAGCGTGTGGAGCGCCAGAGCGGTGCGCTTCATCGGCACCCAGCGCCCGTCGATTGCCATCGAGAACGACGTGTCGACCAGCAGCGCCACACACGCCCTGGTTCGGGCGTCGGTCTCCTGAACCTCCACGTCGCCGATCTCGAGCCGGATGCCCGCGGCGGTCGCGCCGCCCTCCCCCGCCGTGCGGGTGATGGCGTTGGTGATGGTGCGCGTCACATCCCATGGCTCGGTGTCGCCGAAGGCCCATTCCCGGGTGGCCCCCGAGAACTCCCCCGCGGCGCCCGCCGTCTGGACGTCGCGGTTGCCCTGGCGGGACGACATCCTCGCCGCGACATCTCGCAGCAGCGCCTTGCCGAGCTGCCGCATCGCCTTCGGCGTCAGCCGGAGTGTGCCGTCGGAACCGCGCTTCATGGTGCCGGGGTCGCGCAGCGCCGAGTCGAGCCGCTGAAGCGTGCGGGCGTCGGCCGCCGCCTCGTCGCCGAGCTGTCTGGTCAGCTTGTCGAGGTCGAGGTCGCCCATGCTCGACCCGCTATACGACTGCGACAGCTGCTCGGACAGCTCGTCGAGGTCGGCGAGGTCCTGGAACACGCCCGTGCCGTCGCCCAGGCCGAGGCCCTCCCCGCCCTCCATGCGCTCCGAGCCGCTCCAGTCCTCTCCCGGACGCAACGCCTGGAGGTGGCCGTCGAGCTGGGCGAGCGATTGCATGAGCTCCGGCGAGCCGAGGGCCTGCTCGGCCAGCGCGTCCAGCTCGTCGCGCTGCTCCTGCGTCATCGAATTGCGCATCCGTGCGGCGGCGGCGGCGCGCCGGGCGAGCGCGTCGAGGAGCTCGCCAATGTTCGCGGGGCGCTCCGGGAAGAAAATGCCGTGCTTGTCCATGAACGCGTCGAACTGCTCGGGGGTGTCCTCGCCCCGCCCGTGGGCGTCGAGGAGCTCGTTGAGGTCGCCGAGCATCTCGTTGATCGCGGCCCGGTCGGCGTCGGTGGCGTTCTCGAGCGCGTTCTTCATGCCGGAGAAACGCTGGTCGAGCATCTCGCGGCCCAGCAGGTCCCTGATTTTCTCGAAGTCGGCGCGAGCCTCGCTGCTGCGCCAGTTGTAGTCGCCGAGCTCGCTGACCGCCGCGGCAGTGGACGCCGGGAGGTTCTCGAGTTGCATCTCGGCCAGCATCCGGTCGCCATCGTCGAGGTCGACGTCGCGCGCCAGCTGTGCGCGCTCGGCGGTGACCGCCTTCTCGAGCAGCTCTTTGACCTCCTGCAGGGTGCCGTCGAGGTTGTGCCGGCGTGTCAGCTCCCGCCGCCGCTCGGCCACCCGCCGCGCCAGCTCGCCGAGGCCTGCCCGGTCCGCGCCGCCGCGCCGCAGGAACTCGCGGATCGCCCGCTCGGGCGAGTAGCCCGCCATGACGTCCTCGCCGATGGCGTCGAGCGCCTCGGCCAGGTCGACGGGCGGGGCGAGCGGATCGGGCCCGCCGGCGTACCTGCCGTAGCGGGCGGCGCGGATGAGGCGGTGGTTGGTCCTAGCCATAGATCGTCTCGCCCCCTCCGCTCTCCTTGCTGATCCGGCGCCGCAGGTAGAGGCCCTCCAGGGCCAGCTCGATGGCTCCGGCCCGCTGGCCGTCGCCGAGCGCGCCGACCCGGTCACAGACCTCGTCGTACAACTCGGACTCCCCGAGCACAGGCAGCCCGGCGAGGAAATCGCGAGCGGTGACCTGCTCGCCGGTCGTGACAATCACCCCGGCCTCGATCGCATTCACCAGAACGGAAAAGTCCAGACCGCGGAAGTGGGCCCGCACCGTCTCTGCCATGGCGGTGCGCAGCAGGTGGTCGAGGATCTCGTCCTCGCGCCCCTCCTCCGCCGATTCGAACTCGATCTTGCCGCCGAGCACATCGACGGCCGTTTCGAGGTCGATCGGGCGGGCCACGGCATCGGCCTCTCCCCGCCTCGTCGCGCGGTGGAGTGCGGCGGCGGCGATGGTCTCCGCGCCGGCGATCGCGAAGCGGGCGCTGACCCCGCTGCGCTGGTCGACCGCGTTCGAGTCGCGCAACGCGCGGGTGAATCGCGCCAGGATCTCGACCAGGTAGTCGGGAACGTCGGCGACGAGGTCGGACTCCTGTCGGATGATGGCGATCTCGTCGACCAGTTCGGTCGGATAGTGGGTGCGGATC
>Ga0136639_10000335_pt1 | contig 15307 bp, 12 predicted proteins | sample AntDrymUQ8592106_2_FD_113739 | JGI IMG/M metagenome (GOLD analysis project Ga0136639, IMG submission 113739) | Polar desert sand microbial communities from Dry Valleys, Antarctica - metaG UQ859 (21.06) | ecosystem: Environmental > Terrestrial > Soil > Desert | place: Antarctica: Dry Valley...
AGGGCCTCGTCCTCGTCCCAGTCGGGGCCGAGGAGGTCGGGGCCGAGGTGGCCCACGACCTCGGCCTCGTCGGCGGTCTCGATGAGCTCGACGATGCCGAGCGAGAAACCGACGGCGGTCGCCGTGGAGGTCTCGAGGACGACCCGCGCCTGGTGGGTGGGGCGTGACCAGCGTTGGCCTGACCGGAAGACCCGCCAGGCTCCCTCCATCTTGAGGTGGGTGTGGAGCGTCCAGGCCTCCTCGTCGCGGGTGACCCGGGTGAGCAGGTGCTTGCCGCGCGAGATGGTGCCGACGACCAGACCCCCGACCAGGTCGGCGGTGGCGTGCTGCGGGACCCGGAAGTCGGTGCGGGTCAGCACTGCGCCCTGGAGGGCACGGTCCAGCAGTCGGGCCGCGCGGTAGACGGTGTCGCCCTCAGGCACCGCGCAACCTCAGCCCACGGGGTGTCGCGACGAAACCGGCGCTGTCCAGGGCCTCGCGCAGGGGTGTGGAGCCTCCGCCGAGCAGCGCGGCGCCGTCTGCCTTCTCGACGGTGAGGCGTCCCAGGGAGCCGCGACCGACGGCCTCGGCCAGAGCAGCGGCTGCGGGGGTCAGCAGGTCGGCGTCGTCGGTCCAGGTCAGCAGGGTGCGCCCGCCGCGCTCGACGTAGAGGGTCAGGGCGCCGTCGACGAGCACGACGATGGCGCCGGCCTTGCGGCCGGGGCGGTGGCCGGTCTTGTCGCCGTCGGCTGCGCCCGTGGACGGGGCCCAGCTCAGGGCGGCGCCGTAGGGGTTGGCCGGATCGGTGGCCGCCAACGCGACGGCCGTCGGCTGGACGCCGTCCTCGTGGGTGCCTGTCGTGACCGAGAAGGTGCGCAGCCGGTCGATGGCACCTGCCGTGCCGAACTGGGCGGCCCCCAGGCCCTCGACGAAGTAGCCACGGCGGCAGCGACCGGAGTCCTCGAAGGCGGAGAGGACCTTGTAGACGGCCGCGAAGCCACCGGGGACCCGCTCACTCATCACAGCTCCCCGGATCACCACGCCGTGGCGGTCGAGGAGTCGCTCGGCCGCTGCGTGAGCGCGTCGGGTGGGGTCGGTGTCGATGGTCGGCAGCAGCGCCCAGCGCCCGGCCGTCTCGGGAGGGCCGGTGCGGACGGGGCGTCCCGCACGAGGGGGCGGTCGTTTGCTGCGGTGGCTGGGCGTGCCGGAGCGGGTCAGCGCGCGGAGTGGGACGAGCGTGTCGTTGCTGATGCGACCGGACCACACCAGCTCCCACAGCGTGGCCGACAGCTTGGCGTCGTTGGTCGAGCCGACGGCGTCGGAGAGCTGGCGGAAGAACCAGGCGCCGCCGGGTGCGAGCGCCTCCAGCACCTGGTCGTGGAGGTCGGCGTGCTCAAAGGGCACGGGATCGGGCAGGGTCAGGTGGGCGGCGTCAGCGAGGTGCAGCGAGACCCAGCCGTCGGATCCGGGCAGGGCGGCGTGACCGGCCCAGAGGACCTCTCCGGACGCGGTGAGCTCGTCGAGGAACGCGGGGGAGTAGTCGCGCACGCGTGAGCCGAGGATCAACGGCTCCAGCGCGCTCGCCGGCACCGGACAGCCGGCCAGCTGGTCGATGACGCTCAGCACGCCGTCGATGCCGCGCAGGCCGCGCCCGGGCTTGCCGGAGGCGGTGACGTGCTGCCAGGCGCTGAGGAACCGGGCCAGCGCCTCGGGCTCGACCGGCTCGACCTCCTTGCGCAGCCGGGCCAGCGAGCGGCGTCGCAGCTTGCGCAGCACCTCGGCGTCGCACCACTCCGACCCGGAGCCGGCCGGGCGGAACTCACCCTCGAGCACGCGGCCCTGGGCGGAGAGCCGCTGCAGCGTGTGTCGTACGACGGCGGCACCGAGGCCCAGCCGGTCCGCGACCTGGCCGATGGTGAAGGGCCCGTGGGTGCGGGCGAACCGGGCGACCAGATCGGCGAGGGGGTCCTCGACGGGCTCGACGAAGGCATCGGGCGTGCCGGGCGGGACGGGCACGCCCAGCCCGTCGCGCAGGCGGGCAACGTCCTCGACGACCGCCCACCGAGGCTCGCCGCCCAGGCGCACCTCGACCAGTCGGCGCGCATCGGTGAGCCCCGTGAGCCAGCCGTTGACGTCGGCTCCCTCGACGCAGCGCTCGCGGACCTCGTGCGTGGGCAGCGGCCCGATGAGCCGTACCAGGTCGGCGAGCCCTTCGGCGTCGCGCGCGCGACGATCGGGGGCGAGGCGTTGCAGCTCGGCCTCGACCTCGGCCAGCACGTCGGGGTCCAGCAGCTCGCGCAGCTCGGCGCGACCCAGGAGCTCGGCCAGCAGGCCCTGGTCGAGCGAGAGCGCAGCCGCTCGCCGCTCGGCGATGGGCGAGTCGCCCTCGTAGACGAACTGGGCGACGTAGCCGAAGAGAAGGCTGCGGGCGTAGGGCGAGGGGGAGTGGGTCGCGACGTCGACGACCTGCACCTCGCGGCGGTCGATCGAGCGCATCAGGGCGAGCAGGGCCGGGAGGTCGTAGACGTCCTGGAGGCACTCGCGGACAGCCTCCAGCACGATCGGGAACGAGGGGTACTTGACCGCGACCTCGAGCAGGGCGGCCGAGCGCTGGCGCTGCTGCCACAGCGGCGAGCGCCGACCCGGGTCGCGCCGGGGCAGGAGCAGGGCCCGGGCGGCGCACTCGCGGAAGCGGGAGGCGAACAGCGCTGAGCCGCCGACCTCCTGGGTGACGAGGTCCTCGATCTCGTCGGCCTCGAAGACGATGACGTCGCCACCGGGGGGATCGGCGTCGGTGTCGGGGATGCGGATGACGATGCCGTCGTCGGAGGCGACCGCCTGGCCCTCGACACCGTGGCGTTCGCGAAGTCGGGCGTTGATCGCCAGCGCCCACGGGGCGTGCACGGGCACGCCGTAGGGGGAGTGGACGACCAGGCGCCAGTCGCCCAGCTCGTCGCGGAAACGCTCCACCAGGATCGTGGTGTCGCTGGGCAGCACGTTGGTCGACTCGAGCTGCTCGTGGAGGTAGGTCACCAGGTTGCCCGCGGCCCAGTCGTCTAGCCCGTCGGCCTTGGCGCGCGTCACGGCCGTGGCCCGGGGCAGGGCGCCGAGCTCGCGGGTGTAGGCACCGATGGCCGCGCCGAGCTCGGCAGGTCGACCGAGGGTGTCGCCCTTCCAGAAGGGCAGCCGGCCCGGGATGCCGGGCGCGGGGGTGACCAGCACCCGGTCGTGGGTGATGTCCTCGATCCGCCAGCTCGTCGCACCCAACGCGAAGATGTCGCCGACGCGCGACTCGTAGACCATCTCCTCGTCGAGCTCGCCGACCCGCTTGCCCGGCCCCTCGCCGCCGACCAGGAAGACCCCGAAGAGCCCGCGGTCGGGGATGGTGCCGCCGCTGGTCACCGCGAGCCGCTGCGCCCCCGGACGACCGGTGACGGTGCCGGTGGTGCGGTCCCAGACGATGCGCGGGCGCAGCTCGGCGAACTCCTCGGAGGGGTAGCGCCCGGCCAGCAGGTCCAGCGTGGCGTCGTAGGCCGAGCGGGGCAGGTTGCTGAACGGTGCGCTGCGCCGGACGAGGGCGTAGAGCGCGTCGACGTCCCAGGCGTCGAGGGCGGTCATGGCCACGACCTGCTGGGCCAGCACGTCGAGCGGGTTGGTCGGCACCCGGAGCGACTCGATGCCGCCGGTGCGCATGCGCTGCACGGCGACGGCGGTCTGGGCGAGGTCACCGCGGTGCTTGGGGAAGAGCACCCCGCGGCTGGTCTCCCCGACCTGGTGACCGGCCCGGCCGACGCGCTGCAGGGCGCTCGCGACCGACGGCGGCGACTCGATCTGGATCACCAGGTCGACCGCGCCCATGTCGATGCCGAGCTCGAGGCTGCTCGTGGCGACCACGGCAGGCAGGCGGCCGCGCTTGAGGTCGTCCTCGATCAGGGCGCGCTGCTCCTTGGCCACCGAGCCGTGGTGGGCCTTGGCGATCACGGTGGTGCGGGGGTCGTCGGCCGAGCTGCCGGCCATGCCGGCCTGGGCCATCACCTGGGCGGGCAGCTTGCGGCGCCCCGCACCCCGCCGGTCCTCGTCCTGCTCCGGGTCGGCGCGGTCGGTGGCGATCTCGTTGAGCCGGGCGGTCAGGCGCTCGGCGAGGCGGCGGGAGTTGGCGAAGACGATGGTCGAGCGGTGTTCGGCGATCAGGTCCACGACGCTCTCCTCGACGTGGGGCCAGATGCTGGTGTTGCGGCCGGGGGCCTCGTCGCTGTCGGCGCCCTCGTCGAAGCCACCAGGAGCAGTCATGTCCTCGACCGGCACCACGACGCGTAGGTCCCACTCCTTGGTGGCAGGTGGCGCGACGATCTCGACCGGCGCCTGGCCGCCGAGGAAGCGTGCGACCTCCTCCAGTGGACGGACCGTGGCGGAGAGCCCGACACGCTGGGCGGGGGTCGCGAGCAGCTCGTCCAGCCGCTCCAGGGACAGCGCGAGGTGGGCGCCGCGCTTGGTGCCGGCCACGGCGTGCACCTCGTCGATGATCACCGTCTCGACCCCCCGCAGCGCCTCGCGGGCCTGGCTGGTCAGCATCAGGAACAGCGACTCGGGCGTGGTGATCATGATGTCGGGCGGCTGCGTCACGAGCTTGCGGCGGTCACCGGCGCTGGTGTCACCGCTGCGTAGCCCGACCCGCAGCTCGGGGACCGGGGTGCCGAGCCGATCCGCGGTGTGGCGGATGCCGGTCAGCGGCGCCCGGAGGTTGCGCTCGACGTCGACCGCGAGCGCCTTCAGGGGGGAGATGTAGAGGACGCGGCAGCGTTGTGTCTTGTCGTCGGGCACCGGGGTCGTGAGCAACCGGTCGATCGACCAGAGGAAGGCGCTGAGCGTCTTGCCCGAACCGGTCGGCGCCACCACCAGCGCGTGTCTCCCCGCACCGATGGCCTCCCACGCACCTTCCTGCGCCGGCGTCGGCTCAGCGAACGCCGCACCGAACCAGGTGCGCGTCGGCTCGCTGAACCGGTCGAGGGCGGAGGTGGTCGCGGACACCTCCCAATCTTGTCCTACGGCACCGACAATGCCGTCCCGCTCGCCCGCTGGGTGAGGTGGCCTGTGTGCGCGCGACCCGGCAGGTCCTCAGAGCGACGGCCGCAGCATCGGCGGCTGGATCGCGGTGGCACCACCGCGGCGGTAAAGCAGCGCCTTGCGACCGCCGGACTCCGAGGCCGGCCCGCTCTGCTGCGTCGGTACGACGAACCCTGCGGTGCCGAGCACCTTGCGGCGGAAGTTCCCCAGGTCTGCGGGCCTGCCCCACACCGCGGTGTAGACGGCCCGCAGCTCGGGGAGGGTGAACGGCTCGCGCACGAACTCCAGCGCGAGCGTCGTGTACTCCAGCTTGGCCCGCACCCGCTCCAGGGCGTCCTCGAGGATCGTCGTGTGGTCGAAGGCGAGGTCGGGCAGGGTCGACACCGACCACCAGCGTGCGCCCGCGGCGTCCGATCCGGCTGCGGGCTCGGGCAAGTCGGGGGCGAAGGCGACGTGGGCGACCGAGACGACGCGCGTCCGGGGGTCGCGGTCGGGCGCCGAGTAGGTGCGCAGCTGCTCGAGGTGGCCGGCGAACCGCTCGACCCCGGTCTGCTCGCGCAGCTCGCGCCACGCGGCGGTCTCGGCGTCCTCGTCGGGGCGGACGAAGCCGCCCGGCAACGCCCAGGAGCCGGCGTACGGGTCCTCGCCGCGCTCGACGAGCAGCACGCACAGGGAGTCGGCACGGATGGTGAAGACGGCCAGGTCGACCGCGACCGCGAACGGCGGGTGCATCACGGCGCGACCACCTCGACCCCGGCCGCGCGCATCTGGTCGAGCGCCGTCGCGGTCGTCTCCGGCGCGACGCCGGCGTGCAGCCCGTCCAGGAGCCGGGTCCTGAGGTCGTGCCGACGGGCGTCGAGGGCCGTGGCTCGCACGCAGTGGTCGGTGGCCAGCCCCACGACGTCGACGTCGGTGATGCCTCGGGCCCGGAGCAGGTCCACCAGCGAGGTGCCCTCGTCACTCGTGCCCTCGAAGGCCGAGTAGGCAGCCTCGCCCCGCCCCTTGCGGACGTGGTCGCTGACGTGGCGCACGTCGAGCTCGGGGGCGTAGTCGCTGCCACGTTCGTGCTCGACGCAGTGCGCGGGCCAGCTCTCGACGAAGTCCGGCTCCGTGCCCGCTGCGGCGAAGTGGCCGCCGTTGGTGCTGTCGGCGTCGTGCCAGTCGCGTGAGGCGATCACCGCGACGTAGTCCGCGCCGTGCTCGGCGAGGTGGGCGCTGATCCGCGAGGCGACGTCGCGGCCACCGGTCACGGCGAGCGAGCCTCCTTCGACGAAGTCGTTCTGGACATCGACGACGAGCAGCGCGCGGTGGGTGGCGGTCATGGGAACCTCCAGGTTCTCGGTGGGGGATGCGGTAGGGCTCGCGGGGGTGGGGGCTGCGTCGGCGTGGAGGTACGGCGGACCGCTGCTCACGTCCGTCGCCGAGCCGGGCAGCGCGGCGAGCGAGGCAGCCGCGTGGTGGCGGACCTCCTCGAGGGTGGGGGCGTGCACGATCCGACCGCCCCGCACGAGCGGCACCTGCACGCCCGTGGTGACCGGAGGACCGCCGCTGTCGCGCGCCTCGTCCACGGAGAGCGTCTCGGCGAGGAGCAGGCCGTCCCCGTAGGTGCGGTGGACGCGCTTGCGACCGCCCGACGACGCCTTGTCGGCCGACGTTTTCGCGACCGGGCGCAGCGCGCCACCGGCGGAGTCGCCCACGGCGACGAGCTTGTAGACCAGGCTGGCCGTGGGGTGGCCCGAGCCGGTGACGACGCGGGTGCCGACGCCGTAGCCGTCGATGGGAGCGTCGGACAGTGCGGTGATGACGTACTCGTCGAGGTCGCTGGTCACGATGATGCGGGTCGACGTCGCGCCGAGGGAGTCGAGCAGGACCCGGGCCCGGTGCGACTCCTCGGCGAGGTCACCGGAGTCGATGCGGATCGCGCCGAGGTCGCGTCCGGCGACCTCGACGGCGGCGCGGATGCCCTGCTCGATGTCGAAGGTGTCGACCAGGAGCGTGGTCTCCACGCCCTGGGTCGCGACCTGGCTGTGGAACGCCTCGGCCTCGGTGGGATAGGCGAGGGTGAAGGCGTGCGCGGCGGTGCCGACGGTCGGCACGCCGTGGCGGAAGCCGGCGGCGAGGTTGCTCGTCGAGGCGAACCCAGCGACGTACGCCGCCCGGGCGGCATCGACCGCTGCCTGCTCGTGCGTGCGGCGGCTGCCCATCTCCACCAGGGGCCGACCCTGGGCGGCGGTGACCATCCGGGCGGCCGCGCTGGCGATGGCGGTGTCGTGGTTGAGCACGCTCAGCACGAGCGTCTCCAGCACGACGCACTCGCCCAGGGTGCCGGCGACGCTCAGCACCGGGCTGTGCGGGAAGTAGAGGTCGCCCTCGCGATAGCCGTCGACGTCACCGGTGAACCGGAAGTCGCGCAGGTAGTCGGCCGTGACGTCGTTGAGGATCCCCTCGGCCAGCAGCCAGTCGATCTCGGCCGCCTCGAAGCGGAATCCGACGATCAGGGGCAGCAGGCGACCCAGGCCCGCCAGCATCCCGTAGCGGCGTCCCTCGGGCAGGCGGCGTGAGAACGCCTCGAAGACCGCACGGTGGTGCACGCTCCCGTCGGAGACGAAGCCGGAGAGCATGGTGAGCTCGTAGCGATCGGTGAGCATGCCGGCCGAGACGTGCGGTGCCGGGTCGTGCGCGATGGCGTCCATGAGGTCCGTCCGTGTTGTAGTCAGTATGACTATAAGTCGCTCACCATGCGGTGATCAAGCCGCGGAGCGGTGGAGGGACCCGTTCGAGGTCCATCGCCTCGACGAGCCGTGACGCATAGCGCAGCTTGTGCCCCGAGTGCGAGGAGAAGAAGCGGTGCAGCTGCGCGCTGACCGGCCGGTCGCGGTGGGCCTGCTGCTTCTGAAGCGTGCGGAACGAGGCGAGCGCGCCGTCGTCCTCGAGCACGCGCAGCACCTCGTCGGGACCGAGCGCGCGGATCAGCTCGTCCTCCAGGTCGGCTTCGCAGCCGAAGAAGCCCGCCGGGTCGACTCCCGCACGGCCCAGCACCCGACGGACGTAGGCCGACTCCCGGGCGTCGTACAGCCCGAGCGTACGGCGCCCGCGTGGGGCCTCGGCAAGGTGGCGCGGGAGGTTGGTGATGCCGTGCATCGCGACCACGTCGACGCCGTCGGTGGCGCACCCCAGCCGGGCAGCCAGGGTCAGCACGGCGCGCTGGTCGCTCGCGCCCTCGACGAGGACGAGGGTCATGACGACCCAATCTACGGCCGACCGAAATGTCACGTGTGGATGTCGGCGGATCCTTATAGGGTCGCGTCCCGTGAGTGAGTCGATGATCCATGCGGTCGGTCTGCGCAAGTCCTTCGGCGACTTCGAGGCCGTCAAGGGCATCGACGTCGACGTCAGGCGGGGGGAGTCCTTCGGCTTCCTGGGCCCCAACGGGGCCGGCAAGTCCTCGACCATGCGGATGATCGCCGCGGTCTCGCCCATCAGCGGAGGCGAGCTGCGCATCCTCGGCATGGACCCGGCCGTGGACGGGCCGACCATCCGCGGGCGGCTCGGGGTGTGCCCCCAGGAGGACACCCTCGACAACGAGCTCAACGTGCGCGACAACCTCTACATCTACGGCCGCTACTTCGGCCTACCCAAGGGCGAGGTCAGCGCCCGCGTCGACGAGCTGCTGGAGTTCGTGCAGCTCACCGAGAAGGCCAAGGCCAAGGTCGACGACCTCTCCGGAGGGATGAAGCGCCGCCTCACGATCGCACGCAGCCTGGTCAACCGCCCCGACCTGCTGCTGCTCGACGAGCCCACCACCGGGCTCGACCCGCAGGCGCGCCACGTCCTGTGGGACCGGCTCTTCCGACTCAAGCAGGCCGGTGTGACGCTGGTCCTGACGACCCACTACATGGACGAGGCCGAGCAGCTCTGCGACCGGTTGGTGGTGATGGACAAGGGGCTCATCGTCGCTGAGGGCTCGCCGCTCACCCTGATCCGTGACCACTCCACGCGTGAGGTCGCCGAGCTGCGCTTCGGCGTGGCCGAGGAGGGCGCCGGCCACGAGGTGCTGGCCGAGAAGATCGCCGACCTCGGCGAGCGGATCGAGGTCCTGCCCGACCGCCTGCTCGTCTACAGCGACGACGGCGAGGAGGTCATCGCCAAGGTGCACGAGCGAGGGCTGCAGCCGGTGGCCGTGCTGGTGCGCCGCTCCTCGCTCGAGGACGTCTTCCTGCGCCTCACCGGCCGGACGCTGGTCGACTGATGGCCACCACGGGCGACCTGTCGGTGCTGGAGGGGATGCGCCGTCAGTCCGACTACTGGCTGACGGTCTACAAGCGCACGTGGAGGGGCTCGATCATCTCCTCGTTCGTGTCTCCGGTCTTCTACGTGCTCGCCATGGGCGTGCTGCTCGGCGGCTTCATCGAGGGCGACCCCGACCGGCTCGAGGGGGCCACGTCCTACCTCGCGTTCATCGTGCCCGGCCTGGTCGCGGCCCACGCGATGCAGACCGCGGTGGGGGAGACGACCTATCCGGTCATGGGAGCCATCAAGTGGCACAAGTCCTACTTCGCCCAGCTCGCGACCCCGCTGGCGCCGGTGCACCTGGTCGCAGGTCACCTGATGTTCGTGCTGGCGCGCCTCGTCACGTCGTGCGCGGTCTTCATGCTGGTGCTGGTGCCCTTCGGGGTCTTCGAGTCGTGGTGGGGGCCGTTCCTGGCGTTCGCCTCCCAGCTGCTGGTCGGCATGGTGTTCGCCACGCTGGTCTTCGGCTTCAGCGCCCGGCTGCGCTCGGAGGAGGGCTTCGGGGTGCTCTTCCGGCTGGGCGTCTTCCCGCTGTTCCTCTTCAGCGGGGCCTTCTTCCCGGTCGACAACCTCGGCTCGGTCGGGTCGTTCCTGGCCAGGCTCACCCCGCTGTGGCACGGGGTCAACCTGTCGCGGATGTTCTCCATCGACGAGATCGACTGGTGGATGGCCGCGCTCAACGTCGCGGTGCTGGTCACCTTGCTCGTGATCGGCTGGTTCTGGGCGGTCTCCGGGCTGACCAAGAGGCTGGTCACGTGAGCGCGATCGCGAACGGGTCGGGCTACTCCGACGTCAGGCCGCTCACGTCCTTCCAGGCGGTGCGGCTGCTCGTGCTGCGCAACTACATCGTCTACCGCCAGGCGTGGAAGCTCTTCCTCACCGGCTTCCTCGAGCCGGTCTTCTACCTCCTCTCGATCGGCATCGGCGTGGGCCAGCTGATCGACACCTTCGAGTTCAACGGCCAGGCGATCCCCTATGCGGAGTTCGTCGCTCCGGCGATGCTCGCGGCCTCGGCCTTCAACGGCGCGCTGCTGGACTCGACGTACAACGTCTTCTTCAAGCTCAAGTACGACAAGCTCTACGACCAGATGCTCGCCACGCCGCTCTCGACGGCCGACATCGCCCGCGGCGAGATCGCCTGGGGGCAGCTGCGGGGAGGCAGCTATTCCGCTGCCTTCCTGCTCGTCATGGCCGCACTCGGACTGATCCAGTCGTGGTGGGCCTTGCTGGCGCTGCCGGCGGCGCTGCTGATCGGGTTCGCGTTCAGTGCGGTCTTCATGGCGGCCACGACCTGGATGACCTCCTGGCAGGACTTCGACAAGATCACCCTGGTCCAGCTCCCGCTCTTCCTCTTCTCCGCCACGTTCTTCCCGATCACCGCCTTCGACGGTTGGCTGCGCTGGGTCGTGGAGGTGACCCCGCTCTACCGCGGCGTGGTGCTGTGTCGCGAGCTCACCACCGGCGCGCTGTCGTGGGCCTCGGCCGTCTCGGTCGTCTACCTGCTGGTGATGGGACTGGTCGGGCTGGTCATCGTCCGTAAGAGACTCGAAAGGCTGCTGCTCACCTGAGGCGTGCCGAGCTGGCTAGCGTGGCGGCATGACCAAGTCGGTGCTCGCCGTCCTCGCGACTCTCGTCCTGGGCGTCGGGCTCTGGGCCTTCGAGCCGTGGCGCCTCTTCACCAGCAGCGAGATCGACGAGGCTCTCCCGTCCGTCTCGGCCGCGAGCCCGGTGGCCGGATCGCCGTCACCCGCGCCGTCGTACGACGAGCAGGAGGTGGTGCCTGTTCCTCCCACTCCCGCCGCGTCGGCCGCGCCCGAGCCCGCTCCTGTCGAGCTCTCGGTCGGACCCTTCGAGGACGCCGAGCACGGCACCTCCGGCCTGGCCCGCGTCCTCGAGCTGGCCGACGGCACCCGCTTCCTGCGCCTCGAGGGCCTCGCCACCTCCGATGGCCCCGACCTCCACGTGTGGCTGAGCGACGCACCGAGCGGTGGCTCCTGGGGCTCCTACGACGACGGCCGCTACCTGCGCCTCGGTGAGCTGAAGGCCACCCAGGGCAACCAGAACTACGAGATCCCGTCGGACGCCGACCTCGGGGGTCTCACCACCGCGGTCATCTGGTGCGACCGCTTCGACGTCGCGTTCGGCACCGCGCCGCTGACCTGACCTATCGCGGGTGGGCGGTGGGTTGTGGGGCATGTGGGTTCATCGGGATCGCCCACAGGTCACCGCTCGTCCGCCGCGACTTCCAGCCGCAGCGCCCACAACCCCGTGTCGATCCAGCGGCCGAGCTTGTGGCCGACCTCCGGCAGCACACCCACCTGGGTGAATCCGCACGCTCGGTGCAGTGCCTCGCTCACGGGGTTGGGCAGCGCGACCACGGCGAGCACGGTGTGGACCCCGTCGGAGCGCAGTCGCGCCAGCAGATCGTCGTACAGCGCCCGACCGAGCCCGCGCCCCCCAGCCTCGGAGGCGAGGTAGACCGAGGTCTCCCGGGTCCGCGCGTAGGCAGGTCGGGGACGGTACGTCGAGGAGTAGGCGTAGCCGAGCACCCCACCGCCCGACCCGTCCCCGTGTCCCGACCCGTCCCCGTCCCCGTCCCCGTCCTCGGCGACGACCAGGTGGTCGCCGACGTCGGTGCTCGCCAGCCGGGTCTGCCAATAGCTGAGCGGCGGGGCCTCCAGGTCGAACGTCGAGACCGCGTGCTCGACCTGGTGGTCGTAGATGGCCTTGATCCCGGGTAGGTCGGCTGCGGTCGCAGGACGGATGATCGCGCTCGTCATGCGCCCAGTCTCGCGGAGCCTCCGCGGGGGAGGGCTGCCCGCCTGCGTGCCCGTCGATCGAAACCCGCGCCACCGCGCGGTCGGGTGCGGTTGAGAGGATGGTGCCATGCCCACACGCCGCGCCGAGCAGGACGCCCCCGGATGAGGCACACGGAGTTCTGGGCGCGACTCGAGCAGGTGCTCGGTGCGGGCTACTACCGCTCCTGGGCCGACCAGTACGTGATCGGTGACCTCGACCGCACCGCCAGCGAGGCGCTCGACGCAGGCATTCCGCCCAAGCAGGTGTGGGCCGCGGTGTGGCGCGCGCTCAACCTTCCCGCGACCCTCCAGTGAGCGCACCATGACCTTCCTCCCGGTCCCGCCGCAGGCGGCCACGCCGACGACCGCCGACCTGGCCCGGATCCAGACCCGCACGGTGCGCACCCTCGTGCTCGCACAGGCGGTGGGCGCGATCGGCATCACGATCGGCATCGCGACGGCCTCGTTGCTCGCGCGCGACCTGTCGGGGTCCGAGAGCCTCGCCGGGCTGGCCGGCACGTTCCAGGTGCTCGGAGCGGCCATCGCGTCCTACGGCCTCGCGCGGGTGATGTCGCGCCGGGGTCGTCGGATCGGCATCACCGCGGGGTTCCTCCTGGGCGCCACGGGAGCGCTCCTCGCGGTCCTGGCCGGTGTCGTCGAGTCGATGGTGCTGCTCCTGATCGGTGCAGTCCTGATCGGTGCGACCACGGCTGCCAACAACGCCTCGCGCTACGCCGCCACGGACCTGGCGCTCCCGGAGCACCGCGGGAGGGCACTGTCGACGGTGGTCTGGGCGACGACCATCGGTGCGGTCGCAGGCCCCAACCTCACCGGTCCGGCAGCCTCGTTCGCCGACCTCCTCTCCATCCCCGTCCTCACCGGCCCCTTCGCGCTCGGGGCCATCGGCATGTTGCTCGCCGCGCTGGTCGTCGCCACGCGGCTGCGCCCCGACCCCCTGCTGCTGGCACGCCAGGCCGCAGACCTGCCCCTCACCGAGCTGTCCGGCACCTCCTGGGGTCGTGCTCGCGAGGCGGTCCGTGAGCGCCCCGTCCTGGCGGTCGCGATCATCGGTCTGGCCGGCGCCCACGCCGCGATGGTCGGCGTGATGACGATGACGCCGATCCACATGGAGCACGGTGGTGCCGAGCTGCGCATCATCGGTGTCGTCATCAGCGTGCACGTGCTCGGGATGTTCGCGTTCTCGCCCCTGGTCGGCATCCTCTCCGACCGGCTCGGCCGAGCGCCGATCCTGGGTGCTGGCGGTGTGGTGCTGCTGGCCTCCCTCGGCCTGTGCGCAGCAGCGCCGGAGGGCACCTCGTGGCAGATCTTCAGTGGGCTGTTCCTGCTCGGCCTCGGGTGGTCGCTCGCGACGGTGTCGGCCTCGACGATGGTCGCCGACCACGCACCGCTCGAGGCGCGCACCGACGTCCAGGGCATGGCCGACCTCGTCATGGGGGTCACGGCCGCTTCCGCCGGCGGGCTGGCCGGCCTCGTCGTCGGCCTGGCCGGCTACCCCGTCCTCGCCCTCCTCACCACCGTCCTCGCGCTCGGCGTCGTCGGCGCAGCGGTCCGAGCCGCCGCGCTGACCCGCATGCAGGGCCGAGTCGGCGCACTGTGACACCCCGGTCTGTCACATTGCCCCGACTCGGCCTCCAGCGACGTTGACCCCGATCCCTATGCTGGCCCGATGCCTGCTGTCGCTGAGGTCGCCGTCATCGGTGGGACCGGTTTCTACTCCTTCATCGAGGACCCCACTGAGCACGTCGTGGACACCCCGTACGGCGCACCGACGGCGCCGATCGCCGTCGGCACCGTCGCGGGCCGACCGGTGGCCTTCCTGCCGCGGCACGGGCAGCACCACGACTTCCCTCCCCACCTGATCAACTACCGCGCCAACCTCTGGGCGCTGCGTTCGCTGGGGGTGCGTCAGGTGCTGGCGCCCTGTGCGGTCGGTGGCCTGCGCGACACGGTCGCCCCCGGAGACGTGGTCGTGCCCGACCAGCTCGTGGATCGCACGCTGACCCGCACGGGCAGCTTCGTCGAGTCCGGGGCGGTGCACCTGCCCTTCGCCGACCCCTACTGCGCCGGTGTCTCGGGTGCCGTGACCGGGGCCGACCCGGTCATCAAGTCCGGCGGCACGATGGTGGTCATCGAGGGCCCCCGCTTCTCCACGCGCGCCGAGTCCCAGCACTACGCCGCCCAGGGCTGGGACCTGATCAACATGACCGGCGCCCCCGAGGCGGCGCTCGCCCGCGAGATGCAGCTCTGCTATGCCGCGATCGCGCTCGTGACCGACATGGACGCCGGTGCCGAGTCGGGCGAGGGCGTGGGCCAGGAGGACGTCTTCGCGCTCTTCAAGGCCAACCTCGAGCGCCTCACCGGCCTGCTGACCCGCGCCATCGACACCCTGCCGGACCCACGGGGCTGCAGCTGCTCCACCTGGGCCGACGGCATCGACCTGACCTACGACATCCCGTGAAGGTCCTCCTCACCGGCTCGGCCGGTTTCATCGGCGCAGCGATCGGCAGCCAGCTCGAGGCAGCCGGCGACGAGGTGGTCCGCGTCGACCTGATGCTCGAGCAGGCGCACGGCACGGCCCACGCGCCCGAGGGCACTCACCAGCTCGACGTGCGCGACGCCGGGTCGTGGGAGGGGATCCTCGACGGAGTCGACGCCGTGTGCCACCAGGCGGCGATCGTCGGTGCCGGCGTGACGGTCTCCGACATGCCGGCGTACGCCTCCCACAACGACCTGGGCAACGCCGCCCTCCTTGCCGCGATGCACGAGGCCGGCGTCGACCGTCTGGTCGTGGCCTCCTCGATGGTGGTCTACGGCGAGGGGCGCTATGCGTGCGCCGAGCACGGCGCCCAGGTCCCGCCGCCCCGCAGGCTCGAGGCGCTCGACGCCGGCGACTTCGAGAACCACTGCCCCTCCTGCGACCGGGCGCTGGGGTGGGAGTCGGTCGACGAGGACGCCCGCCTCGACCCGCGCAGCACCTACGCCGCCAGCAAGCTCGCTCAGGAGCACTACACCTCCGCGTGGGTCCGGCAGGCCGGCGCGTCGGCCGTCGCCCTGCGCTACCACAACGTCTATGGCCCGGGCATGCCGCGCGACACCCCCTACAGCGGGGTCGCCGCGATGTTCCGTTCCTCCCTGGAGCGGGACGAGTCACCGCG